>Ga0163179_10000832_pt1 | contig 22056 bp, 18 predicted proteins | sample AtlANTMetagenome_FD_109643 | JGI IMG/M metagenome (GOLD analysis project Ga0163179, IMG submission 109643) | Marine eukaryotic phytoplankton communities from the Atlantic Ocean - Atlantic ANT 2 Metagenome | ecosystem: Environmental > Aquatic > Marine > Oceanic | place: North Atlantic Ocean...
CCGACAACACTGCCCATGGAACCCGCCATGAAGCGGAAGTCGAAAGACCCCACCTCAATAGGGATGCCGTCAATCATTCCGGCGCCCGCGATAAACGCATCATTGCGTCCCAATTTTTCACGCGCTTGTTCAAGACGCTGGTGGTACGGCTTCCGGTCGACGAAACCCAGTGGGTCACAGGGTATGAGGTCTCCATCGCACGGCTCAAAACTGTCCGTGTCGAGCAACATATCTAAGCGCTCAAATGCACCCAACAAAAAGTGCCGACCGCAATGTGGACACACCTGATGGTTCTCCGCGAGCGTCGCTTTGAACAAGGTCTCGCCACACCCTTCGCAACGATGCCAAAGGTTAGGCCCAGAGTCCGTACGCATGACAGACTCGTCTCGGATCTTAGGCTCCGAACCGCCCGTTCCCTGCTCAAACCATCGTTTTCCTTCACCCACAAGAATTCCCCTTGAAGTGACCAGACGGCTGAAGCTATCAAAGAAGCCGTCGTGTTGCACGACACCTCGCTTCGACTAATTACCTGCCGACGAAACGTAGGTACTCGTGGAATTTATCTTCAAATATGGGCTATTCGCCGTAATGGTCTCACTTTTGCTGGCGCCTTTTGGTCTATCTGTACCAGAAGAAGGCAGCATTTTGGCGGCGGGAGCGCTCGTTGAATTGGGGGCCACGACCCTACCCAAGGCCTACGCCGTGTCCTACGTCGGTGTCTTGTGCGCGGACAGTATTCTTTATGCGATGGGCCACCTGCTCGGTCTCGAGAGTGAGAGCCTACTCGGCCGACTACTCGGCGCAAAAAACCGCGAACGCATCGAGAAATTTTATGGGCGTTTCGGTATCTGGACGATTGTGCTGTGCCGGCCCGCTCCAGGTGTTCGATCTGCGACCTTCTTCTTCGCCGGAGCGAGTGGAGTGCCTTATCGCCGGTTTCTCTCAATCAACGCGATCACCGCGAATTTCGCAGTCGCGTTCTACTTATATTTAGGGGTGCAAGTCGGTGAGCACTTCGAAGACATCCTGGACTTCATTAAGCGTTTCCAGCAAGTCTTTGGCGTCGCTATTGCTTGTTTGGCCTGCTACCTCATTTGGCGTAAGTTCTCGAAAGGCCAAAATCGTAGTTAGCGCTATCTGACGACAGTAGCGCTCAAGGCCCCACGCGCAAGAACGGACTCGGAGCGTTTGCGAGCCGCTCAAACGCACCCGGCAAGCGCTCGATAATGTCGCCCGCGACGATAGGTCCCGCTGCATCGGCGACCGCCAACCCATGTAAATACGCCGCGCAAATCCCTGCATCGACCGGGCGTAGCCCCTGCGCCATGAACGCACCGATAACCCCTGTTAGCACATCGCCAGAACCCGCTGTAGACAGCTGTGGTCCTCCGGTGGGGTTCATCCAAGCTATTGTCCCCTGAGCTGCGACCAAAGTGTGGCGGCCCTTCAAAAGCGTCGGCGACAATTCAAGCAACGCGTCAATTGTACCCAGCCGATCCGCTTGAACACCGACACTCGTCGTTTCGAGCAATCGGCCCGCTTCGCCAGGGTGCGGCGTGAGCAATCGGGGGCCTCCAGGCGGTGCATGAAAGCCGACCAGCGCATTAAGACCATCTGCATCGACAATGACCGGACGCGGATCGTCACGCCAAATAGAACGCATCCGTGCTACGGCGGGCTCGCTCGAGCCCACCCCCGGCCCAATAGCGAGCGCATGAAATGTCGGTGAAGAGAGCTGGTCCGGTTCTTCCACCATCACCTCAGGTCGAAGGCCCTCCAATCGCGCCCAACTGTTCTTCGGGATCAACAGCGTGACCAAACCGGCCCCGGCGCGAATCGCCGCGTTCGCAACAAGCACTGCAGCGCCAGCCTTTGTTTCAGACCCTGCCAAGACACCAAGATGTCCATTTGAGCCTTTGTGCCCGCCCATGGACCGCGTGGGCAGCATTCGCAGAACATCCGAAGCCTGAGCGACTTGGAAGCGTGCTGGACCCACATCAAAACCCGTGGCCGAGGCGACGCCTAAACCAATATCCGCAAGAACAATATCGCCGACATAATCGGCGCCTGGCTCAAGAAGCAGACCGGCCTTAAGGAAACCATAGGTCACAGTCATACTGGCTCGAACAGCGTCCCCCATCACCGCGCCGCTATCGGCGTGAAGACCTGTGGGGAGGTCGACCGCGACCACCGGACCATCGAACCGATTTATCATCGCGACGCTCGACGCCATGTCGTCACGTAAGTCACGTTCAATCCCGGTACCGAGCAATGCGTCTACCACCAGGCCAAAACCATCGGTGACGTGCTTGGCGTCGACAGCGACACCCATCCGGACGCAAACAGCGCGAAAAATCGCCGCGTCTTCCGTGTGCCGACCCGCTTGGCCAGCCACCTCTACACGGACACCCGCAAGCGCAAGATGCCGAGCAATCACGTAGCCATCGCCACCGTTATTGCCTTTGCCGCACATGACGAGTACACCCCGTGCGACAGCGTCAGGATACCGCCGCAAGATAACCTGCGCGGTCAGGCGGCCTGCGTTCTCCATCAGTACAGGGCCAGGGACACCTACCGCTTCGATCACATGCGCATCAGCCGCTCGAACCGCTGCGGCGTCATAGACCGGTATCAATCGCGGCTCCGGATAATGTCACATAGGTCCCGTACCGCTTGATCAAGCCCGACGAAGATCGCACGTGACACGATGGAATGACCGATGTTGTACTCCACGATTTCGGGTACATTTTCGACCAATAGCGCCAGGTTGTGATGCGTCAGGCCATGTCCCGCCGCAACCTCTAAACCGACCGTCTCCGCACGCTGTGCTGCAGACTGCAAGCGCGCAATTTCTGCGACGCCGCCCTCCTCTGCATACCGCGCCGTGTTCAACTCAATCATATCGACACCTTCAAGTACGCAAGCGTCGATCTGCTTCGGATCTGGGTCAACGAACAGGCTGACGCGAATGCCGGCCTCTCTCAACTCCCGAACAAAAGGCTCGATCTCATTCAAATGGGCGACCACATCCAGACCACCTTCCGTCGTGATCTCCTCAGGGCGCTCTGGAACCAATGTGATCCGATGAGGGCGTATAGACAACGCGACATCCCTCATCTCCGCGGTCACAGCGAGTTCTACGTTCAACTCCGTCTGAACCGCGTCTCGAAGCCGCTCGAGGTCTTCGTCCTGTATATGACGCCGATCGCAGCGAATATGACAGGTGATCTGATCCGCGCCGGCAAGTTCCGCGAGTAACGCTGCAGCGACTGGATCTGGATACCGGCTCCGACGTGCTTGTCGCACTGTCGCCACATGATCAATATTTACGCCGAGTCTACGAGGCATCATCACTCCCAACTCCAAGGACCGCCTCTACCCTCTCCGCGAGCCTCTGCGCCACCTCTGTCACCAAAGCGGCATGTGGTCCTTCAGCCATGACCCTAAGCAAGGGTTCCGTGCCCGAGTAGCGAAAGACAATGCGCCCCTGCGGGGCCAAAGCTGCGACCGCGACATCTCGAGCCGCGACCAACGCAGGGACTGACTCAATAGCAGGCTTATCCGTGACTCGAACATTAATGAGCGTTGACGGAAACGGCTCGTAACCCGCTAGTCTGGTGTCAATATCCAGGCCCCCGCGCAGCACTCTCAGCGCAGTCAGCGCGCCGTCCGCTGTGGGGAGCCCATCCGACAGGCAGACATGCCCAGAAGGCTCTGCGCCGACGCGTAAATTCTCACGATGGAGCGCCGCCTCGACATGGCGATCACCTACAGGGGTCCGAACCAAACCGATGCCCCGTGCGTGGAGTGCCGCTTCAAGCCCGGCATTTGTCATCACCGTGCCGACGACCGACGACTCGTGTGTGTCAGTGCCCCTGTCTGTCGCCAACAGGTAAAGCAGCGCGTCGCCGTCTAATACCCGACCAGACGCAGACACCAAAGTACAGCGGTCCCCATCGCCGTCTACTGCCACACCCGCGTCAGCCCCCACCTCTTTGACTCGCGCCACGAGGGCCGCAGGTTTCAGCGCGCCGCATCCCACGTTGATCTGCGCGCCATCAGCAGCACACGCGACCTCATGCACATCAGCGCCTAGCGCCTCAAAAATCATCGGTAGCGTATGGCTCGCCGCGCCATTCGCCGCGTCCACGACAATGGAAGCACCTACAAGTTCGCCTTGGAGTTTACTGGCTCGCAATAGCGCCTTCACATAGGCGCCCTCGGCTGGAAGAGAACGGTCCTCCACGGCGTGCAAAGCCCCTTCTACTTCGACCTCACGCGTCAACAAACGTTCCAGTTCCTCTTGCTCGCTATCAGTCAGCTTGCCCCCAGTCGCACCCAAGACCTTCATTCCATTGTCCGCCGGACCGTTGTGACTGGCGGTCAACATGACGCCCAAGTCTCCCCACCCTTCCGCGAGCAGCGCAGAAAGTGCCGAGGTGGGCAGCAGCCCCAAATCCTGTACGTGCGCACCAGCGATGCGTGCAGCGTCTACGAGCGCCACTGTAAGCAAGGCCCCCGACACGCGGCTGTCTCTCGCGACCAATACCCGGTCAGCCAACTGCGCGACCGCACGTCCCATCCGCGCCGCGCCAGCCGCATCGATCGGGAACACACCAGCCGGACCACGAACGCCATCGGTCCCAAATTTCACGGATTACCTCACAGGTATCAAACCGAACTGCGGTGGCTCAATGCTGGTGATCGCGATCTGATCGCTACTCGGGTAGAGCAGTTCGTAACTGGCCAGTCGGCCATCCGCGGTGACCGTAAGCGGCTCTTCCGGCAGATCTTCCTGCTGCTTCACTACGAGCGTCAACTGATCGGGCGAAACCCCAGAGAGCACTGCTACAGGGCCTTCTAAGACCACTCGGACCTCGTTTACTTCTGGCTCCCAACTCTTGTCGCGCACAACGATAGGTACACCGTCAAAGGTCTTCACTGTGGTGACGGGCTCAAGATCGACCTCAACCAAAAACGGCTTTTCGTCGGTACGGCGAATTCGCCTGGTCGTGAGCGCCAACCCTACCTGTTCGCTTAAATCTTCCTTCTTGCCAGAGATGTCGATGAACTCGGTGTGGGCTTCCTTTATGCCTGCCAAAAGCGACTTGGGCCCTTCGAGTTCGACATGGTCCGGCTCAACGGTCGAAGCGACCAGCCTGTAGCCCGTTGCAGGCTCCCCAGTCAGCTCTGCGACAACCGGAACACGACGCGTCGTTTTGTTGTCGAGTTCTACCTCAACAGTCGACGGAGAAAGTCCAGAAACTCGGACGTTCTGCGGAAGGTTCGTAATCGCGCGTTCACGAAAATCGACCCAGGTCACCCCGGGCTGGGTGTCACTCATATCTACGGCAATCCGCAGATCCGACTGCCGCACATTTCTGACAAACACCTGCGATCCCGACACGGTGACTAGGATTGTCTCCGGGACGTCTTCTACTAGAGCCAACTCGCTCGGCCAGTTCCACAAAATGCGTGCCCGGACCGAAGCTTCAACAACCTGCTCACCTTGCACCCAAGCCCAAGTGGCTATCGCGAACATCGTCGCCAAGGCCTTAAACGCCAGATCATCCGTAAACATATCGCGCACACGCCCGCGAATACCCGCCGAAATTGTCCGATTTCGAACTTCAGGCATGGCCCTTAAGCCTCCGGCTCGGTAGCTGCCGGATCAGGTTCCGGCGGCGCGGTAAGGGTCTCTTGTAACTTCTGTCGCAACTCGTTCATGTCCCCAACCGGATCCAGGCTGCCGTTGTAGGCGACGGATACAGTCCCCCGCTCCTCGCTGACGATCAACACGACCGCATCAGTTTGTTCGGTGAGCCCGATCGCGGCGCGATGTCGCGTACCGAGAAAACGGCTGACGTGCGGAGAAAGAGAGAGCGGCAAGAACACTTTCGCCGCGACCACGCGTTCATTGCGTACCACCATCGCACCGTCATGCAGCGGGCTTGTGGGATGAAACATCGACATCAACAATTCTTGAGACAGCCGAGCGTCCACCGAGAACCCTTGTTCGACATACCGGGCCAACGACCCATCACGCTCGATGACGATCAAGGCCCCCATCCGGCGCGAGGCAAGCGCAAACGCGGTCTTCACGATCTCTTCCAAAATCGCCGTACCTGCCGTCTGCTGACCGGTTCGCCGGAAGAACCGTCCCCCTGCCCGTGCAAGACCCTGGCGAATATCGTCCTGGAACAGGATGATCACTGCCAAGACGATGTACACGAAGAACTTCCCGAGAATCCAATGGACCGCGTAAAGCTCTAGACGCGCGGCACCCAAATAGAACACGAGGATTAGACCCAGACCGATCAAGCTCTGAAAGGCACGCGTGCCTCGAAGGATGACGAAGGTGCGGTACAAAATGTAGCTCAAGATGGCGATGTCGAGCACATCGTTCCAACGAACGCTGCCGACCATCCAGACGATGCTCTCGAAAAGCTCGCTCATCCGACCTGCCTCGCGATCGCGCGGACAGTACGCACGACCTCAGACGTTTCCCGAACGTCATGAACGCGCAACATGCCAACCCCTAGCCACGTCGCGACCGCTGCGACAGCCAATGACCCCGACAACCGCTCATCTGAGTGCTTGTTCTCCAGAATGCGCCCAATAAACGACTTCCGAGACGCACCGAGCACTATCGGCGCACCCAGCGCCGCTAATACAGGCAACCCACGAATCAGCGCCAGATTGTGTTCGAGCGTCTTGCCAAAACCGATACCTGGATCAAGCCAGATCCGATCTGCAGCGACGCCGTGATCGATCGCAAACTGTCGACGTTCAGACAAAAAGCCCGCTATCTCCGAAACGGCGTCGTCGTAACTGGGACGACGCTGCATGTTCTCCGGTTCACCCTGCATGTGCATCAAGACCAGCTCACAACCCGCGTTGACCACGACCTCGATCATCCGCGGGTCGCGTAAGGCTGTGATGTCATTCACCGCAGTGGCGCCCGCGTTAAGCGCGGCCTCCGCGACATCGGCCTTCCACGTATCCACCGAGATCGGGACATCCGGATACTGGCTACGCACGGCGTCGATGACCGGCACAACGCGATCTATCTCCTCTTGTACGGAGACAGGCGTAGCCCCCGGTCGCGATGACTCACCGCCAATGTCCAGCCAATCGGCCCCCGCACCGAGCAGCGCTTCCGCCTGCTTACACGCAGACTCCAAGGCGTAGAACTGCCCACCGTCCGAAAACGAATCTGGTGTGACGTTCAAAATCCCCATCAACAGGGGGCCAGCGTTATCGATCACAGCGTCTTCCTGGCAGCCCAAGGAGCCACGCGAACAGTCTACCGCTTTTGAAAGCCTACGCCACGCCTTCCGCGTCACCTGGGTAGATTGGCTCCAACGCATCAACGATGCGCGTCAGTTCATCGTGGTCAAGAGTTTCACGCTCAAGAAGAACCTGCGAAACCTTATGGAGCACATGAAGGTTTTCGAGCAAGAGCTTGCGAGCCCCAACATAGCCTTCCGTCACAATCCTACGGACTTCATCATCAATGAGTCTCGACGTATGTTCCGAAACTTCCGAACGTCGCGCAATCTCCCGACCCAAAAACACCTGATCTTGTTTGTCTGCCCACGTCACCGGGCCGAGCGCGTCGGTCATGCCGTACTCGGCAACGATAGACCGTGCGATGCCAGTCGCTCGGCGCAAGTCATCAGAGGCTCCCGTGGAAATCTCGTCGAACACGAGCTCTTCGGCGACGCGCCCGCCCATAAAGATCGCGATTCGAGTCTCTAAAAACTGTTTTGAAGCGCTGTACCGGTCTTCGTCAGGCAACATCTGAGTGAGGCCCAGCGCCATACCGCGAGGGATGATGCTGATCTTATGCACAGGGTCTGCGCCGTCCGACAGGTAGGCGACCAGTGCGTGGCCTGTCTCGTGATAGGCCGTGCGCTTTCGCTGATCTTCGGAGATCACCATCGACCGGCGCTCCTTACCCATGGAAACCTTGTCCTTGGCCGCTTCGAAGTCGCTCATCTCTACTTTGTCTTTTCCAAACCGCGCAGCCTGGAGCGCGGCCTCGTTGACCAAGTTCTCCAGATCGGCGCCGGAAAAGCCAGGCGTACCTCGCGCAAGTCGCGCCAAGTCGACGTCATCTGAAAGGGGTGTGCGACGCGTGTGTACCGCCAGAATTCCCTTACGCCCGTTGATGTCAGGACGCGGTACCACGATCCGACGATCGAAACGTCCCGGACGTAGGAGCGCTGGATCGAGTACATCGGGTCGATTGGTGGCTGCGACCAAGATCACACCATCGGTGGACTCAAACCCATCCATCTCGACCAAAAGCTGGTTGAGCGTCTGTTCCCGCTCATCGTGACCCCCGCCAAGACCCGCGCCGCGATGGCGACCCACCGCATCGATCTCGTCGATAAAGACAATGCAGGGCGCGTTCTTTTTGGCTTGTTCAAAGAGGTCACGGACACGGCTCGCACCGACTCCGACAAACATCTCAACGAAGTCCGATCCAGAGATGAGGTAAAACGGCACCCCCGCTTCGCCAGCGATAGCACGCGCGAGGAGCGTCTTTCCGGTTCCAGGCGGACCCATCAACAAAACGCCCTTAGGGATCCGTCCTCCAAGCCGCGTGAATTTTCTCGGCTCCTTCAAAAATTCAATGATCTCTTCGAGGTCTTCCTTCGCTTCATTCACCCCAGCGACATCATCAAATGTCATCCGCCTCCCATTTTCGGAGAGCAATCGGGCGCGAGACTTACCAAAGCTCATCGCCTTCCCACCGCCAGCTTGCAGCTGTCGCATGAAGAAGATGAACAAAAACAAGATCAGCAGCAGCGGGATGCCGTTTACCAAAAGCGACGCCATCAACCCCTGTGCAGGAATTTTTTCGTAGTTTGGCACGAGATCATGTTGTTCCAAGGTGTCCAAAAAGTTCTCGGTTGGAACCGGTGGACCGATGGTGTGGAACGAACGCCCATCCGCGAAGGTTCCGCGGATGTCTTCCCCTTGGAAGGTGATCGTTTTGACCTCTTCCGCTACGACTGCCTGGTGCAGCGCGGAGAAGGAAATTTCTTCGGCACGTCCACGGTTTTGTTGCCCCACCATTACAAAGGCGAGGAGCACGAGTAGCGCCAGAAAAACCCAAAGTGCCAGATGCTTGCGATTCATGACCGCTCCAACTGAGCGAGAGACCTATAAAACGAGCCAACACGCTCGTTTTTAACGTTCCCCGCTATAGCGTCGCGCGCCATTGCAGACCACCGCAACGAAGACCACGCCCTGTCCGTATGCTTAACCCATGAACCGCCTCACTAGATTCCATCGCAACCGGTAAACCGGGAATCCAGACAGCTTGGTCCGATCTGCACACGACCGGGTGGTAGTCCCGCAGTGGCGCTGGGATACCTATCGCGCGAAGGTCCTCGCGGGTGTCGCGGCCTCTGTACACCTCTCCATTACGCAACGGGCGCACAGTGAGCCCCTCGGCATCGATAGGTCCATCGAGACACAGGCCCCAGACACCCCAACGCCACCGGCCGGCAAAAGGAAGCCTCAATATTCCAGGGGGCGGCGGTAGTACATGGATATCGGACGCACTCACTGCAATACGCCACCCTCCCGGGACCTCTACAAAACTACCAGGGTGACCAGAATCTATGAGGCGAAACACAGCCTCTAAAGCGGTTCGACCAATAGACCGTCCGGCGACAGTTCCTTCTCGATACAGCCGCTCCAACAACAGACTCCTTAAGGGGGGAGGCTCTTCTAAAAGCCCGTCACGCTGCAAGCCCCACACCGACGCACAGCGTTCCCACGCGGCACCTGCGCTCTCTTCAGCCCACCGGGTCTGATCTTGCGCAGCACGCGCGAGCGCACTCAATTGACCGCGCGCGTCGCCGTGGATCCGATCAAGCATCGGTAGCGCCTCGAACCGCACTTGTGCACGCTCACGCTTCCGGTCTGCGTTCGACGGATCTTCACGCCACCGGAGCCTCCGCGCTTCCGCGTAAGCGACGATGTCTTCTCGGGTTTGCTCCAAGAGAGGTCGAACCCACCGCCCTCTAGACGCCTGCATGCCGCCGAGCCCGCGAACACCCGTGCCTCTCAGCACGCGTAGCAACACGGTTTCCGCCTGATCGTCGGCGTGCTGGGCGAGCAAGACCCGGTCCGCGGGGACCGAGGCCAAATATGCGTAGCGCTCAAGACGGGCGGCGTCAGCCAGCCCCTTCCCGTTCTGCACGGTGACTCGGCCTGAATAAACGGGTAGTTCAAGCGCGGCGGCGAGTTGGCGTACGAACAGCGCATCCTCTACGGCGGTCGCACGAAGCCCGTGATCGACCGTGGCCACGACCAACTCAATGCCTAAAGCGCCACGCAAACCGGCAATCGCGTCGAGTAAGACCACAGAGTCGACGCCCCCTGACACGGCAACGGCGACGCGTTCGCCCGGCGAGATGAGCCCCTCCCGGCGGATATAGGTAAGCAACTGGGAGCGAAAATTCCGAACGCACGTATCAACGTGTTCGGTGTCCGGAACCGCGACGGCTTCACCCGCCAACAAACGATGAAGCAGGCTGGGCTCATCGGCTGGCTGCGTGTCGCGCAGCGCCCGATTTCGACCGGTATAGCCGCACAGTCGACAGCGCATCTCGATAACGACACCAGACCTGCCCTCGATCGTCGCGCCGACCGGGTCCATCACGCCCCCACAATTCGCCGCTCGGTCTCCAGGGACAACGTCAACATGAAGTGACCTTAAGCAATACGGGCAATGGTTCCGTGCCGTTCGTCCCGCTGGCGTGACCGTTTTGCCACAGGCAACACACACAAAGGCCTCGTCGCGCGGGATAGGGTTCTTACGCACGCGAGAAGACGCCTCTCTGGCCTGGGCTCTACGCAACAACCGCTTTCCAGGCCACCACATCGCTTCGTCGGGCAGTTCGACTCCTCGCCGACGCGCCTCCTCGACAATCGGCGCCTTAAGCTCCGTGCCCTCATTGTCTAACCAACGCGCCAGCCGCTTAAGTTCGGAGCGTGTGCTCACAGCATCAAGCAACGCGATCACGCGCTTTACGGGCGGCTGGGCTTTGTCGCGATAGGGCATGTGTTGAGGCTAACCGATCCCCTGCTCAGCACTGGAACATCCATGCGAACTCCCCTCCTCCTTTGCGTTGCTCTCACGGGGCACTTTATGCAACAGGCGCCACGGCGGATGACAAGACACTTGTTGGCGAAATGGCTGAACAGGCTCTCTTTGAGATCGCGTCCACGCACGGTGATCCGGACTTAGTCGACCGATTCTTACTCCCGTCAAACGCGTCACTCCGGGCAGACGGCGCCCAAACACTGGGGCGTCTTGCCAATCAAGACGCCCTGAAACCATTGGCGGAACTCCTGACCGACCTGGATGAGCCCGTCGCTATCGCGGCCGCAGTAGCGCTCGCCAAAACACCAGGCGCCACCGAAGTGCTTCTTGAGGCGCTAGGGACCGAGACACGTCCAGAAGTACGTGGGGCCATCTTGCGCGCCCTGGGCTTTCACGGTGAAACGGGTGACATCGAGACGCTCATCATGAATCTCGCAGACACACATGCCGAGATCCGGGTTGGCGCCGCGCATGCGCTTGGGACGATGGGACGGCGCAAGGTACAGGGATTGGCCCGAGTCGACGTAGCGAGAGCGCTGGTGACCGCGACGCAACGCATTGAGCTTGACCCTCGCAGCCATCGATTGGCTGCGCACGCAATCGCACGGATCGACTGGACAGGAGTGCCCGAAGAGACGGGCTCGGACTTCGCTAATCAGGCCAGACGGCACGGTGACCGACATGTACGGGCTTGGTACGTACGCGGCGCCAAAACAGCCACGAGCGATGCGGACTGGTCTGCGCTCACCGACGATCTGGCCGAAGACTCGGCAAAAGGCGTGCGAATCGCCGTAGCACGAGGGATCGGGGCACGCCCCGGCATCGCGCCACTACGCGCGATGCACACGCTGCTGACCGATATTGAGCGACCCGTCAGGTTGGCCGCGTTCGAAGCAGCCGCCAACCTCGCGGACCAACAAGACATCATCGACGTTGTTGAGGCGGCACTCGACAGTGATCTCGATGACCCGGAGCTTGAGGCGCTAGGTGTCGTAGCGCTCATGGAAGCCTCTCGTGGTCCCGCAGTACACACACTGGTCGAAAACAAGTCTGTCTGGATGAGAGAGATCGCCAGCCGCTACGCTGACGAACAACAACTGCAGATACTCGCCGGGGACGAGGAGCCCACTGTCCGAACAAACGCGTTCATGGCTTTGCTCAAAACAGCGATAGAGGACAGCGACACCGAAGCATTAGTCGCGCTCGCGAGCGACGTGCGATTTGCAGCGGAAGTCCGAAGCGCTGTGGTGGAAGAGGCCAAAGGGAGCGACATCGCACTACCCGACGCAGCCAATGTCGACGTCCCCCGAGCAGACCCATGGAAAGAGCTCCCCACGCTCCGAGATGTGCTGACACTACGTTCAGCGAGAATTCACACGTCACGCGGCGAATTCCGTCTGACCTTACGACCAGAGATAGCGCCAGCGACCGTCTCGGTTTGGTCACGCCTCGCCACCGACGGCTTTTACAACGGGCTGCTTTTTCATCGCGTGGTATCAGACTTTGTCGTTCAAGGCGGTGATCCCAGAGGAGATGGTTGGGGAGGTCCCGGATTTCAAATTCCGGACGAGCACTCCGCTGCCTCCTATGTGACCGGTAGCGTCGGCATGGCGACGTCGGGCCCGAACACCGGTGGGAGCCAATGGTTCATCACGCTCTCACCCCAACCACACCTCGACCAGAACTACACGCTCTTCGCCGAGGTCAGCTACGGGATGGACATCGTCCGAAGGTTGCAACGCGGAGACGAAATCTTCGCGATAGAGCTCGAGCCTTAATCGTGCGCAAGCCGTCGATAGACATCAACCGTGTTGGCGACCATCTTCTCTACTGAAAACACCGTTTGAGCCCGCACAAAGGCGCCTTGTACGTCACCAGGCGTCTCGAGACGAGCCTGGATTTCCGACGCGAGCGCCGCCGAATCACCAGACCTAAACGGCGTACTCGTTGCGCCGACCACTTCTGGCAATCCTCCCGCTGAAGACACAAGTACAGGACATCGAAGGCGCATCGCCTCAACTACGACTTGTCCCATTCCTTCCTCCACCGACGGGTGGACGAAGAGATCCAACGCCGCGATCACCGCCGCAGCGTCTTTACGAAAGCCCAACAGACGGACTCGCTCTTCAAGCCCCAAGACATGGATCTGCTTCTCCAGGTCTGCGCGCAGCGGCCCTTCCCCAACGATCACACAATCCACATCGGGAAGGTCAGCCATCGCCGAGACAAGTACATGGTGCGCCTTGTGCGCCACCAGCGCCCCCACCGCACCCACCAAAGGCTTATCCGTCGCGAGGTCGGACGCAGGCGCGTCCGCAGTACACTCCGGCACGCCATCAAAAACAACATCAATCCGGTCCGGCGAAACACCCGCGCTTTCCAGCACGCGTCGCACGCCGCCGCTCACCGCGATGTAATGACCAGCCTTCCCATACTTCCATCGACTCCAGGCGTTGCCACCCACAGAAAAATCCACCCTACGATGAACGACTGGAGACAACCCAAGCAGCACCAAAAGACTGTGCGCAACCGCTGTATGGCAGGCAAACACATCAACTTGTTCTGTGTTCGCCATGGACCGAAATGCGCGCAGGGACGCGATGCTCCAGTCCGCACCAATATGGATCTGCCGCACGTCAGGGGAGAGCCGCTCGGACAAACCGCTGCCTCTTGGCGTTGCGACCGAAACCTGATGGCCTAATCGGGCCATTTCTTCAGCCAAATAGAGCACCTGCTGCTGCCCACCACGCCACTCCATAGACGTGTCGATATGGACAACGGACAGCGCGCGCATCGGGCGGATCAATCCAGCTGCCCGAGCCAACGCGTCGCGGCTTCGGGAATGAGATGCGGTACCCCTTCAACGACCGGGTACAGACGACGGCAGACCCGACAACCCAACGTGTCTGAACGGGCTTCAAGTTCGCCTCTACACTCTGGGCACACGAGAAGCGCGCGGAGTGACGGGGCAAGGCCTGTAGGGTCTGATTCACGCATCAGACGACTCCAAAACGGGATCTAGCAACACCTTCACATGCTCACGTTCAGCCGCAGCCTTTAGGGCCGTAACCCCCTCCTCGATAGGAAAGCGTCCCGTGATGAGTGCCGTCGGATCTACCATCCCCTCACGCAGACAAGCCAACGCTTCGGGGAAAGGTCCACAACGCGAGCCTACAACTGTAATTTCATCCACAACCCAGGGGTTGGGGTTCGGCGCGATCCCCCCATGTACGGTGGTCTTCAATACGATCGTGCCACCAGGTCGCACCGCGGCGGTCGCCTGCTCCAAGCCTGCGTGCGAGCCCGTGCAATCCACCACGATATCGAAACGCGCACCCGCAAGATCTTGTGTATTCACCGGCGTGATCTCCGAAGGGAGCATGCCTAGCCGAGCGGGATTTCGACTGCAGGCAAAGACCTGGGCACCGGTGAGCGCAAGCACTCTGGCACACAGTTGCCCAAGACGCCCCACACCAAGCACCAACACACGATCCGAAGGTTGAACCTGAATCTGCTGTAGGATCCGGCAGGCTGCCGCGAGCGGTTCGACGAAAACAGCAGCCTCGTCTGCGACCTCATCCGGGACCCGATGTAGACAATGCACCGGTAACCGAAACCGATCCGAGAACGCACCGTCACGCCCCAAGATACCGAAGACCGTGCGGTTCGGACAGTGGTTCGACCGACCGTCCAGGCAAGTCGGACAGACAAGACACGGGCAGTTGATATCGCCTACGACGCGCTGGCCGATCCATTCCGGGTCGGGTGAGGTCTCCACAACGCCGACCCATTCGTGGCCGAGCACGCCGCGATAGTCCATATACCCAGCGACCAACTCCAGATCAGTCGCACAGATTCCGCCTAGAGAGAGCCGAATCACGCACTCACCATCAGCGGCCGGATCCGCATAGTTGGGCTCAAAACGCGGCCGCCCATCTTCCAGTATCAACGCACGAATGGCGTCCTCCCTCTTTGGACACTACTTCACAAGCAGCGCACTGACGCGCAAGCCAAGGAGTGAGCAGGGTGCGGCTAACCACCTGCCGAATTGAAACGCCTATAGGACCACTGTGGCCCATACAAACGCCATCCGGGCTTGTCGCGATGTGTTTTCACCACCGCAAAGACGCACAACTGCGCTCCTGGGCAGAAAAGCTTTCGGCTACCCGAGTCGACGAACTCGATTCCGGAATGCCCGAAATCAAACGCGCGCTTAACGAATATTTCTCCGAGAACTGGCGCGCCTTCGAGACGATCCACACCGTGGAGACCGGTACCCCCTTCCAAAAGCAAGTCTGGCGCACGCTCCGCACGATCCCAGCGGGAACCACCTGGTCCTACAAAGCGCTCGCGGAGGCAGTAGGCAGCCCCAACGCGTACCGGGCGGTCGCGAACGCGAACCGACAAAACCCGATACCCATCCTTGTGCCCTGTCACCGTGTCATCGCCTCTGATGGCAGCCTGCACGGTTTTGCTGGAGGTCAGGACATAAAGGCCCGATTGCTCAACTTAGAGGGTGCCGACTTTACGCGATGAAGTCAGTCAGACCACCGTCTGTGCCACCACAGCCATCCGTGCGGCATACTGCGGATCTGCTCTTCAAAGACCGTATGGATCCGCGCGATACCGTTCTTTAGATCCGCGTCGCGATCCTCAGTCCACTCAAGTTCAAGCGCCGGCAGCATCTGGATGACGTGCCGGTTCACTCCGACCCGCCACTGCAAGACAGGGACAACAGGAAGCCGCAAACGTCTGGCAAAGGCCACGATACTGGGCGCCGTCAGCGCAGGGTGTCCAAAAAACGGCACCCTGATGCCCGAACGTTGGCGCTGGTCCACGACAAATAACACCGCACCGCCGGCTTCAAGCCGTCGCTCGATCTCTTCGCTCGAGTCCCTGGGCTCGATCAGGCCAACTCCAAACACAGTACGCGCGCGTTCAATAAACGCCGCTGCCTGAGGCTGTGTAGGCTGCCGAACGATGCATGAAACGTCGATTCCGGGCGCCTTACCTAAGGCCATCAAACACAGATCAAACGAGCCAAAATGTCCCCCGGCCACAATCGTGCCCTGACCTGCTGCGGCGCGTTCAGTCACCGCCTCGAGCCCACGCATCTCCACAACCTGCGGGGCGCGTTCTGGCTGACGCAAAAGGTGCAAGATCTCCGCATATCCAAGTAAAAGTCCACGGGTCATCCGACGGAGCGGCGGCCCCGGATTTCGGTCTGGGAACGCCAGCTTAAAGTTCGCGACCGCCACAGCTTTACGGACAGGTAAAACCGTCCACCACACCCAAGAGAAGAGCCAACAACTCAACGCAACCAACCAGATCGGCGTCCAACTCAGCACAAAAACCAGCGCGCGAAAAAGCATTGAGTTCCCTACTCCACCGGCCAACGGTCGGCGAGCCACCGCCGGAGCCAATCTTCCGCACTCTGTGGGTCCACATCAACCCGAAGGGCGGCGACAGGAAGATCCGTGGGGAGTCTTACGGCGTCTTTTTCCGTCGTGATCAACCGAGAGTGGACCGTCAACGCCCGCAAATCGGCAAGCTCTTTCGAAGAGAACCGATGATGGTCCTTGAAAACCTGCGCCGATGCCCACCGGATGCCAAGTCCTCTGAGTAAACGATACACTGAACCCGGGTGAGCGATCCCTGTGAGCACAACGACTGGGCGATGTGGACGCCAACTGATCGGCTGTGGCTCACCATCGACAACCCATGAGACAGGCGTGATCCGACCACCAATGACACGCCCACCAAGCGGCTTTGTCACCGCCTCGGGCACCTCTTCATGCTGGCACCAAAGCACATCAGGAGAACGAACCTCCTTCAACCGCACGCGACCAATCCCGGCGGGAATAAGTCCCCCTCCGGTGGGGCCACGTCCGTCCAAAACCAGGACGTGCGCATCCGCAACCAAACGCCGCTGCTGCAGGCCATCATCCAGAACAGCTATCGTCGCCCCGGCTTTCTGCGCCCAAAAGAGCCCCTCATACCTGTCTGGGCAAGACACACTTATGAGCCCACGCTGGTGCGCCAAGGCCAGTTCATCGCCCAAATGCGCGCTATTTCGAGCATCTTGACCCGCAAAGGCCAACCGAGGCCCCCTCTCCCGTCCCTCACGACCGTAACCTCGGGCGAGCACCGCGGGGCGATGCCCCTGCTCGGCAAGCCGCTCGGCCAACCAAAGCGCCACAGGCGTTTTACCCGACCCGCCTGCGGTCACGCCCCCTACAGCGATAACCGGAAGCACACCTCGTCTCGGGGTGCGCACTCTACAATGGACCCAGTGGCCTAAACGCCAAAACGGGACGAGCGGCAATGCCCATGGCCGAAGAAAACGCTCTGGTGGCATCGGCGCGTCAAGGAGTACCCGCAACTGCGCGATAGCCGCGGCAGCTGAGCCGCGTGCGCCTGCCGTCTCATCAGACGCCTTCCGCTGCATCTCGAGACACTGGCGCACACCCAACATGAGCGACGACAAGCCCGAAACCTGTAGACCATTCGCTGCATCGAAAGATGCCTGATTTGACGCTGTATCTGGGCCATAGACCACCGGCGTCCCCGTCGCGTTGGCCTCTGTGGCACTGTGGCCACCAAGATCCGGCGAAAACGTGCCACCGATAAACGCCGCACGCGCTCTTTCATACAAAGCGCCCAGTTCTCCCATAGAATCGAGCAATAGCACTCGCGTATCGCCGGGCACGCGCTCTCCGGGCAGATCGGACCTGCGAACCCAGGCTAAACCGGACTGCGACACAGCTGCGGCGACTTCTGCGAATCGGTTGGGCTGCCGAGGCGCCAATATAAGTAAAGGGAGCGATGGGTCATCCACCCAAGCGTCGAGCAAAACCGCCTCGCTCGGCCCATATGTACAGGCGGCGATAAACGCCTCTCCCGACCAACGCAAATCAGAAATGCCGATAGGTGCGTCGCGCTTCAAGTCGCCGCTGACCAACACCGACCGGCCGAGGAGCCCTTCTAAAAATTCCGCATCTTCCGTCGACTGGGCCGTCCAAATCGTCACCTGTCGAAGCATCCAGCGCAGGAGTGGAGGGCAGATCCGGGCCCAACGCCGCGTCCCCGGCCCAATGCGAGCGGAGACGACCGCAACAGGTGTGCGCTTACGGCAAGCCCACAACCAACACGGCCAAAGCTCTGACTCCACGAGGATCAACAACCGGGGTCGCACCTTACGCAAAAACCGCCTCATGACCCACGGGACATCTACGGGCGCGAAAGCCACGCCGTCGACACCCACCGATTGATCGCGTGCAGCGACACTCGTTGCGGTCCGAAATAAGGGCAGATTCTCGTGCGACGCCGTAAGTGAAGCTGCGAGCGCATCCGCAGCGCGCCCTTCACCGAGACTTGAGGCATGCAACCAAACGCCGCCAGGCTCCACATCAGGCAGCCCGAACCCCCACCTCTCAGCCCAAGCCCGCCGATGAAACGGCCACAAGCTTGCGAGCAGCAAAAGTGCAGGTGAAAGCACCGTAATCACGGCCACATAGACCAAAGCCAACACGCTTCCGAACACTTTTAGAACGCGTCCTTCCGCGCACGCACTGCTCCGAAAACCTCAGCAGCGCTCGCGTCCTCAAGCCCAAGGCGCGCAGCCAGATCGGGGTCGTCCGCGCGCAGGAACGGACTCGCTTCTCTCTCTGTTCCCAGTAAAGAAGGCACGGTAGGCTGCCCTTCGGCGCGGAGTGTTTGGACCTCTGTGCGATACGCCTGGAGGGCGGCGTTCTCTGGGTCTATTGTGCAGGCAAACAGTACATTCGAAAGCGTGTATTCGTGCCCACAGCACACCCTGGTCTCATCGGGCAGCTCTCTAAGCCGCGAGATACTCTCCCACATCTGACTCGGCGTCCCTTCAAAAAGTCGCCCGCAGCCAATCGAAAACAACGTATCTCCGCAAAAAAGCGCCTCGCTTTGCGCGAACCAAAATGCGATGTGCCCTTTGGTGTGGCCTGGGACAAAAAAGACCAACGCTTCCTGCGCACCCAACGCCCAACGGTCTCCGTCGTCTACAAGGTGCTGGATCCCCGGAATACGCGCTGCATCGGGACCTGGACCCACGATTTCCGCACCGGTCGCGGCCTGAATCGCGAGATTCCCTCCCACGTGGTCGGGATGATGATGCGTGTTCAAGATGTAATCGAGCGTCCAGCCCAACCTGTCAATCGCCTCCAATACCGGTCCGCTCACACCTGGGTCGACAACAGCCGTGCGCCCGGTTTGAGGATCTCGAAGAAGATAGACATAGTTATCGCGCATCACCCCGATCTGATGGATCTCCAGCCCCGAAGCAGGTCCCCCAGGCAAACGTCGAAAGGCGTGAAAGGTCAAAGCTTCAGTCCCTTCAGCCAAGCGCTTCTCAATTCTTGAATCTCTTCAGCGGCCCTGGCTTCTCCAGACGCGAGCGTTTCATCGTCGCTAAGCGGCGTGGTCACCTCAAAGTAAAACTTGAGCTTAGGTTCGGTTCCAGAGGGCCGCGCGAGGATGCGGCTGCCGTCATCAAGCACAAAGGCCAGGACATTGCTTTCGGGGAGTTCGATCGACGTCTGCTCTCCGGTCGCGCAGTCTATAGCTACGCCGGTCAACAAGTCGCGACGCTGGGAGACCCTTCGGCCCCCGACCACCTGTGGCGGAGCATTCCGAAGTTGGTTCATCAACGCAGCAATTTCTGCGGCGCCTGACTTTCCTGGCATCTTTATGCTGTGCTGGTCACTCGCATACACGCCATGCCTATCGGCGATGTCGCGTAAACGATCGAAGAGCGTCTGTCCGCGCGCCTTCAGATATGCCACGAGGTCAACCAGCAAAAGTGCGGCTGAAACACCGTCTTTATCTCGCACAACAGGCCCTACGGAATAGCCAAGCGCCTCCTCAAAACCCAAGACAAAGTCGCCCTCTTCTTCATCAAAGGTGATCGCCTGGTTCGCTATCCATTTGAAGCCGGTCAACGTCTCGACGTACGACACGCCATAAAACGCTGCGAGTTCGGCGAGTAAGGACGTTGAAACGATCGTCGTCGCAACAAGACGCTTCGAAGCCGCCCATGACGGTCCGCTACGCAGCAAATCGTCAGCGAGCAGACATCCCACCTGGTTGCCCGTGAGCATCTGAAACCCACCATCAGCAACGGGCAAGCCCACAGCCAAGCGATCCGCGTCGGGATCGTTGGCTATCACCACGTCGGCTTCGACCCGCTGGGCCAACGCGAACGCGCAGTCCATGGCCCCAGGCTCTTCTGGGTTTGGAAACGCAACCGTCGGAAAGTCTCCGTCAGGAGCGGCCTGTTCTGGCACCGAGTGAAAGTCCGTATGCCCAGACCGTCGAAAGACGGTCTCCACAAAGCGCGCACCCACGCCATGCATCGCGGTGTAAACCACGCGAGCGCCGACGTCCGAGTGCACCCTCAAGGCGGCTACCGCAGCGAAGTACCGCTCCTCGATTTCAGGCGATACAGCGCGCACCACCCCCTGGCTGCGAAGATCAGAAATGGCGGAGACCGGAATGGGTGTGACAGGTACGCGATCAATCTCATCCGAGATCCCCTTGTCATGAGGCGGCACGATCTGGGCGCCGTTCGACCAGTACACCTTGTAGCCGTTGTCTTGCGGGGGGTTGTGACTGGCGGTCACCATTACCCCCACAGTCGCATCGAGTTGATTCACAGCGTTGGACAACACAGGTGTGGCGACGACGGCGTCGAAAAGCCACGCTACAAAACCTTCTCCTGCCATGACAGCTGCAGTATCTTCGGCGAACTCTCTTGAGCCATGGCGCCCATCAAAGCCTATGACCACCACCGGCTGACCGGTCGCAAAAGGCTTGGCATACCGCGCCAAGCCCAAGCTCACCTGACGCACTTGCAACGCGTTCATCCCGTTAGGTCCGGGCGCTAACGGCCCACGCAGTCCCGCAGTACCAAAACGCAGGCGTCCGCCGAAGTGTGCGTCCAACGTCGCAACGTCTCCCGCATCCAACATGCGCCGCGTCGCATCACGCGTTTCAGGGTCCGGATCTGCAGACATCCATGCCTGTGCAGCGTTGATCAGTTCAGCCTTCTCCACTCCAACCTCCGAACTCAAGCCTGCCTGGAATGCAGCCGAGCGTACTCCCCGTCTTTCGCGACGAGTTGTTCATGCGAGCCTTGCTCTACCAAACGCCCATTATCCAAAACGATAATCGTATCCGCCGACCGAATGGTAGAGAGGCGATGCGCAATGGCCAAGGTCGTGCGGTCTTTCATCAAACGCTCCAACGCGTCTTGCACCAGCGCTTCACTCTCGCTGTCCAGCGCAGAAGTCGCCTCGTCCAAAATCAATATAGGGGCATCAGCCAATAGGGCCCGTGCGATACAAATCCGTTGGCGCTGCCCACCCGATAGGCGCATGCCTAATTCGTCGATACGCGTGTCATAGCCACTCGGAAGGTCCTGTATAAACCCGTGGGCATTCGCGGCCGTCGCGGCCGCGATGACATCTTCATCGGAAGCACCAGGTCGCCCGAAACGTATATTCGCGGCAACGGTGTCGTTAAACAAAAACGTGTCCTGGGTGACCATCGCGATCCCCTGGCGCAATGAGGCCAACCGATAATCCGAGATAGGCCGACCATCGATCCGGATTGTGCCTTTTGACGGCGTATAGAAGCGCGGCGCGAGATTCACCAGGGTTGTCTTCCCGCTCCCCGATCCACCAACAATCCCGATCACCTGTCCAGCCTGCGCCTGAAAACTGATCTGCTCCAGTACACAGCCATCCCCATAATCAAAGCTCACGTCGTCGAACGCGATCGTACACGCAGACAATCCCAGCTCATGCGTACCAGTATCCGAGACATCTGGCGCTTGATCCAGCACCTGAAAGATCGCCTCTGCAGACGCCATAGAACGCTGCCAAAGACTGACGATA
>Ga0163179_10000833_pt1 | contig 22056 bp, 28 predicted proteins | sample AtlANTMetagenome_FD_109643 | JGI IMG/M metagenome (GOLD analysis project Ga0163179, IMG submission 109643) | Marine eukaryotic phytoplankton communities from the Atlantic Ocean - Atlantic ANT 2 Metagenome | ecosystem: Environmental > Aquatic > Marine > Oceanic | place: North Atlantic Ocean...
CCAAAGGCTAGAACGGATGTTGGCAGGAATGTTAATCCGTAAGCCGATTAGATTGAATGATGTCTCGGATGTAGTCAGTGAACAGCTTTTTGATGTCGACTTACAAGGCAATGATATGAATGTTTGGGCGTATGAAGTAGCAAGAAAGATGGTGAGATACGGCCATGTTGGTGTTTTAGTAGACGCGGCTGCTGATGGTAAAGGTCGACCTTATTGGACAACTTATACTCCTCGCGAGATTTTAGGATGGAGATCTGAGATAGTAAACGGCCAACAAAAACTGACTCAACTTCGGCTACTTGAAAAAGTAATGAAGCCTAAAGGCGATTATGGTGAAGAAGAAGTTGAACAAGTTCGAGTTTTAACACCCGGAGAATTTCAAATATTTCAGAAAAGCAAGAAAACTTCCGACTTTGAAGTTATAGATGAAGGTCGCACAAGTCTTGATCAAATACCGTTTTCTGTTGCTTATTCAAACCGAGCTAATGTCATGGAATCTCGGCCTCCATTGGAAGATATTGGGGAATTAAATCTGAAATCTTATCAAGTTCAATCGGATTTAGATAATCAATTGCATATCTCAGCCGTTCCAATGCTTGCCTTTTATGGTTTTCCTAATGCGGCTGAAGAAGTGTCAGCAGGGCCGGGGGAAGCAATAAGTTTTCCTCCTGAAGGTCGAGCCGAATATATTGAGCCACAAGGTAAAAGTTATGACGCACAATTCAAAAGATTAGACCAACTCGCGAAGCAAATAAATGAGTTGGGATTGTCGGCTGTATTAGGACAAAAATTATCCGCAGAAACAGCAGAGTCAAAAAAGATAGACCGAAGCCAAGGAGATTCCACAATGATGGTGATCGCACAACAGATGCAAGATTTAATTGACAATTGTTTGACTTACCATGCCGAATATTTAAATATTCCTGAGACAGGAACTAGCTTTGTTAATCGCGACTTTGTTGGATCGCGACTCGAACCAAATGAAATCGGCAGTCTTTTACAGTTATATACAGCAGGTACGATTTCTCAAGAAACTTTATTGAAACAGTTACATGAAGGAGAAGTTTTGGGCGATGAATTTGACGTAGAAGAAGAATTAGAATCGACTCAAGTTTCTGGACTAATTGCAATGGATCAGCCGACTCCTACTGCAGAACCGAGTAAAGAGACAACATTAGCCGAACCTGAAAATGTATAAAAGTGGGTATTCCATCTGAACTATATCGGAATGCAATTGACTTAAATCGATATAGCAATCAAGTATCTCGGCAAATAGTCGTTGAATACAACAATATAATCGTCCAAGCTGTTAATGATTTAAAAATTATCGGAGGACAATCAGAAACTTATAAAGCGGCAAGGCTTAGGTCAATACTCGCACAATTAAAAGAAAGTTTAGACACATGGGCCGATAGAAATTCAATACTGGCGAGTAAAGAGTTGCAAGGATTAGCCGAATTACAGTCAGAATTTGTAGTCGAACAATTAAGAAAAGTATTACCTAAAGGTGCACAATCAATGGTTAATACTGTAGAAATAGGGGCGACTTTTGGAAGGAATGTAGTAAATATAGATCCGACTGAAATTAATGTTGTTGTCTTAGAAGACGATTTATTTGAAGCAGCTTACGGCTCAAGGCAGACATTTAACTTAGCTTCAGCCGAAGGTGTACCAATAACACTGCCTAATGGTCGAACTTTAAGGAAATCATTTAGAGGTATTGCCGAGAATCAATCTGATATGTTCGGCCAATTAGTAAGAACTGGATTATTAACAGGCGAGTCAACTCAAAGTATTGCAAAAAGGATGATCGGCAGATTGGACTTTGATTTTATCGGCACTCCTGCTCAGATAAAAGCGGCTGGTGGAGAACTTACAGCCGTAGCTGATCATCAAATATTAACTTTAGTCCGAACCAGTGTTAATCAAGTCGCGAATAAAGCAAGCATGGCCGTATATGAAAGTAATCAAGATGTGAGCAGCAAATATCAATGGGTAGCGACTTTAGATACTAGAACTTCGGCTATTTGTGCAGCACTAGATGACCGAATTTTTGAGTATGGAAAAGGGCCGATGCCGCCACAACATTTTAATTGTCGTTCAACAATTGTTGGCATTATTGATTATGACGGTTTAAGAGCTCAAGGTTTTGATTTTGACCCGCCTGAAGATGGTGAAAGAGCAACTAAGCGCGATCCTAAAACTGGATTAGCTGGTCAAGTTCCTGCCGATATGAGTTATGGAGAATGGCTATATCAACAGCCGAAGTTTATTCAGGAAGAAGTATTAGGAGTGGGCCGAACTGCATATTTTGATCGATTAGCAAAAGACGATCCTGTTGGTCAAAAAGGTAAAAATGCAATCGCCAAGTTTGTTAGTAAAGACGGTTCCGAGATAACATTGGAACAATTAAGATCGAGATATGGCTCCCCTTAAGTCAGGTAAATCTAGACCAATTATCTCTCAAAACATTCAAAAATTAATGCGCGAGGGATACAATAGAAGTCAAGCGGCTGCTATTGCAATGTCAAAGTCGGGTTATCCCAAGAAAAAACCGAAGTCAAAGACTAAGAAAAGTAGTAAACTAAAATCGCGTTAATGACCTCGTGGGTCGAACTTTATGTCTGAAGATCAAAAGGTTCCAGTGGAGCCTGAAACAAATAGCAATGCCGAAGTCGATGGATTAAAAGCAGAAGTAGAACGGATGAGGAAAAAAAATGCCGATCTACTTAAGGAATACAAGACTCTTGGTGAGAAAATTAAAACGGTTCCAGATGATGTAAATGTGCAAGAGTTAATCGACTTTAAGCACAATCGTGAACAAAAAGATTTAGAAGTCCAAGGTAAATATTCCGAAGCAAAAGATAAACTTGAGCAACAATATCGAGAAAAGACATCAGAAAAAGATACTAAAATCGCTGAGTTAGAAGCAAAAGTTCGAGAATTAGAGCTTGTTTCTCCTGCTGTTTCGGCTCTTTCTGAACTTGTCCATGATCCGAATTTAATTTTAAAGAATTATTTAACTTCGGAGCAAATAGAAATCGGTGAAGGTGGAACTCCAGTGGTCGTCAATGGTTATGAAAGAACTCCTATAGCCGATTGGGCTAGAGAAAAACTTCCAGCTTTTCAGTTAAAGCAACCAAAAGCAGTCGGTAGTGGAGCTCCCATTGCTAAATCAACTTCGGGTGAATTTTCACAAGAAATGCTTAAACCGTTTCTAAGAGAATCATCAAATTTAACCGAACAAAAAGCTATTTATGAAAAATATGGCCGAGATACTTGGTTAAAGTTGAGAGAAACCGCAGCAAAACGCTAGTATGTCGGATATAAGGCTAAGTCGTGCTTAGTCATAGGGTCGTGCCCTACTCCGTAAACCGATTTTGAGGATTCACTGTGGCGACTGTTCGCTCAGATGTAATCATCCCCGAAATTTTTACTCCTTATGTTATAGAGCAGACAACTTTGAAAGATGCCTTTTTGGCAAGCGGAGTTGTGCAGCCTATGGCCGAGTTAAATGCTTCTGAGGGCGGTGATTTCATCAATGTTCCATTCTGGAAAGCCGATTTAAGTGGTGATTTTGAAGTACTAAGTGATAGTTCTTCACTAACTCCATCTAAAATTCAAGCCGACAAACAGGTTGGCGTTATTGTCCATAGAGGAAAAGCTTGGGAAAGTCGGGATTTAGCTGCTATTGCGGCTGGTTCTGATCCTATGGCGGCTATTGGTAATAAAGTTGCTGATTATGTCGCACACCAAAGACAGAAAGATTTGCTTTCTTGCTTAAACGGTGTATTTGGAAGTATTAACGCGAACTCTAATAGTTCAGCTTTCTTCGATCTTTGTATTGATTCTGAAAGTGGCGATACACCAACATCTTTAAGTCCGAGACACGTTGCAAAAGCGCGTTCAATCTTGGGAGATCAAGGCGACAAACTAACAGCAATGTGTATTCATTCGGCTGTGTACTACGACTTAGTAGAACGCAAGGCGATTGACTATGTTCTTGCTGCCGATGCACAAGGTGGTGCTGCAACCGCATCTGGAGGAACAATTGCTCCTGCTTATGGCGATGTTCGTGTACCAACTTACATGGGTTTAAGAGTTATCGTTTCAGACGATGTTGCAACAACAGGTAGCGGATCAAGTACCGAGTATTCAACTTATTTGTTTACTCAAGGTGCGGTAGCTGCTGGTGAGCAAGTCGCGATGGAAACGGAAACTGATCGCGATATTCTTGCTAAGTCCGATGCAATGGCAATCGACTTACATTATTGCTATCACCCAGTCGGTGCTAAGTGGGGAGTTACAACAACTAACCCTACTCGCGCTCAACTAGAAACAGTAGGCAACTGGTCGATGGTCTACCAAAAGAAAAATATCGGAATCGTTAGAGCAACTAACGTCTCCAACTTCGATTAACTGGTACTAACTTATGTCACAGTTTGAAACTTCGGCTGGAAAGCTAGTCGGCCCAACTACAGGCGGCACTGTTACACAGGCATCTTCTAAGGCGACTGGAGTAACACTTAATAAAGCGTCTGGGCAAATCACTATGAATAACGCGGCATTAGCTGATGCTGCCGAAGTAACTTTTACAGTTACTAATAGTGAAATTGCAGCACCCGATGTTGTTGTAGTAAATCACGGATCAGCAGGCACCGCAGGTGCTTACACCGTTAATGTTTCCGCTATTGCGGCTGGATCTTTCAAGGTTACAGTCGGCAATGTATCTGGATCTTCAAAATCTGAGGCGATTGTCTTGAATTTTGTTGCTCTCAAAGGTGCTTCTAGCTAATGGGAATGTTCGCTTTTAGGCGATTAAGGGAACAAGAGGCTGCCGAAAAGGTAGCCTCTATTCCTATTAAAAAACCGACTTCTAAGCCTAAATTAAAAAAAGATGGCAATCACAATAGTAGAAACAAGCGGAGCAGCAAACGCGAACTCGTATCTGACTCTCTCGGCAGCAAGTGACATTATTGATGGATTTGTCGAGAATGATGATGTAACTGCATGGGGAACTGCAACTACAGATCAAAAAAACCGTGCTTTATATACAGCAGCACAAAGAATTGATCGCGAAAGATTTTTAGGTGCGCGAGCTACAGACACGCAGGCAATGCAATGGCCGAGAACTGGTGTTCGCAAACCTGACAGGTATGTCAATACTTATTCAATCGGTTTTCCCTTCAGAGTTACAACCGATTACTACACTGATACTGAAATTCCTGTAGAAATACAGCAAGCACAATCGGTTTTAGCTGCATATTTGAATAACAATAAATCGAGTTTGGAATTAACTGGCCTCGAAGATTATAAAAATGTCTCAATCGGTGATTTAAATGTAACGCCGAACTTTTATGGTGCAGTTGGTCAAGATAAAATTCCCCCAATGGTGCAAATTTACTTCCGAGATCTTAGAGTAAGTGGACCCGGCAACGTAGCTATTCGCCGAAGTTAATCATGACTTATTCAAGTTCAATCCACTATCCTGCTGCAATTATTATCACTGACCATACTCAGGCTTATACAGGCCGATTTGGAAAGGTAGTTGCATTAAAAGATTCGACTGTAACTCTTGTCTCGGACAATGTTACTAAGAATGGAACCACAACTGTTAGTGCAATCCCTCTTAACGCAACTGCCGAAATTTGCGGTGTAATCACAAGTGTTACAGTTGCAAGTGGTGATGCAGTAATCGCGTACCGAATTTAATGGGACTAGCCGATTCTTTAAGAAGTGTTTCAAGCAAAATTTATTCTAAGTTCGGCACTTCAATAACGATCACTGTTATTTCTCAGACGAGTTACAATACAAAGACGGGAAAAATTATAAGCGCGACAACAGAAGCTTCTGTTAAAGCAATAATTTCGGACGTGTTTGATGGTACTGGATCTAAAAGCACGATGAGAAATAAGACAGAAGAAAACGCGTTATTACAAGTCGGTGACAAGAAAGTAGCAATTGCTGCGGCAGATCTAACGACTCCTCCTACTACTAAGGATCGGATTAAAATAAATAATGTTTTTTTACAGATTGTCGATATAAAAACAACCGAATTAGAAGGCAAAGCTATTACATACGAGATTTTTTTGAGGGGATAGTATGGCTAATCGAGAAATTAGATATGACCAAATCGGACCAACGATGGAAGAGCAGTTGGAGAAATTAATGCAAGTTACAGTATTTGAGTCGGACAAAGCATTAAAAAAAGCGAGTCCTGTAGATACGGGTCGGTTTAGAGCAAGCTGGCAAGTCAGTCAAGGAATTGAAAGTATGGGCACATCCGAGTATCGAGCAAGTGTTTCTGTAAAAGGTCGTAAAAAAGGTCAAATTATTTTTCAGACAAGTCCGAAGCCTGTGAAACTTAATTATGAAAAAGAAAAACTAGGTACTTTTTATAGCATTCATAACCCGACTATTTATGGAGTCGCTTTAGCATTGGGTCATTCGCCACAAGCTCCAGACGGTTGGATATATAGTGTGGCTAAAAGGATGCAGAATATGGTTGATAGAAATTATCGTAAAATTATCAAGGAGATCTAATGGCTGCTACAGATCTAAACGATATTCGGAAAACGATTGAATCTCGGATTGAATCTGAATTGCGTGATAACACACCTCCATATCCGATTGTTTTTCAAAATATGAATTACACACCTGAAATGGATGAGACTTGGCTTCAATGTCTTGTTAATTTTGTCGATTCTGAATATTTAACTTTAGGTGGTGGGACCGTTTCTGATAATAAAATTAGCGGTTTAGTTATTGTAAATATCTTTACTAAGACAGGTGTTGGATATGGAGATAGTTTAATTGTCGGCAAACGGATACGTGACCTATATAATCGTATTAATATCTCTGGTGTATTCTTTGAATCACCAGTCGGCCCTGAAGTGATGTCTTCACCATCACCTCAAGGCTATTTCCAAACTCAAGTGCGATGCACTTTTGAAACTTACGAGGCTCTTTAAATCATGGCATTAATTCGCGGCGAAGAAGGTTCAGTTAAATTTGACGATGCAGGTTCTAGTAATGCTGTCATTCTCGGCACTCGTAGCTGGAGCATGACCATGACTAAGGACACCTATGAATGCACTCAGCATGGACATTCCGAGAAACGATATGTCGGTGGTCTTATTTCTGGAGACGGCTCGGTTGAACTTTATTATCAGGCAACATCTGGTGATGAAACAGCCGCTTTTATAGATGATATTTTCCAAGTCGAAGACGATGGAACAGCTACTTTTGAGCTTTACACCGATGCTGCTAAGAAATTAAGTTTTGCAGGTATCATCACAAGTGCTGAATTTGGCGCGACTGTCGGTGAAATACAGACAGTAACTTGCAACTTTATTACAAATGGTGGTGTTACAAACGGCGTTTAGTATTAGTATATCTATAAACTAAATCGTCTAAATGGCTGGAACTACTCGAACTGTCGATCTGATTGCAAAATCGTTCGACTTGAATCAACGTAGAAAATACGAGTTAGAGATTGAAGGTACAAAAATAGTTGATTTATATTTCAAACCTATAACGCGAGCCGATAGAAAAAGAGCAATGCAGTTAGCAGGGAGTGAAGATGCCTTGCTAATCAGTACACAAATGTTAGTGCAATTAGCCGAATTAGAAGATGGGACTAAAGCTTTTGCACCAGCCGATATAGCAAAAATGCACCGCGAATGGCCTGAAAAAGTATTAAACGATATTGAACTGTTTTTATTTGAATTAACTAACGATCAAAATTTGACTTTAGATTCGGCAAAAAAAGACTAAAGGCCGACAGTTGGTTAAATTATGAATTTTCACTTGCTTGTGAATTAAAAATGACTGTTAGCCGATTGAGAACTGAATTAACCGAAGATGAATTTATTTACTTTGCCGCTTATCATGAATTAAAAGCCGAGAAAGAAAAGGAAGACATGGATCGTGCTCAAAGAAAAAGGTAGAATGACGGCATGACTTACGCAAATGTCGGATTAAGAGTCAGAGACGAGGGCGCAACTGCTGCGTTATCTCGTATTAACTCCATGGCAGGGAGAACTCAAGGGACATTTAGAGCATTACAAGGTGCGATTGCAGGAATAGGATTAACTTTATTTGCTCGGTCTTCTGTTAAAACGGCTGCGACTTTAAATGATTTAAGGCTCCGATTAAAATTACTTTCTAGCGAATATCATGAATTTGGGAAAGTACAAACAATTGCGGCTGAAGCTTCAAAAATATTTGGTTTGAGTAATATTGAGGCGTTAGACGGTTTAACTAATATTTATGCTCGACTTCGCCCTATAGGAATTGAATTAGAAGATATTAAATCGACGTTTATAGGTTTCAACTCAGTCGCCAAAATGGGTGGAGTTTCAGCAATGGAAGCCGCAGGTGCTTTTAGACAATTAGCTCAAGCACTCGGTTCTGGAAGACTACAGGGCGATGAGTTTAGGTCAATGGCTGAAAACGTGCCGATGTTAATGAAATCAATTGCCGATGAAATGGGTGTAGGAGTCGGAGAATTGAAAAAACTTGCTTCTGAATCGAAAGTAACTTCTGACATTATTATTCGGGCATTAAAAAAAGCAGCCGATGATGCAGGAGAGTCAATCGGTAAAATTGTTGAAGCTTCCGACATTCAAAAGTTTAAAAATTTTAGTAATGCGATGGAGAAGTTAAGAGTCGCAATAGGAAATAAACTTTTACCCGTTTTGACTCCAATAGTTAAACGATTAACCGAATTAATTGAAGCATTTGCCAAGTTACCTGAGCCTGTTCAAACAGGAATAGTCGCTCTTGGAGGTCTTGTTGCGGCTGTAGGTATATTAGGTCCACCGATCTTGGCTTTAATAAAAGGAATCGGTGCAGTTAAATTAGCTGTAGCAGCATTCGCCACAAAGACTGCTACAGGTGCGGCTTTACTTGTAATTTTAAAAGTTGCTGCCATAAAAGTTCTTGCACCTCTTCTATTAATCGGTGGTGCAGTTGCAGCAATCGCGTTTGCTATTAAAAATTGGTATAACAATCAAAATAAATTAACAAATGCGGTTGCAAGTGGTGCCAAACAAATATCAGAAGCCGAAGAAGCAATAAAAAAATATGAAAAAAGATTAGACGAGCTAAAAGAAAAAATGGAAACAACTACCGATAATCGAGCTTTAAAATCATTAAAGAAACAAGCAGGAGAAGCAAAAGAAGAGATCGATAAACTTAATGAGGCAATACAAAAAAGTCCAGCTTTTCAAGAATCACAAATAACATCCGATCAATTGGATTGGAAATCAGGATTTAAAGCGTCAGGTGGAACTCTTTTTGAAAACTTCGACAAAATGGAAGGACCAGATTGGGATGAGTGGCGAAGAAAGCAAGAACAAATAAAACAAAACGCACTCGCGATGAAAGATGTTTATGCCGATATAGGAATGACCATCAAAGACGGTGTTGTTGGTGCTATTCAAGGTGCGATTGATGGAACAAAAACTTTAGGAGAAGCGGCAGTCGGAGTCTTGAAGAATATTGCAGCAAAAATATTAGACATCGGTGTAAACATGATGTTGTTTGGAGCAATAAGCGGCACTGGATCTGGAGGCGGTTTACTTGGTTCGATACTCGGTGGAAGCAAATCTAACAAAGCTCAAGGTGGTCCTGTGTCGGCAGGTCGGGCTTATAAAGTCGGAGAAAGGGGGCCAGAAACTTTTGTCCCTTCTACATCAGGAAGGATTTCTTCGGGTGGAGAAACTAATATTGTTGTTAATGTCGATGCTAGTGATGTCGGATCTGATGGTGACAATGATTCTTCTCAAGAATTAGGTCGGATGATCGGATTAGCAGTACAAGCCGAGATTGTTAATCAAAAAAGGCCCGGAGGATTACTAGCTGCATAATGGCAAACTTTCCAACTCCCAGTACAAGTCCTGCAGCACCTCATCCGAGTTATGGTGAACAAAAAAGAAGTAGTCCGAATGTAAGGCAAGTGGTGTTCGGAGATGGGTATTCTCAAAGATTGCAATACGGCCTTAATCAAGACTTAAAAAGTTATACCTTTAGATGGAGAAATATTTCCAAAGCCGACGCGACTGTTATTGAAAACTTTCTCGAAGCAAGAGGTGGAACAGAATCATTTGATTACACCCCACCAGCCGAATCATCAGCAAGAAAATTTATTTGTTCGAGTTGGACAAAATCAATCCCTTATCTAAACCGAGCAACTTTTAATGCTGTTTTTATAGAAGTAGCCGAACCATAAATGGCATTTACAGCATGGGCCGCTAATACGGCTTTTAATCTTAATGATGTAAGAAGAGCTACTTCGGCTCAAACAACAGGATTAGTTTTTAAATGTACGACTGCTGGCACGTCGAGTAGTTCTGAACCCGATTGGCCTACAACTATTGGTGGAACATTTAATGATGGATCGGTTGTTTGGACTGCAATAAGTAGTATTTATGAGGAGTTATTAAAGCTCGCGCCTAGTGCAATTATCGAACTTTATTCAGTTCATCTTTCCTCGGACCTTCACGGATCAAATGATATTTATAGGTTTCATAATGGGTGCAATGCCGATGTTAGTGGAAACATTGTATTTGGAGGACAAACATATACTCGGCAACCTGTAGAGGCAAGTGGTTTTGAATATACAAATACAGGTTCACTTCCTCGACCTACTTTAACAATATCGAACTTAGACAATACTATGACGGCCCTTCTTATTGTTGTTAATGCAACTACGGCTGGAAATGATCTTTGTGGAGCCGAAGTAAGAAGAATAAGAACGTGTAAAAAGTTTTTAGATGGTCAAGCCAATGCCGATCCTAATGCACAATGGCCGACTGAGATTTGGTATGTTGATCGAAAAGCCACTGAAAATCGTAATGTTGTTGCGTTTGAATTAGCAAGTGAAATAGATAAACCCGGAATAAAAATTCCAAAACGTCAAATGATCGGTAATATCTGTCAATGGGTATATCGTTCTTCAGAATGTAGTTATACGGGGTCAAATTATTTTGATGTAGATGACAACGCCGAAACCTCTTTAGCTAATGATCGGTGCGGAAAAAGAGTTAGTTCTTGTAAGAAAAGATTCGGTGAAAATGGTGATCTTCCTTATGGATCTTTTCCTTCGGCTGGCCGACAAACATGAATTTAACGGATGAAATAAAAGCAGAGGCATTAGCTCATGCCGAACAAGATTTTCCTAAAGAAAGTGTCGGCTTAGTTCATATTGTTAAAGGTAAAAATCGATATTTTAAATGTAAAAATATTGCCGAGACACCTGACGAGCATTTCATTTTAGATCCAGACGACTATTTAACAGCCGAGGAAAGAGGAGAAATTATTGCCGTAGTACATTCTCATCCAAAGACGAATCATGGCCCAAGCCCAGCCGACATGGTTGCTTGCGAAAAATCAGGATTACCTTGGTTTATTGTTAATCCTAAAACAAAATTATGGGGTACATATAAGCCGATAGGTTATGAATTACCGTATGTCGGAAGGGAATTTTCTCATGGACTTGTTGATTGCTATTCTTTAGTCCGAGATTTTTACAAGAGAGAATTTAATTTAGAATTAAGAGATTATCATCGGCGAGATCAATGGTGGGAAAAAGGTGAAAATATGTATCTCGATAATTTTGCAAAAGAAGGATTTAAAGTTGTTCCGATTGAAGAAATAAAATATGGTGATTTAATTTTGATGCAATTAGAAAGCAATGTACCGAATCATGCAGGTATATTTATCGATAATAATTTGGTATTACATCACGTTCAAAGCCGATTATCATCTCGTGATCTGTATGGCGGCTATTATCAGAAAGTCACGGCAAAGATTTTGAAACATGAAAGTCGTTAAAGTCTATGGCGAATTAAAAAAACAATTAGGAAATCAAAGTCGATTTGAGCTTGATGTTAATACTCCTGCCGAAGCAATAAAAGCCTTATGCACGAACTTTCCCAACCTAACGAAATGGATGGCCGAAAGTCATCAACATGGAGTCGGCTATAAAATTAAAGTAGGCAAGACACAAATACATGAAGACGAGATAACAGATTTATTGTTGCCATGGAGCGAGCGAGATGAATTTGCAATTGTTCCTGTATTAACAGGATCAGGTCGCGGATTAGGAACGGTTCTTTTAGGAGCCGCATTAATAGGTCTTTCTTTTGTTACTTTTGGAACTGGGGCTTTTGTAGGTGGTTCTCTAGCCGGATTCGGAACAACTGCTGGCATGTATGGAGCCGCTTGGGGTTCAAAAGCTTTAGGAATGATCGGTTTATCTATGGTGATGAGTGGAGTCGGTCAAATGCTGTCTCCACCACCTCCTGATTTGAATATGAATGAAGCTAACCGATTACAGAACTATAGTTTTAGTGGCGTTTTAAATACTGCACAAGTTGGAACCGCGATACCGATTGCTTATGGCAGATTATTTGTAGGAAGCTCGGTAATTAGTTCAGGGCTTGATGTCGATCAGGTACTTTAAATGACTGAAATCCGTGGTGCTGGTGGTGGTGGTCAAAAAAATGGTGGAGGTGGTACTCCGACTGAAGCTGATGATTCTCTTCAATCGGTTCAATACGCTAATGTTTTAGATCTTTTAACTGAAGGTCCGATCCAAGGTCTTGATACTGGAGCTATCGGCTCAGGTGGTGAAAAATCAATTTATTTAGATGGAACACCTGTTAAAGATTCTAGTGGAATCGATAATTTTGAAAGTTATTCAATTACAACTCGAACAGGAACACAAGATCAGGCCCATATTGCTGATTTAAAAGCAACAGAAGCCGAGCAACGATCAGGAGTTGGTTTGCCGACTCAGTTAACTAATTCATCTGGAGACGACACAGGAAGGATAAATGGATCGGTTTCTAAGCAAATAACCGATTCAAATGTTGACCGTATTAGAGTAACTATTCAAATTCCGATATTAAGAGAAGTCAATGATGACGGCGATATTAATGGTAAATCAGTTGTAATAAGAATCGAAACGCAATACAACGGAGGAGGCTATTCTACGGTTAAAGAAGATACTATATCGGGTAAATCAAGTAGTTCATATAAAAAAGATTATGTTTTCCCTTTGACTGGTACTTTTCCAGTCGACGTAAGAGTTTCACGCGTTAGTCAAGATGATGCAAATACTCGAAACTCCTCTCAAACTTTTTGGGATAGTTTTACACATATTATTGATGAAAAATTTCGTTATCCGAACTCGGCTTTAGCCTATCTTCGCTTTGATAGTCGTGCCTTTTCTAATATTCCGACTAGGAAATATAAAATTCGTGGAATTAAAGTAAAAATTCCGAGTAATGCAACTGTTATTACATCAACAGGAACGGGAATTGGTGAATCACAAATTGGTCGATTAACTTATAGCGGAATATGGGATGGATCGTTTCAGGCGGCTACTTGGTGTGCTGATCCTTCATGGTGTTTGTACGATTTATTAATTTCTTCAAGATACGGCGCGAGTCTTCCCGAAAGTACACTTGATAAGTGGGATTTTTATAAAATTAGTCAATACTGTAACGAGTTAGTTTCTGATATGAAAGGAGGTCAGGAGCCGCGTATGCTCTGCAATCTTCTTATTAATAGTCGGGATGAAGTCTTCAATGTAATTACAACAATGACCTCTTTATTTCGGGGCATTTCTTATTATGGTGCTGGCTCGGTTGTAATGCTTCAAGATTCGCCACAAGATAGTCAATATTTGATCGGCAATGCAAATGTGATTGATGGAAATTTTGAGTATTCAGGTAGTTCACAAAAAGCTCGGCATACAAGTTGTGCAGTTGCATGGCAGTCTTATGACAATCTCGGAGAAGTTCAATTTGAATATGTCGAAGATGCTGATGCCATAGATAAATACGGTTTACAAGAAAAACAAGTTAAAGCTATCGGCTGTTATTCACAAGGTCAGGCACATCGGATGGGGAGATGGCTTTTAAAATCCGAACAACTTCTTACTCAAACTTGTAGTTTTTCTGTTTCTGTTGATAGTGGAATGATATTAAGGCCGGGAATGGTTATAGATATTGCCGATGAATTAAAAGCAGGATCGAGAAGATCTGGTCGAATTTCTTCCGCTACTACGACTCAAGTTGTTGCTGATAGTTCAACTAATTTAACGGTTAATTTGGGGCTTAGTCCGACTATTTCAGTCATTATGCCGACTGGATTAGTAGAAACTAAAAATATTACGGCTATTAGTGATACAACAATAAGTATTTCGGGCAGCTTTACTGAAGCTCCCGATGCAGATGCTTTATGGTTGATTCAAACATCCGACATACAATCTCAACAATACAGAGTAATAGCGGTTGCTGAAAATGCTAAAAAAACGGCATATAGTATTACAGCATTAGAATATAATGACAGTATTTATAGTGCGGTTGATTCAGGCGAAGATGTTGTTTTACGCGATATTAGTAATTTAAGTTTAGCTCCAAATCCTATAACAAATCCGAGAGGAGAACAGTTCTTATATACCGAAGGACAAGGTGTTTTTGTCGGATTTGATTTTGATTTTCAGCATGATAAAAAAAATGTTACCGAGTTTAAAATTTCTTGGCGAATAGATAATGATAACTGGCAAGTTATATCAACAGCAACACCTTCGACAACGATAAAAAATGTTAGGCAAGGAACGATTTATATACAGGTACAAGCGGTAAATTATCTCGGCAAAGGAAGTCAAATTGCAACTTTTCAAAAATTATTAGATGGAAAATCGGCTCCACCTGATAACCCTAGTGGTTTTACTATGATTCCGACTAACGGGCTTGCTCGACTCAGTTGGACTCAATCAACAGACCTTGATGTGATAGTTGGTGGGTTAGTAAGACTTAGACATTCTCCGAATTTATCTAATGTAACTTGGGCGACTTCTACTAGTATTCATAGCGATTTAACAGGTACGGCAAAAGAAGCTTATTGCACGTTAAAAAGTGGAACTTATTTAATGAAATTTGTAGACGCTTCAGGAGTAGAAAGCGTTGAGTATGCCGCTATTGAATTTACCGAACCCGAACTGGCTGATATGCAATTACTTACATTACAGCAGGAAGATAACAGTTTTTCGGGTAACAAGACGCAATTATCAGTAACGGGTGGTGAATTATTACTTTCGGCTGATGGGGGAAGTTCAGGAGGTAATGCGACTTTACATACATCAGGAACTTATCTGTTTCAAAACAACCCGATTGATTTAGGAGACGTTTATTCTGTTCGGCTTGATAGTGTTTTAAGAGCAAGATCTTTTTTCCCTTATACCGACACGGTTGACACATGGTCAGATTGGGACGCGATTGCAAGTGTTGATGGAACGGCTCCATCAAATTGTGATGTAAAATTATATGTAAGAACGACTCAAGTAGCTAGTCCTCAATCGTCTGATTGGTCGACTTGGCGAATTTATAATAATGCCCAAATTAGTTGTAGGAAATATGAGTTAAAAGCCGAGTTTTCTACAGGTGGAGATTTAGAACAAATTGCAGTTGACCAATTAAGAGTACAGCCGATGATGGGTAAAAGAACTGAAACAAATTCGGGAACAACTTCATCAAGTGCAGATTTAACGGTTACTTTTGCAAATAAATTTGCGGCTACTCCTTCAATCGGAATTAATTTTAGTGCTACAACTACAGGCGATTATTTTACACTTGTTTCTTCAAGCGCGACTGCTTTTGCTATATCGATCTACAATGCAAGCAATGTCCGACAAGCGCGAGCGTTTTCTTGGACTGCAACTGGTTATGGTAAGAACTTTTAACTAATGGCACAAGTCCCTGCATCCGACTATCCGATCCCTAATTCAACAGGTTCAGATGTCCGAGCCGATTTAAATAGAAATTTAGACGATCTTCATTCAACCGCTTCAGGAACAACACCTCCTCCTGCAGCAGGATCGGCTATCGGAAAATTATGGGTCAATACAAGTACAACACCCGATACTTTGTGCATTAAAACGGGAACAGGTACAACGGCTGGAAATTATACAACTCTTGGAAATATTGCAGCTAACTTCGGTCATGCGGTTTCTGCTAGTCCGACCTTTACAGGAAACATTGGTTTTCCTGCTGGATCGAGTGCATCTTTGCCGATTAGAAATTCAGCCGATACGGATACAGGAATTTATTTTGGAGCGACAAACGAATTAGATATACTTGCAGGCAACACAGATGTCCATACTTTTACTTCTACGGCTAGTGAGCCAAAGTTGCCATTACGAGGGACTAACGGCTCAAATTCGGCCCCATCACTCAGCTTTTCTGCTGATACGGATTTAGGTCTATACAGATCGGCTGCTAATACTTTATCTATAACGACTGGAGGAACCGAAAGAGCTTTTTTTGATAGTTCTGGTTTAAATATTAAAGGTCAACTCGATTTACGCTTACATGACTCAGACAGTTCTAATTATGCGGCGATACAAGCCCCTAGCACTATCTCGTCAAACTATACGTTGACTCTTCCGACTACCGATGGAAATGCAAATGAAGTTTTAAAAACTGACGGATCGGGAAACTTAAGTTGGACTACTAGCGTCACTTCTGCTACTTCGGCAACAACAGCCACTAATGCGGGAGTTGTTAGAACGTCATCAGGAGTAAACGAAAGTACTGCTGAAACTGTTTTTCAAGGTCGATCTAAAGCTTGGGTAAATTTCAACGGTAAAAATACTCCTTCTATCCGAGATAGCTACAATGTTAGTTCTTTAACTGATGTAGAAACGGCTAGTTATTGGGTGAATTTTACAAATAATTTTGCCAATGTTAATTACTGCACAAGTTCTCACGGAAGAGGGGATTCAGGAGGTGGAGCAAGAATAGTTGTTGGAAAAGACACCCCAGAAGTAGGTCGATATAGATTACAAACTCGTAACTCAAGTAACTCCAATGAAGAAATTGAAGAAGTATGTGCTTCTTGGTTCGGTGATTAAACGCTAAACTAAAATTAATTTTGTTTGATTTATGGCTAACTCCGACAAACGGATTGTTTACACAGATGATGATGGAAATTGTTGCATTGTTGTCCCTGCGGATAAATGTGACTTAACTGTTGAACAAATTCAAGCAAAAGATGTTCCAAGTGGAAAGGCTTCTACAATAGTAGATAAATCGGCTGTCCCTAGTGATAGGACTTTCCGTAATTCTTGGACATTTACTCCTTAAATCGACATGGGATTTGGAATTGACATGGCGAAAGCCCGTGAAATTCATAAAACAAACATCCGAAATGCAAGAGTTTCTAAACTTGCCGAGTTAGATGTTGAATTTCAAAAAGCACAAGAAACAAGTGCCGATACTTCGGCCATTGTTTCTAAGAAGCAAGCATTAAGAGATGCTCCAGCCGATTCTGGTATTGCAGCCGCTTCCGATACAGATGATTTAAAAGCGCAATGGAATACAGCTATTTTAGGGGCAAGTCCTTATAGTTAAATCATGGCTATTGCACCCGGCAATTATGATATGACGATCCAAAGAAGATCGGATCATAGTGTTTCTGTCACATTAAAAGACTCAAGTGGTAGTGCTGTTAATTTATCGGGTTATTCAATCGCTTCTCAAATTTGGGATTCTGGACGTACATCCAAGGCGGCTGATGTCACTTGTTCAATCACAAACGCAACCAATGGAACTTGGACTTGGGCCGTTACCGACACACAAACTACTACATTTACATCCAATGAATATAAGTACGATGTTCGGTTAACGAATGCAAGTGGGTTACACGAATATTGGTTAGAAGGTACTATTTATATGAGTGAAGGATACACCGCATGACTTCGGTAAACATTACAACAAATAAAAATACGGTAACGATTGATGAAGACAATAGTTCGGTTATTACAGTTGCAACTCAAGGACCACAAGGCGAGGTAGGAATTGATATATCGGATGCTAATAAGGTGAATAAGTCTATAATTTATTACGATAGCACTGCTGGCACTTACAAAGCCGACTCGACTTGGACAACATCAACTCTGGTTGATGGTGGCAATTTCTGACCATCTACTATTGAACAATGGCTAACACTCTCCGAATTAAAAGATCTACAGGATCTTCCGCACCAACAAGTGCTGCAAATGCCGAATTAGCATTTAGTGAAGGAAATGCGATTTTATGGTATGGCACAGGAACAGGTGGCGCGGGTGGAACTGCAACATCACTAATAAAAATCGGTGGTATAGGTGCATTTTTTGATAAAGATACGGTTCAAAATGCAAATAAAGTTCTTGCTGGTCCGACTACTGGTTCTGATGCTGCTGCTACTTATAGAACATTAGTTGCTGCCGATATTCCATCAATCGCACATACAAAAATATCTGATTTTGATACGGGCGTTCAGGTTAATAGATTAGATCAAATGGCGGCTCCTACGTCAGCAGTCGCGTTAAATAGTCAAAAAATTACCGGATTAGCAGATTGCACATCCGATCAAGATGCTGCAACTAAAGCCTATGTCGATTCAACTTCTCAAGGTTTAGACGTTAAAGATAGTTGTGTTGCTGTCGCGACTTCAAATATCACATTGTCAGGTACTCAGACGATTGATGGAATTTCTATTTCTGCTGATGATCGAGTTTTAGTAGCTGGTCAAAGTACGGCTAGTCAAAATGGTATTTATGACTGTAAATCGGGTTCATGGGCAAGATCTTCGGACATGGCTGCTGGCACAGATGCGGCAGGAGCTTTTACCTTTATCGAACAAGGAACTGTTAATGCCGATAATGGTTTCTCTTGTACGTCGAACAAAGGTTCAGCAGTAGTCGGCACAAATAATCTTGCTTTCAGTCAATTTTCGGGTGCAGGACAAATCAGTGCCGGAAATGGTTTAGACAAATCTGGTAATACATTATCGGTTGACCTTAAATCTAATGGCGGTCTTGTAATTGAATCAACCGAGATAGCAGTTGATCTCGCGGCTTCTAGCATTACAGGAACACTGGCAGTCGGTGATGGTGGAACAGGAGCGACTTCTGCTGCTGATGCAAGAACGGCATTAGGTCTAGTTATTGGGACGAACGTACAGGCTCAAAATGACATCCTTGCCGATTTAGCAGGATTAACTCAGGCGACAGATAAGCTTCCATATTTCAGTAGTTCTACGGCTGCTGCAACTACTGATTTAAGTTCTTTTGCTCGCACAATTCTTGATGATGCAAATGCAAGTGCGGTCAGAACAACTTTAGGACTCGGCTCAATGGCAACACAAGCTAATGACGCGGTAAATATAGATGGTGGAACGATTGACGGCATAACAATTGACGGAGGATCTTATTCTTAACACCGTTTTTTTAGGAGGTATATCAAATGGCTAACACCGTACAACTGAAGAGAGGATCAGGCAGTGACCCTAGTGCATCCGATTTAGTGTTGGGTGAATTAGCAATAAGAACCGATTCAGGAAAAATCTTCTTAAAAAAGGACAATGGATCGGTTGCTGAAGTAAGTGGTGGAGGTGGAGTTGATGATGGAGATAAGGGCGATATAACAGTTTCTAGTAGCGGTGCTACTTGGACAATTGATAATGATGCCGTTACTTATGCCAAGATTCAAAATGTAAGCGCGACTAATAGAATCCTTGGCCGTGATTCTTCTGGTGCGGGTGTTATAGAAGAAATCACACCCGCAAATGTTCGGACAATGCTTGGTCTCGCGACCTCGGCAACAACCGACACGACTAATGCAGATAACATTGGATCGGGAACATTAGCAGCCGCTAGGGTCGCTACACTTAACCAAGACACAACGGGATCGGCTGCGACATTAACAACAGCAAGAACTATTGCTGGCACTTCATTTGATGGCTCGGCTAATATTGATATTTCTTATGCGAATTTAACTAACAAATTATCAGTCGGTGATGGAGGATTAACTCAGAATAATTTTACAAATACTCTTAAATCGAAGTTAGATGGTATTGCATCTAGCGCGACAAATGTAACTAATAATAATCAATTAACAAATGGCGCGAGTTATATAACAAGTTCTGGAACTTCTGCGGCTTGTTCAGGAAATGCTGCAACCGCAACAACCCTAGCTACAGCTCGAACAATTGCAGGAGTTAGCTTTAATGGGTCGGCTAATATCTCTTTAAATAACAATGCAATAACGAATGGTGCTGGATATATAACAGCAACTTTGACCGAAGAACAAGTTGAAGATTATGTCGGAGGCATGGTCACAGGTAATACCGAAACAGGTATTACAGTTACATATCAAGACTCGGATGGGACATTAGATTTTGCAGTCGCGTCTCAGACAGATAACAATTTCACTACGACTCTCAAAAACAAACTTGATGGAATTGCGGCGAGTGCAACTAATGTCACAAATAATAATCAGCTAACAAACGGTGCAAGTTACATAACAAGTTCAGGTACCTCGGCTGCATGTTCAGGCAATGCCGCAACAGCAACAATTCTTGCAACAGCGCGAAATATTGCAGGAGTCTCATTCAATGGATCGGCAAATATTTCATTAAACAATAACGCGATCACTAATGGTGCAGGTTATATAACAAGTTCGGGAACATCTGCTGGATTTAGTGCTGGTAACGCATCAAACCTTAACTCTGGAACAATACCAGCAGCAAGAGTTCCGACACTTAACCAAAACACAACAGGGTCGGCAGCAACTTTAACAACTGCCAGAACAATAGCTGGAGTTAGTTTTAATGGATCTGCAAATATATCACTAAACAATAATGCAATAACAAACGGTGCAGGTTATGTAACAAGTAGCGGAAATACAATTATTGGAACCGACTCAGATATTGATACTTCTGGTGCGACCATTATTGATAATTTATACATGACAGATGGAGTCATTACTAGTCATGGAACTCGAACTTTAACTTTAGCAAACCTTGGTTTTACTGGAGCGACAAACGCAAACTACATAACGAATAATAATCAACTTTCAAATGGTGCAGGGTATTCAACTACTTCGGTCAATACTCAACAACTTTGTAAAGTATGGCTGCACATGAACGGTGATAATACAACGATTGATGATAGCTTCAATGTTTCCTCTTTGACCGATTTATCTTACTCAAAATATCAAGTTAATTTTAGTAGCAATATGGGAAATACTAATTACATGGTTTGCGGAGCTTGTAGAGCCGACTCGGATGGAGGAGCTAGAGTCTTCTCAGGTCATGGAACTCCTGCTGTTGGCAGCTATCGAATACAATCGAGAAATACTGGTAATAACAATGAAGAAGTGGAAGACCTTTACTTTGCAGTTTTCGGAGATTAATTTATATTAGAGGACAATTAATATTTATTTATGACAGTTTCAACCGAATCTCTTAAAAAATATGCTGAAAGCTTAAAGGCCGATTTAGTTAAGGCTAAAGAAAGAAAAGAGCAAGCTCTTAAAATCGTTACCGAGGCAGATAATCAAATGAAGACGATTGATGGTGCCTTGCAGTTTGCCGATCTTTTAGCTCAAGAGTCCGAGAAGTCGGATAAGTCTGAGAGTTCAGACGATCTTGCAACAGAAGATACAGAGGAAACAGAGGGAGAAGCCCAATAGTCACAATTAAGCTAGTGTGAGCGAGAGCTTTAAAAATCGCGTCTTTTACCATGTCTAAGTTTTTACCGATCTTAAGTGTAGTTTCTTTTCTACTATCTGTCGGCCTAGCAGGTGGTGGATTGTTCGGATACTTATGGATTAGTAACGAAGAGAATCAGGAAAAAATAAAAAAACAAGTCGTAGATCAAGTTACAAAATCATTGCCGATTCCTAGCCTAAGTGGCCCTGCATTGCCGACTGCCGCACCATCTAAAGGAATTTCAATGCCTCGGTTCTGATGAAGACTTGTTCTTGTCCTCATTGCCGAGAAATTTTAAAACAACAACTTAATCACGGGAACTGGATAAGAAAAAATGACCGAAATAAGGGAAATCAAACCGATTCAGGTAGAAACTGTTCGGACTTATGTAATCAATACACCTAATATTTCGGCTCCTGTTGTTCCTGTTCAACTTCAACTCGGCTTTCCTGTAGTGGAAATTCCGGGCTGTGTTGAAGCTCGGCGTTCGGCAAAAGAGAATGAAAA
>Ga0163179_10000834_pt1 | contig 22055 bp, 14 predicted proteins | sample AtlANTMetagenome_FD_109643 | JGI IMG/M metagenome (GOLD analysis project Ga0163179, IMG submission 109643) | Marine eukaryotic phytoplankton communities from the Atlantic Ocean - Atlantic ANT 2 Metagenome | ecosystem: Environmental > Aquatic > Marine > Oceanic | place: North Atlantic Ocean...
ATAGCTGCGTCCCGGGGCGGTTCCTCACTTCCTATCCCCACCACCCCGATAGGTGCATCCAGAATTCCAAAGCGCCGGGCAACATCCTCGACCCGCCCCGGACGGTTATGCCTGCCGTCGGTCATCATCACGATCCCTGCCAGGTTGTCAGGAGGCACCTGCTCCAGCACGGTAGTCATGGCATTGGCGAGGTCCGTTGCCTGATCCCAGCCCTCTGCCTCCTCCTCATCTTCACCCAGGGCCTTGCGGGCTGCTCGCATGAAACGCACGCCCACCCTGCCCTTCAAATCCTCAAAAAGGCCACTCTCGTTGATGGCATCCGCCGCTATGTCGTAGCGGGAAGCCGTCGCTCCCGGATCGACCAGGTCCATGGAAGCCGAGTCGTCCAGTACGACCACCACTTCCTGCTCCAATTCACGGTTTACCTTCCGGCTGAAGACCGGTTGGAGCAGCATCCAGACCAGGGCCAGCAGGGCCAGCAACCGCAGGGCAGTCAGCCAGTTCCCCTTTGTTCTTCCCACCGCACTCTGCTCATAGCGGTAGAGGAAGATGATAAACTCAACCGCAAGAGCGGTGATGAGCGCAATAGTCCACAGCGGCCATCCCGTACCCAGGTGGAGCACCTTGCGCAGCAACTCCATCAGGCCCCAGGACGCTCCAAAGACGACTGGTCCACGGATCATTATCAGTGCCCCACTCATCCCGCCTTACTCATTCCTTTCATTTTTTCCAGCATCCCGGGATCAGGTCCTGCCTTCTCCTCAAACTCCACCTTCACATCCTCCGCGGTACGACGCGATTTGGAGATCCATCGCGCGAGAGCTACTTCCAGGAGAAGGAGGAAGAACGCTGCCACCGCAAGAAACTTCCAGAGTTCCTTTCCGAAACCCTTGCCACTGAGAACCGCCAGCAGGTCATTGACGTTACGTGCCTCCACCAGGTCGATATTACTTCGGATAAGTTCCTTGTCATCTTCCTCCAGTCGATCAAGACGGCTCTCCCTTACATCCCGCCGCACAACCATCGGCACTTCCCCTCCTGCAAGCTCCTCAATTTCCTCACGGAGTTGCTCCGGAATCGTGACCTCGTAGAGGCCAGGTATCGCAGATCCCTCGAGTTCAAGCATGCGCCCACGACGCCCCACGGAAACACTGACCTTACGCTCCTGCCCCTGTGGGTCCACCGCAGTGCTTCTGGCTACCACCTCACTCTCCCGGTCCCCGGTCAGGGGAAGCAACGCTCCCGACGGGATGATCTTCATCTCCCCACCCGGCACCTGCCAGTAGAGCTTGATACTGGCAAAGGAATACTCCTCCTGGTATTCGACGGAAATCGGCACGGGGGTCCCTGCCTCCAGCTTGATCTGACCGCTCTCCTTCCGTCCGGTCGAAGCCACCCGGATGACGGTCCGGCCATCGATCTTGAGAGTGGCCTTGTCATCAACCACCACGCTGAAACGGTAATTACCGGTTACCGGAGGCACGAGGTGCCCCTCCCAGTTAATCTGAAAGCGATCACGGTTCATTCCCTTGACGGGCTGCTGGTCCCTCCAGTCGAACTGAATGGTAGGATCAACCCGCTCAACTGCTATGCCCCGGTTTTCATCCAGGGCGCGGTAGTAGGTGCCCTTCAGTCCACCACCGCCTGGCAGAGCCAGGGCCGGACGCCAGGTTGCATCCACATTGAGCTTCACTCCACCCGCCCCGGCAAGCCAGGTCACCAGCTCATGGACAAGCGGAACAAAGGACTGCCGGGTAGTCAGGTTACCGGTACGAATATCAAAGCCCGAGGTGGCAAGAAGAATACGTCCCTGCCCGTAATTGCGCCCTGTCAGAAAAGGGTCCCCGTTTGAGTAACGGGCCGCTACCGATCCGCCCTCGCGACCGGTCGACTTCCGGAAGCTTGAGACCCTCGCCTTGCCCAGGTCGCTGCTGCGCTCATCCTTGAACAGGACCAATGTTTCATGGTCAAAAGTAGAGGGTGCTGGATGAATGCCCTCCGGGTCCGCCTGCAGGGATCCAAGATCCACCGGACACACCGCGCCCCCGGGACCCTCCCATCCGTTGTAGAACCCTTCATCAGCACGTGGTCCGGCCAGAATGAGAAGTCCCCCTCCGTTGGCCACAAATGCGGCCAATCGGTCTGCCATGCTACCCGGAAGGCGAACTACATCTGCCAGGACAACCACCCGGTAGGTCTCAAGATCCTTCAAACTCGTAATTTCCGGGGCCGGCAGGACCGTGGGTTCCATCAGATAATTATCTTCCGGCTTGTTCCCGTCCACCAGCTCGCCAGACGGAGCGAGGGCCAGGGCGGTGAATCCCGCTGCCCGCTCGAAGAATCCACCACTTGGGTTACCATCCACGAGGAGCACCGGAAGGCGTTTCTTCACGGTCACCACAAGTTCCTGAACGTCATCAACCGGCAAGTCATCCCTGGCATCCAGAAAGGCCTTCACCACCGTCGGTCCGGCCACCTTGAACAGGTGGCGCAATTCTACAGTCTCTTCCTGGCCAGGAGCCAACTGCCCGATCGCCACTGGTTCAAGACTCTCTTCTCCCACCGTCACCTCGAGTGGGTCTGGAGTCACTGCCTCGGTACCAGTATTCTCAATTGTCACCCGGATCGTGGCCTCACGATCTGTCCCCACCACTTCCCGCGAAAGGTCAATCCGGGAGACCGCCACATTGCGGAGAGCCTCCGGGGGCGGAAAGCTCCGGACCATCAATTTGGGCGGACTAGGTAGTCCCTCGACTGCTTCCCCGAATGATGTCCAGGCCGAGGGGCTGTCCAGACGCCAACCCAGTCGCTGACTATCGGTAAACACCACGATCTCCTTGGCACGGTGATACCCCTTCTCCAGGTTGAGCAGGCTCACGCCCAGCGCGTCATGTGCACGAAAGGGGCCTCCTACCGGCCGTAACTCCTCAAGGACCTTGATGACATCGGCCCGGTGAGTGAGAGGCGCACCGGTGACCGCATCAGGGGCCGGCCCGCCCAGGATAACCGAAAAAGCCGTACCCCGGGGAGCCTCCTTTACCAGGACAATGGCCTCTTCGATGGCCTGGTCAAAGAACCTCCGCCCATCGGGCCCGGGAACCTCCATGGACGTTGAGGCATCGATTACGAGGGCGATATCCCGGCTCCCCGTATTCTGGAAACGCGCGAGGTTAAGCTGCCGTTCAAAGAGGATGAGAGCTGCCCCGGAAAGGAGAAGAAGCAGGGCAACTCCCCGGGTGAGCCAGCGAACCACCGCCTTGCTCAGCACAAATGAGGCCCCCAGGGCCGCCACCCCCAGAAGGGCAAGCGGTAACACGAAGATCCACGGCACATTGGAGTCAGGCGGCACGAAGGGTCGAGCCAGGGCCAGGGCCAGCAGGGGTATGAGAAGGCAGCGTGCCGCCATCAGGAGCATATCCTCCCATTCCATTCTCCGGCGCCGCATCGCTACCGTGTCGAAGAGAAATCGCATTGCTCCCCAGTCCAGCGGCTTGGCCGACTGTCGGCGCATCATGTGCAGGATGATGGGCACCAGGACTCCGGCGAGTCCGATCAGCAACCATGGATTGAGAAAGAGCATCTGGCTTACTTGTCGACTGATGATTCCCGCTGGTCAGCAGGATGAAGCACCGGCAGAAATGAATAATTTCCCATTACCGTCCTAGCGCTTGGCATTCATTCTTCGTCCCAGGTAACGCAGGAGCGTATCCCTTAACGGGGTCTTGGTGTTAACCGGCACATAGTCCGCCTGCAGTTTCCCGCTGGCGGACTCCATCGACTTTACAAAATCACGTACCTTTTCCAGATAAGCCGCCCGCACCGCCTGGGGGTCGATCCGCAGCATGGGCTCCACCCCTTCCAGGTCCTTGAACCTCTGGAAGGACTTGAAGGGAAAGGTCAGTTCCTCATCCGCCATGACGTGCAGGAGAACAAGTTCATGCTGGCGAAAATCAAAGTGGTGAAGCGATTCGATAATATCCTTCGGTTCGTCAAAAAGGTCGCTGATGAGGATGACCAGCCCACGCTTGTGGATTCGCTCGGCAACCTCATGCAGGACATTCCCCACCTTGGTGTCCTCCCCAGGTTCTGACTCGTGCAGGGTTTCCACGATCCGGCGCACCTGACTGGGCCGGCTCCCCGCCCGCAGATAGGAACGAACCTTGGAGTCAAAGGTTACCAATCCGGCAGCATCCCCCTGCTTGATGAAAAGATAGCTCAGCGCAGCCGCGAGATAGCGGGCACAGGCGAACTTGGACATCGCTTCCCCGCCAACCTCGGCTGCCTCATCACCCCGAAACGCCATCGACCCGGAAATATCAACCGCCACCGTCACCCGCAGGTTGGTCTCCTCGATATACTGCTTGATCACGTTGCGATCACTCTTGGCCATCACCCGCCAGTCGAGATTGCGTGGATCATCCCCGGGGGTGTATTCCCGGTGCTCCGCAAACTCGACCGAAAATCCCTTGTCTGGACTGGTATGTTTTCCAGTCAGCGTACCCTGCATCCGCTTCCGCGCGAGCCACTCAAGACGCCGCATTACCCCCATGGTCTCCTCCGGGAGGAGCTTCATGGACTCGGGCACTTCAATAGTAGACATGGAGCAGGTGCCAATAAACCGCTGAACGAATTCGAATCACGAAAACGCCAATACGGATACAAACCTAGATCTTGATCTCTTCCTTGGGCTGCAGATGCTCCAGGAGCATCTCCACGATACTGTCGCTGGTAACCCCCGAGGCCTCGGCGTTGAAAGTCGTGAGCACGCGATGACGCAGAACCGGGGGAGCTACTGCCGCAACGTCACCAGTGGTCGCATGAAAGCGACCCCGCAGCACGGCATGAGCCTTGGCTGCCGAGATCAGGGCGATTCCCGCACGGGGACCAGCGCCCCATCCCACCATATCCTTTACGAATTCGGGAGCTTCTCCCGAGTTGGGACGCGTCGCCCTCGCGATATCGGCAGCGAAATCAATCACATGATCACCCACCGGCACGCGCTTTACAATGTCCTGGAGATTGAGGATCTCCTCCGCAGTCATGAGAGCCTTGACCTCGCCCTCCCCCGGACTGGTAACCCGCCGGATGATCTCCCGCTCTTCCTGGTCATCCGGATAGTCCACTATGATATTGAAGAGGAAGCGGTCGAGTTGTGCCTCAGGTAAGGGATAGGTTCCCTCCTGCTCAATGGGATTCTGGGTTGCCAGCACGAAGAAAGGATCGGGGAGATGGCAGGTCTTTTCTCCCACCGTCACGTGGTGCTCCTGCATTGCTTCAAGGAGGGCGGCCTGCGTCTTGGGAGGAGTCCGGTTGATTTCATCCGCCAGGATCATGTTGGCAAAGATCGGTCCCTCCACGAATCGGAAGCTGCGTCTCCCGGTCTCCTGGTCCATCTCCAACACGTCCGTCCCTGTGATGTCAGCCGGCATCAGATCAGGCGTAAACTGGACCCTCTTGAAGCTGAGATCCAAGGCACGAGCCACGGTGGAGACCAGGAGGGTCTTGGCCAACCCCGGGACTCCCACGAGGAGGGCATGACCCCGGCAGAAAATGGACATGAGCACCTGCTCGACTACCTCTTCCTGTCCCACGATGACCTGCGCAAGCTCCTCCTTCATCTGGCCATAAACCGAATGAAGCTTCTCGACGGCCTCTTTTTCATCCATGCTCATATCCCCAATACGCGCTCCCATGAGGGTTTTTCTCAAGGCGAATTTTTCATGATCGCCTCTCCGGCACTCAGGAGCAGGGAATTACTTCATGCTAATGAACAATTCCAGCCCAGCCACGAGCCCTCCGGAGGCGAACCACCCCGTCCTGTCTTTAATGAAAAGATCGCCGTTTTAGAGGGCAGAACAGGATTGCTCCGTTCGTCATCCGGGTCGTTCACACTCCCACCGGGTGCCAGGTCGTCTTAATCTCCTGGAAATCGAGAATATGATACGGACTTTCCGCCAGCGGACCATCGGAGTGGGGAATTACCCTCTTGAGGTTTTCCACCGCACGCTCCTGGACCAGTTTGATCTCTTTTTCGTCATCGGAACAGACCAGGAAGGCATTAACGTCCATATGCTCGGCGAACTGGGAAATAAGTTCATCGCGAAACCCGGTCAGAATGTTGACCACTCCACCAGGGACGTCCGAACTGTTAAGGACCTCCGCCAGCGTAATGGCACAGAGGGGTCTGGCGTGCGAGGCAAGGATCACGCTGGTGTTCCCGCCCGCCAGGATGGGGGCAATGACCGAGCACAACCCCAGCAGGCCACTCTCCTCCGGGGCTACTGCCGCCACCACCCCGGTGGACTCCGGCATTGAAAAGTTGAAATGTGGAGTGGAGACCGGATTCACACTGGAGAACAGAGACTGATACTTGTCAGTCCACCCGGCATAGTGCACCAGGAGATCTACCGCGGTGGTCACTTCCTTCCTCGCAGCCGCCGGCGTGGCCCCCTGGTCCCGCAGTTCCTCTTCAAACTGCTCGGAACGTCCTTCCAGCATTTCCGCCACCCGGTAAAGAATCTGCCCCCGCAGATGGGCAGTGGCACCGACCCACCCCGGCCAGGCCTTTCGCGCCGCCACGACTGCATTGCGGAAATCCTTACGACTGGCCCGGGAGACGTTTGCCAGGAGAGCACCTTTTCTGCCATTCAACTCGTAATAACGCCCCGACTCGGTCCGGGGGAACTTCCCTCCGAGATAGAGCTTGTAAGTCTTATTGACGGCTAATCTCTTCTTCGTGGACATCACTTGGAATGTTGCAGCTTGAATCCTGATAATTGAACCTAGTGCAGATCCAGGTAGGGCGCGAGACCCTGCAGGCCGCCCTCCCGTCCGATCCCGCTTTCCTTGTATCCGCCGAAGGGTGAACCCGGGTCAAACTTGTTGAAGGTGTTGGCCCAGAGCACCCCGGCCCGGATCTGACTCGTGATCTTGAAGATCTTCGATCCCTTGTCTGTCCAGACCCCGCCGCTCAATCCGTACGGAGTGTTGTTGGCCTTTTCGACCGCTTCTTCCGGGGTACGGAAGGTCTGGATCGCCAGCACCGGACCAAAAATCTCCTTCTGCACGATGCGGTGACTCTGCGCGCACTCGGTAAAGATGGTGGGCTTGAACCAGAGCCCCTTGCGCGGAAGCCTCTGCCCACTTTGCCAGCACTTGGCACCTTCCTCCTTGCCAGCATCCACCAGCACCTTGATCCGCTCCAACTGCTCCTGCGAATTGATTGCTCCCACATCCGTGTTCTTGTCGAGTGGATCACCCAGCACGAGGGTTTCCATCCGGCGCTTGAGCTTGCGGACCACCGTGTCGGCAATGCCCTCCTGGACAAAAAGGCGTGACCCGGCACAACAGACATGACCCTGGTTGAAGAAGATCCCGTTCACGATTCCTTCCACCGCCTGGTTCACGGCCGCATCGTCAAAGATGATATTGGCCGCCTTCCCGCCCAGTTCGAGGGTGTATCGCCTGCCCGTCCCAGCCAGGTCCTTCTGGATCAGTTTCCCAACCTCGGTTGATCCCGTGAAGGCCACCTTGTCCACATCCGGGTGCCGCACGAGATTACGTCCGGTCTTACCTGCCCCGGTGATAATATTCACAACCCCCGGGGGAAACCCGGCTTCCTCAATCAACTCCGCCAGCTTGAGAGCGGTCAGCGGGGTGGTTTCCGCCGGCTTGAGCACCACCGTGTTCCCACAGGCCAGGGCGGGTGCCAGCTTCCAGGCCGCCATGAGCAGGGGGAAATTCCAGGGAATGACCTGCCCTGCCACTCCGAGGGGACGTGCCCGCCGACCGGGAAACGCGTAATCCAGCTTGTCCGCCCATCCCGCGTAATAGAAGAAATGGGCTGCCACGAGCGGTAGATCTATGTCACGGCTTTCCCGGATGGGCTTGCCGCCGTCCATCGTTTCCACCACGGCGAATTCCCGGGCACGCTCCTGGATGAGCCTAGCCAGTCGGAAGAGATACTTCCCTCGCTCCCGCCCCGACATCTTTGACCAGGTCTTGTCATAAGCCTGCCGGGCAGCGGACACAGCCCGGTCCACCATTCTTGGTCCGGCCTCGGCCACTTCGGAAAGAACCTCCCCGGTGGCAGGGTTGATGGTCTCGATCCGCTTCGGGGCCCGCACCCACTCACCTCCGATGAACAGGTCATAGCTGTCCTTCAGCGAAACGTGATCGGTGCTCTCGGGAGCAGGGGCATAGCGATCCCCCTCGACAAAGTCGTGGCGACTCTTCGTGGTCCCGCCCTTGGCCTTGGTTTCCGCAGCCGCTTTTTCCTGTCCTTCTGGCATCTGGTTCAGTCCTTGGTAAAATAGTCAGCCGACTGGTAGCGACCCGTTCGCTGCTTGCAGATCTGCATGAGAAGGTCGTTGGTCAGGGAACTGGCTCCGAAGCGGAACCACTTGCTGGTCAGCCAGTCCCTGCCCAGGGTCTCCTTGAGCATGACGAGATAATGAATCGCGGTCTTGGCATCACTGATGCCTCCCGCAGGCTTCATTCCCACCATCCTCCCAGTCCGGTCATAATAATCCTGGATGGCCTCCAGCATGACAAGCGTCACTGGCAGGGTAGCCGCCGGCTGTATCTTGCCGGTGGAGGTCTTGATAAAATCCGCCCCGGCGGCCATCGCAATTTCACTGGCAATTCTCACCGTATCGTAGGTCTGCAGTTCCCCGGTCTCAAGAATGACCTTGAGATGAGCACCTCCACAGGCCTCCTTGCAGCGGACGATCTCATCGAAAATGCTGCGAAATTCCCCATGCAGCAGCTTCCCCCGGGAGATTACCATGTCGATTTCATCCGCCCCCGCCCCGACTGCATAGCGGATCTCGGAAAGGCGCTCCTTCAGCCGGCTCTGACCACTCGGAAATCCGGTAGCCACACTGGCAACCTTCACCCCGCTCTGGCCCACGGCCTGCCTCGCAACCCGCACCAGACGGGGGTAGACACACACCGCAGCAGCCGGTCCTATCGCAGGATCATCCGGCAGGGGCCGCATGGCCTTGGCGCAAAGTTGCTTGACCTTCCCCGGACTGTCCTTCCCCTCGAGGGTGGTCACGTCCAGCATGGTGATCGCCAGCTTGAGAGCTGAGAGCTTGCTCTCCTTCTTGATGCTGCGTGCCTGAAAACGCCGCGCACGTTCCTCCACTCCAACCTGGTCAATGGTCGAAAGCATCCGGAGGTCCGGGAAGCTGGGGGTGGTGGCGGCCATGCGTGGAGGGGGAACCTAGGTAAGGCTTCGAGGAAGGGCAAGGCGATAGAACTATCAGGAAAAATACACCAAGTCTATTTCCGTGCGGATTTCAGCTGGCACGAAGACCGCCCCAACATCTCAACGAAAAAGAGGGCAGCCCGAAGACCGCCCTCTTTTTATCGCACAACGCACTCGCCTCGAAAATCAGTCCCCCGGATTGAACCGGGGATAGTCACCACTCGTGTGTGGCGTTGAAAATCCTGAGCGCCTTCCAATCAATACTGCCTGCGAACTCCCACCAGGGAGCTGAGACCTGTTAGACAGTATTACTTTATAGTTCATTGTTCTTAATGATTTACATTGCCCCCACCTGGCCACAAGAAAAAACTGGGTAAATCTTACCGGATTGGCGACGCCTCTGGGAAAAATTTTCAGGAACCTGCCATAAACGAAGTCCGCTGAGCCGCACCGGACGGATCCTGAATTACCCGAATTCCCCCAAATGAAACAGGCGCTGCCTTGCGGCAGCGCCTGAAGTAATTATTACCAGCTTTCCGGGACGAAACCCTAGCTGAAGATGCTCTTAACCGGATCACCGAGATCTTTCTCAGCACCAGCCATGCGGAAGGGGCGACCGCTGGGTGAATGGAGGATCTTCTGGGAGTCGATCCCCAGCGCATACCCGATCGTAGCATTGAAATCCTGCACGGTAACTCGATCAGAGTCAGGACGACGGGCTTCCTTGTCAGATTTTCCATACGTTGTGCCCCCCTTGATTCCAGCCCCGGCCATGACTGCCGAGAAGCAGGCTGGGTGGTGATCACGTCCGTTGTTGTGCTCGGTCACGATGTGCGGAGTCCGGCCGAACTCGGTTCCAATCACCACGAGGGTCGTCTCAAGCAGGCCCTTGGCCTCCAGATCCTGCACCAGGGTGGCGAAACCCTTGTCGAGCACCGCCGCCCGGGCCTCCACCGAGGCAAAGTTGTCATAGTGGGTGTCCCAGCCCCCGAGACCAACCTCTACGAAGCGCACTCCGACTTCAACCAGTCGACGGGCGAGAAGGCATCCCTGGGCAAAACGATCATTGCCATATTTTGAGCGGGTGGAACTGGGCTCACGCTTGATATCGAAGGCCTTGAGGTCCTCGCTCTTCATGAGATTGACGGCCTCATCATAGAGACTGTCATAGGACTTCACGTCCGGGGACTTGTAGGTCTCATGGAACTTCTTGTTCAGGACATCTGCGATGGCCAGACGCTTGGTGAAGTCTCCTTCACTTACGGAATTCGGACGCTTGGAATCCTTCAGCCCTTCATCGGGACGACCCAGGGGTACTCCCTGGAACTCGGCCCCGAAGAATCCAGCGGAAGCATTCTTGGGATTGGTTCCCACCGTCACGAACCCGGGAAGGGTGCTGTTCTTGCGTCCCTTGTGACGCACGATCCATGACCCAATCGCCGGGTGTACGATAGTTCCGCGCGGCTGGTAGCTGCGGTGCAGCATATACTGGCCCTGTTCGTGAGCTCCCTGGGTCGAACTCATGGAGCGGATCACACAAGCCCGGTCGGCAACCTTGGCAAACTCGGGCAGATACTGGGAAACCTCGTAGTCTCCACTGGTGGGAATGACCTCCACCGGCCCCTGAACCTCCTTGTTCCTGGGCTTGGGATCGAAGGTATCGAGATGGCTCATGCCTCCCTGCATGTTCAGGAAGATCACATGCTCGGCAACCTGACTTGGTCCCGCCCCTTTCTTGGTAGCTCCAAGGGCTCCCGTCGCCAGGGTTCCCCCCAGCATGGGAGCAACGGTCACACCAAGGTAAGTGCGTGCCGCATTCGCCATGACCTGACGCCGGGTCAGCTCATCCTGTTTATTGAATTCGTGGGTGTTCATCTGAGATAGTGATGGGTTGTGAATAGTTACTGGACGAAAATAAATTCGTGGGTGGAAATCAGGGCCGAGGTAAGGTTCTCGTAGCTCTCCTGGCTACCGTCGATGACATCACGCATGAGGAGGGCCATCTCCTCCGGGGTGGGAGAGCGACTCAGGATGGAGTAGTAGAGGAAGCGGACCTTGTCCCGATCGGAGGTCCCGGCCTCCAGGGCCTTGTAGACTGCTGAACTACGGTTGCTGACCACCATCTTCTCAACGTAGCCATTCATTACGGAGAGAACCTGCGCCATGTTGGGCTCCCGCGTGGCAGAATCAATGAGGTCACGATCCGAAGACCCGAACATCCTCAGGAGATGCCCATTGGGTGCAGGTGCCGGCAATTCAGAGGCCCTCGCCATTCCGCTGGCTGGCCCCGGGCGCCCGGCCCGCTGCATCGCCATCATGGCATCCTTACTGGCCCCCGAGTTCCCCGACTTGATCGAGGAGAGTAACTGGGAGACGTAGGATTTGTATTCCCCGGATTTCTGAATGGCCAGGAGCTCCTTGCTGAGCTGCCCCATCGTCTTCTGCCCCACGAGCACGGGCTTACCTCCATAGTAGATGGTATCGCTGAACCGCCGCTTCGGAAGCTTGTCCGGGTTGCCCGCGGTCAGGGTAACAAGTGAGTCCCAGACCTGCTCCGCGCTCATGCGCTCGATCTGGCGACCGTTGAAGGCCTGGGGCATGCCGGCCTCGAAGGCCTCCGGGTTAGCCGCAAACTGAAAGTTCCTGGTCAGGAGGAGCACATGCTGGAACGCCCGCAGGTCATAATTCAGGTCATCACGCATCAGAGTGATGAGGTAGTCCATGAGCTCGGGAGTGATGGTCTTGTCCGACTTGGTGAACTCATCCACGGGCTCATAAATGCCCTTCCCCATGATCCGCTGCCACATCCGGTTCACGATGACGGAAGTGAAATTATCGTTAGCGGTGACCATCCACTTCGCGAAGTCCTCGCGCGCGGTCTGATCATCCCGCCGGTCCGAGGAACGGATCCGTTTGCCAAAGTGGGTCTTGCCACCAATCACCTCCCCGGGATCACCATCCCGATACTGGTAGTCACTGGGCAACTTGATCCGACCCTTTCCTCCCCCGGCGAGGGTGAAATAATGCACGTTGTCTCCCAGCCATTCCACGAGTCTTCCGAACTCCGTGCGCTCCTCCTTGGCATCGCGCACCTCGCGCCACACGCTACTCCATGGGCCCCGGTTGATCTCCTGCTGTCCATTGGTGAAGGCAGCCAGTTCGTAAAACTGCATGCGCTCCCACTTGTGAAAGGGAGCATCGTGGCACTGGGCACACTCCATGCGCTCCCCGGTGAAGATCCGCATTGTGTTGGAGAGATTGTCGAGGGGCATGCCCTTGTCCCGGATGAAGTAGCCCACCGCTCCATTACCCTCGCTCCATCCGCTCCCCTTCGCACCGAGAAGCTGACGGGCAAAATCATCCCAGGCCATGTTGCTGCTCATGGCATCGTGCACGAACTGCACGTAGGGTGCAGCCTGACCCTCGTTGAATGCATCGGTCAGGCGCAGCAGATCACTCACCCAGTTGACCATCGAGCTGCGATAGCCGTCGTTCTTGTCGCTCATCAGGTAACTGGCGAGCATCTCACGCTTCTTCTCGTCCTCGATTTCAAGGAACATGCGGGATTCCTCAAGGGTGGGAATCCGGCCCGCGGCCACCAGGAAACTGCGACGAAGGAAGGTCGCATCGTCAACCACCTCGGGAACCTTGAGCTTCTTCCGCTTGTAGAGGTTGGCGACGTGTTTATCGATATTGAAGGCCGCCTTCTTCAGAACTGCAGGATCGGGAGCCTTCGCCTGCTGCGCGGAAGCAGAAAACGCGAGCCCCAGGGCCCCAAGGCCAGTAGCAAGAAAACGGAAAGTGGATGTCATGACGATTTGGATACGAGGGGATAGGTTCGATTCTTAGGAAAAGCGCCCCCGGACAGGACAAGTGAACGTTTTTCCGCCTCGAAAGTCAATATACTAGGAAAAAGGGGGGTTCAAGCATGTCAGGCCTGTTTGGCAGGCCTGACTACCCGCATCGGGGGAGGAATTAACGGTTTCGGGGGCCTCCATGGTCAACAGAGCCGAGGAAACGCTGGCACATGCACAAACATTGGGAACCGGGCGAATCTACCCACGCTCCCACCGCCTGCCGCATTGACCTGCATTTCCCCCCCTGCCACGGTTCCCCTGTTTTACGGATCCTCCCGTGCCCAGACTCTCCGACAAGACCGTCATCGTAACCGGGGCCAGCCGGGGCATTGGCCGCTCCGCTGCCCTCTCCCTAGCCGGGGAAGGCGCACGGGTAGCCCTCGTCTCCCGCGACCAGTCAGCCCTTGAGGAAGTGGCCTCCGAGGTCTCCCGGGCAGGTGGGCAATCCCTCGTCCTGCCCTTCGACTTCGCCAACTCCTCATCCATCCCCTCCCTTGCCTCCTCCCTGGTCGACCAACTCGGATCCGTCAACGCCCTCGTCAACAACGCGGGCACCTTCCTTGAACAGGATCTCGCGGAGATGACTGAAGGCGAATTGCGCCGCGTCCTCGATATCAACCTCATCGCCCCCTTCGCCCTGACCCGGGAACTACTCCCCGCCCTCCGGGAGACCCGGGGACAGATCATCAACGTGGTCAGCACCTCCGCCCTGCAGGGATACCCCCAGCAATCCGGCTACTGCGCCAGCAAGGCCGGGCTGCTCGGGATGATGCGGGCCCTCGCCCTCGAGGAAAAACCAAACGGGGTGCGCATCCACAATCTCTGCCCCGGCGGAGTCGACACCGCCTTCATCAAGGGGACCCGGCTCGGAGAACGCCTGGAGGGCCAGGTCATGATCTCCCCTGATGACATCGGGGAGATGATCACCTTCCTCCTGCAGCAATCTTCCAACGTGGACCTTTCTGAAATCGCCATCCGCCGCTTTACCTGAGCTGCTGGCAGACCGTAACGACGATTCAACTTCCTTGCATGAACCTTCCTCTCCCCTTCCGCATCTTCAATGGGATCTCAGTGCTGTTGTTCGCCGCCTTCGCCTTCTTCCAGTACAACGACATCGACCCAACCGTCTATCACCGGGCCTCCAGCCTTGATGCTGCCCTCTGGCTTGGCTTTTACGCCCTCATTGCGATTCTCTTCGCCCTCTCACTTTTCCAGAAGGCCGCTCCGCGGTGGCTGCTTCTGGCCGGCGCCCTCGCCTGCCTTGTAGAAATGGGACGCACAGGCTGGGGCCTCTGGATCAATCTGTTCGGCGAGGAAGACTTCACCGTGGTGCAAATTAAAATGACGGCCGAGGATCCCCGCGTGGAACTCACCCGCGAATTCTTTGGAGCCCTCATCGCCCTTGTGGGCGTGGGCGTTCTCTGGTGGGAACGCCGTAAGTTCGCTGCGCCCCTCCCTTTCCCTGCCGGGGAGAGCCCCTCTTCCCCACCGGGAATCAAAGAAGAGTCGGGTGAATCCTGACGAAAGCACGGAAGGACCTCTTCACCATCCTCCCCCAAGGGTACGGCCGGCATCCACGGTGAGCGATTCACCCGTCACCAGGTCGCTGCCGGTGATCAAGCCAAGGATCACATCCGCCACATCCTCAGGAGTACAAGAAGTTTGCAGGGGCGCCTCGGCTTCCTTCTCCGCCACGAAGGAATCATAATTCTCGCCCACTCCGCGACGGAGCCAGTCTCCCTTGATGAACCCTGGCGCCACCGCATTGACCCGCACCCCCTTTGGCCCCAGGACGCGGGCCAGGGACTTGGTCATGGTGACCAGGGCCCCCTTGGAAGCGCAATAGGGAATACAGCTGCCCCGCCCGGTGAACGCGGCCACGCTGGCAACCGAAACAATTTCCGCACTTCCTGCCGCTTCGAGGTGAGGCCGCGCAGCCCTCACGCATTGGAAGGCCGCCTTCACATTAACGTCCATCAGGCGCGACCATACCTCGTCGTTCACCGCCTCGAAATCATCAGCCGGGATGAACTCAGTCGTACCCGCATTGTTGATGAGGATGTCCAGTCTCCCGAATTCCTCCACCGCAGCCTCCACCATGCCCCGGCAAACCGCGTCATCGGAGACATCACCCTGAAAGAGGGTCGCCTGCCCACCGCATCCCTCAACCTGCTTGCAAACCGCAGCAGCCGCCTCACTGGACTGCGCGTAATTAATCAGGACCGAACACCCCTGCCGGGCCAGCGAGAGGGCAGTGGCGGCCCCTACCCCACGGCTCGCCCCGGTCACAATCGCCGCTTTCCCCTCGATCAGCATGGCCTTGACCATAGCGGCCCGCGCCCACGGATCAACCCATCCCCGGAAAGAAAACGGCGCCGCGCAGAACATTCCGATGCACTTCCCCACGGAAAAACGGGAGCTGATCCCGGCTTCACCCGGGAGGAGCCAAAACAAGGGAGTGCATCCGCCGGCCCGATGATGTGAACTCCCGTAGTGCCCACCGCATTCGACAACAGCTACGCTCGCCTCCCCGGGCACTTCTACTCCCGGGTCGATCCCACCCCGGTGGCCTCCCCATCCCTCCTTCGCTTCAATCATGCCCTGGCTGAGGAAATTGGAGTCACCGCCGGGGACTTCCCGACCGACGTTCTTGCAGGCAACGCTCTCCCTGAGGGGGCCGAACCCATTGCACTCGCCTACGCCGGCCACCAGTTCGGCGGGTGGGTTCCCCAACTCGGGGACGGCCGGGCAGTCCTTCTCGGCGAGGTTGTGGGACCTGACGGAAGACGCCACGACATCCAGCTGAAGGGATCAGGTCCGACCATCTTCTCCCGCAGGGGAGACGGCCGTGCCGCCCTTGGTCCCGCCATCCGGGAATACGTGGTGAGCGAAGCGATGGCCGCGCTCGGGATTCCAACTACCAGGGCCCTTGCTGTGGTCACCACCGGGGAAAAGGTCGTCCGCGAGCGCCCGCTGCCCGGCGCAGTCTTCACCCGGGTGGCCAGCAGCCACATCCGGGTGGGCACTTTCCAGTATCACCACGCGCGGGGAGACCTTGACGCCCTTCGAGCCCTGACCGATCACGTCATCACCCGCCACTACCCCGAGGCTGCCGCAAAGGAAGTTCCCGCACTTGCCCTCCTTGGTCTGGCCGCCACCCGGCAGGCCGAGCTGGTCGCCCAGTGGATGCTGGTCGGATTCATTCACGGGGTGATGAATACCGATAACTGTTCCATTGCGGGAGAAACCATCGACTACGGACCCTGCGCCTTCGTGGACAACTTCCACCCCGGGAAGGTGTTCAGTTCCATCGATCTGCACGGACGCTACGCCTGGGGGAAGCAACCAGAGATCGCACACTGGAATCTTCTCCAGCTCGCCCAGTGCCTTCTCCCCCTTCATCCCGGCAGCACGGAGGATGCGAGGGGCGAGTTCGAAGCTGTCCTCAACGAATTCCCGGATACGTTCGCCCGCGCCTATGAACAAGGCTTAGGCCGTAAACTCGGGCTCCTCGACCCGCGCCCCGGGGATCTCGACCTCGCCCGGGATCTCCTCACTCTCCTCGCCGAACAGGAAGTTGACTTTACTCTCTTCTTCCGGCGCCTCACCGCCCAGGTCGAATCACAGGATGAAACCCAGTCCGGAGTGCATGATCTTTTCGGGTGCGCGAAGGGATTCGACCAGTGGTCCGCAAAGTGGCAGGAGCGGACCTCGCAGCAGGATTCTGGCGACCAGGCCCGGACCATGCGTGCAGCCAACCCCATCTTCATTCCCCGCAACCACCGCCTTGAGGAAGCCATCACGGCCGCCGAACAACAGAACTACGGACCCTTCGAAAAACTCCTCGAGGTCCTCGCCCGGCCCTTCGAGGAACAGCCGGGGAATGCCGGGTATGAGAACCCACCCGAGTCCGGGGAAGTCGTCCACGCAACCTTCTGCGGGACCTGATTATTTCTTCCGGGGGGACTCCTTCTCCTCACCAGGCCTGCTCTCCTCTTTTTCCAGTCCGGCACGTTTCTTGAGCTCCCGGATCTGGTCCCGCAGGTGAGCTGCCCGCTCGAACTCCAGCTTCCCGGCAGCTTCCTGCATCTCCTGTTCCAGTTCACTCAGGACATTCACCGCATCGTAGACCGAGGCCTCCTCGGCTACCAGGGAACGGTTCAGCTTCTCGGCCCGACTTCTGTCATCCTGATACTGATGCAGGCTCTTCTGCACCGCCCGCACCACACTCTGGGGAGTAATATTGTGCCGTTCATTATATTCCTCCTGCCGGCGGCGACGATATTCGGTCACATCGATAAGACGCTGGATCGAGTCCGTCACCTTGTCACAGAACAGGACGCACTCTCCGTTGATATGGCGGGCCGCCCTTCCCGCGGTCTGGATCAGACTGGTCTCATTGCGCAGGAACCCCTCCTTGTCGGCATCCAGGATGCAGACCAGGGACACCTCGGGAAGATCCAGCCCCTCCCTCAGCAGGTTGATCCCCACCAGGATATCAAATTCCGCGGCGCGCAGCTGCCGAAGGATCTCCACCCGCTCCACCGCATCGATGTCCGCGTGGATGTAGCGGACCTTCAAGCCTGCGCCCTGGAGATACTCCGAGAGATCCTCGGCCGTGCGCTTGGTCAGGGTCGTAACGAGGACCCGCTCGCCTCGTTCCGTGCGTTGCTGGCACAACTCAATGGTCTCGTCGATCTGCCCCTTGAGGGGACGAAGGGTCAGGACCGGGTCGAGCAGTCCGGTGGGGCGGATGATCTGCTCCACGATGAGAAGATTCCCCTTCCGGGTCACATCGAAGGCCTCCACCGGGTCATCGGTGGGGCTGGGGACAATCTTCAACTGCCTCAGGCTGATCGGATCGATTCCCTTCTCCTTGTTGCCATGCACCAGGATACAGCCCCTGTTGTCCGGTCGAGAATTCACCACCTCGAAGGGCCCCGGGGTCGCACTGACATATACCCGCTGGTTGGTCAGTTCCATGAACTCCTTGAAGCGCAGCGGCCGGTTGTCGAGGGCACTGGGCAGGCGGAAGCCATGCTCCACGAGGGACTTCTTACGGCTCATGTCCCCTTCATACATCCCCCGGATCTGGGGCACACTGACGTGACTCTCATCCATCAGGACAAGAAAGTCGTCGGGAAAGAAATCCAGCAGGGTGTAGGGCCGATCCCCGGGCTCCCGCCCGGTGATATGCCGGGAATAATTCTCAATCCCCTGGCAGAAACCCATCTCCTGCATCATCTCGAGATCGTACTCCGTCCGCATCTTGAGCCGCTGCGCCTCGATGAGTTTTCCCTTCTTCTCAAAGAGTTCGATGCGCTCATTCATCTCCGCCCGGATCGCGATCATGGCCCGCTGCATCTTTTCAGCGGAGCTGACAAACTGCTTGGCCGGGAAGAACGTATGCTTGTCGACCCTCTCGATCACCGCCCCGGTGAGCACATCGATGGTCGAGATCCGGTCCACCTCGTCCCCGAAGAACTCGACCCGGATAGCCGTGTCCTCAAGATAGGCAGGATGCACCTCCACCACATCGCCCCTTACCCGGAACTTGCCCCGGCCGAAGGCAATGTCATTACGCTCGAAGAGAATGCTCACCAACTGGCCCAGGAACTCGTCACGCGCCAGTTGCTGCCCCTGCCACACCGGAACCATCATCCCCTCGTAGTCCTCCGGGGAACCGAGGCCGTAAATACAACTCACCGAGGCCACCACCAGGACATCCTGACGGGTCAGGAGCGAACCCATGGTGCTGAGGCGCAGACGTTCAATCTCCTCATTCACGGAAGAATCCTTCTCGATGTAGGTGTCACTCCTGGGGATATAGGCCTCCGGCTGGTAATAATCGAAATAGCTCACGAAATACTCGACCGCATTATTCGGGAAGAAATTCCTGAACTCGGAATAGAGCTGGGCGGCCAGAGTCTTGTTATGGCTCATCACGAGGGTGGGCCTTCCCATCCGCTCGATGATATTTGCCATGCTGAAGGTCTTACCCGAACCTGTGACCCCAAGGAGAGTCTGGTGGGCGTTTCCCGCCTCCAGCGAACTGACCAGCTTACCAATGGCCTGCTCCTGGTCGCCCTTGGCGCCATACTCGCTGACCAGTTGAAAGGACACGGGGCATTCCTACGCCTCCCTCAACCGCAATGCAAACTCCGGAACCGTGCCCCCTGTACGCTAAGAGAGGCGCCACGGTTTTAGGTTTAAAACCCGGCGCCCCCCTTACCTTGCCTTGTCAGTCGAATTAATGTCCGCTACCACCCGGACATATTCTGCTATGATTACCGGTGAGATAGTCAGTCTCCCCGGTAAGGGCTCGTCGACAGGTCCGAGTCCGAAAGATCCCTTCCTCCCGAGAGCGCACCCGGATTAATGAACTGCGCCTGGGGGTCGGTTTCCAATCGTGCTCAGCAAATTGCCCTGCCGTCGAAATTGCTTCAACCCCGCTTCCTTCCGCCGGACCTCGCCCATCGTTCTCCCAGACCTGCGTCACACCACGGGTTCGCACGACCGTAGCGCAATGGTTCTGGGGGATCTTCTGGGCGGAGAATTCCGGCATGGGATATGCGGAGTTGCAGGGTTCTAATTGCAGGAACCGTGCCAAATAAGACCGCCCCCCATTCAATCCATTGATAATGAGTTTGCTGTAAATTTACTAAGGAAAAGTTAATATAATTTTCCTCACCCGGAATCCGGTAAATTTTTCCGGTTCAAGGCCGAGCCAATTTGTAAATTTTACAGGATCTCGTCTCCTATCGGGAGACCAAACCCATCCCAGCCAGGGCATATTCCACGTCCGCAGGTCGGAGGGGCTTGGGAAGATAACCATTCATCCCTGCCCTGAGGCAGGTCTCCCGGTCCGACGCGAGGACATTGGCCGTCATCGCAATGATCGGGAGGTTTGCGGTCTCACCGCCGCCCTCTCCGGCCCGCACAAGCCGGGTCGCCTCCACCCCGTCCACCTCCGGCATGTTCATGTCCATGAGGATAGCCTCGTAGCCCTGGCCCTCCCTCAATTTCTCGATGACCTCACGTCCATTCCCAGCGATGTGGGCTTGGAAGCCGAACCTCGACAGAATCAGGGTCGTGAGGCGCGCATTGATCGGATTGTCCTCCGCAACGAGGATGAAGCGGTCCCCCTCTGGTGGTCCGGGCTCTACCGGGACCCCGGGTTCAAGAACCGAGGTCAGTGACCGGAACATGTCACGTTGACGGACCGGCTTGAACAATACGTGCCTGTAGCCGGCCTCCAGGGCATGTTCCTTCTCTCCGCTCAACCGGGCGGAGGTGACCAGGATCATGGGAGGCAGCAGGGAGCCTGCGGCCTCCGATGCCAGCCGGGCAAACTCCAGGCCGTCCATGGTCGGCATCATCATGTCACAGAAAATTACGTCGTAGTGGGTAGAGCCGAGCTGCCGCAAGCCGAGCTGGCCGCTGCCCACCACATCGCTTTCCAGTCCCCACGTGAGCAACCGCTTCTGCAGGAAGCGCTGGTTGATCTCGTTATCATCGATGATGAGGGCCCGCCTGCCATGGAACTGGCCCCTGTCCTCGATCACCGCAAAGGCACTGGATTGGCCCGTCACCAGCGGAATGGTAAAACGGAACTCCGCCCCTTGCCCTGCCTGCGAGGACGCCGAGATTGTCCCTCCCATGCGCTCCACCAGTCGCTTGCAGATGGCCAGCCCCAGCCCCGAGCCCCCGAACTTCCTCGTGGTCGAGGCGTCCTCCTGCTGGAACGGCTCGAAAAGACTCTCCGCCTTGGATGGATCGAATCCCATGCCGGTATCCTGGACTGCCAGTTCCAGCAAGGGCCCAGCCACCACCCGGCCATTCACGCTCACCGCCCCCTGGGAAGTGAACTTGAGAGCATTGGAAACCAGGTTAAGGAGAATCTGTTTTACCCGGGCCACATCCCCGGACACCACCGCAGGGATGCTCTCCTGCAGGTCATAGGTCAGTTCCACCCCCTTCTCCGAAGCCTTGGCCGCGTGGAGACCAAGTACTTCCTCGATGCAGTCGCTCAATTCAAAGTCGACCTGCTCGAGTTCAAGGCGACCGCTCTCAATCCGCGAGAAGTCGAGAAGATCGTTGATGATATTCAGCAGAAGGTCCCCACTCTTATGAATCAGCCCTAGATTTTCCCGCTGCTCCTCGGTCAACCTGGAGTCCAGCAGCAGCTCGGTGTAACCGATGATCCCATTGAGGGGAGTCCGGATCTCATGACTCATCATGGCAAGGAACATCGACTTGGCCCGCTCCGCCCGCTCCGCCTCCTCCCTGGCCAGGGTGATCTCCCGGAGGGCCTTCACCCTCTCGGTGACATCCCGCACGATTCCATGGACCAGGGTCCGGCCCTCGTATTTTACCCTTCCCCACACCACTTCCACTGGCAGGAGGGACCCATCGCTCCGCCGCAACTGGGCTTCACTCCGGCTGTGCCCCGTCCGCTGTACTTCGTTCAGGGCCCTGCCCGACACCTCCCAGTTCATGAGGTGGGAGATATACATTCCCTGCAACTGTTCCCGTGAGTATCCGCTCATCAGGACCGCGGTATCATTAACCTCCACGAAGGCCCCGAACCCATCGAGCAGGATGATCCCGTCAACCGAGGCATTGAAGAAGACCTTGAACTTCTCGTCATCGCGATCACGCGGGTTCCAACCCTCCCCCCGGGCCCGCCGGGCAAGCTGCTCCCTCAGGTAGTCGAGCTCCCCGGCGGAGTTCTCGAGACGCTGCAGGGCCTCCAACCGGGCCACCTGCTCGGCCTCAAAACGACGACGCCACTGGGCGGCCTCGTCCATGAGCTCGCGTTGGGCCTCACTCACATTAATCCGTGACGCTTCAGCTTGTTATAGATCGACTTCTCCGTCACCTCCAGCCGACGCGCCGTCTCGGCCTTGTTCCCGTTGCAAATCTTCAAGGTCTGGATCAGGGCTTCCCGCTCCAGGTCCGAAAGGGCAATGCCCCCGATCCCGGCC
>Ga0163179_10000835_pt1 | contig 22035 bp, 27 predicted proteins | sample AtlANTMetagenome_FD_109643 | JGI IMG/M metagenome (GOLD analysis project Ga0163179, IMG submission 109643) | Marine eukaryotic phytoplankton communities from the Atlantic Ocean - Atlantic ANT 2 Metagenome | ecosystem: Environmental > Aquatic > Marine > Oceanic | place: North Atlantic Ocean...
AAAATGTTGCATGTGTTCTGATATAAATATCTTTTCCATGAGATTTTGTCATTGGGGCGTCTCTTGGATATATAAAGTCCCGAAGATTTCAATATTGGGGTTCGTTTCATAAAGTTTTTTCATATTCAACCTCTCAGACCCCTTATTGCCACAGTATCTCTGCGCTGGTCCCTATCTAATGACTTCCCCGCCAATTTCTTTTTTCGGCGTCTACTTAAAGGAACAACCCCAGATTTTTTGTTTTGGGGTAATCTTCCTAAATTAATTTCATAATTTCCCATACTTAATACTTGCCACAGATTTTGCTTGGTGGTGCGTTTTCGTAAAAGTTTTTTATAATTATCTCCTTACTTCTTCTGGAGAGTTGAAACGCAAATTTTGCACAGTTCGTAAAAGTTTTTCATATTTAATTACTTCCCCTTGGATTTGAGAATGGGACGTCTAGATGTATTAAGTCCACAAAATTTTGATATTGGGGTTCATTCTTCATAATTATCTCCTCCCTTCTTCTTGAAGAGGTAAAGAGAAGATCTTGCGCTTGACAAGAAATAAATAACACTGTACGATAGAAGGCAAACCGAAGGAGAAGAAGAGTACAAAAGAAGCCGAGATATCTCGATGACATAAAGGTTTACTGAAGGACCGGAGGGTCACACTCGTTACGCAACTGGTGACAGGAAAGACATTCGGGCACGCCTACCTAAAGAGTGAGGATTTGAATCGCACGATAAACTGGAACAACACATTTGACGATGTGCCAGTCACTGCACGGAGAACATTAGGACTTGAAGGATAGGTTCGGAACTAGCAACAGCCCAAGCGGTTCCGACACACGGGCAACTAGAGCCATATCTAGGGAGAGTGGGCGCACTGAACAAAATAGGTGCGTTTGGGGTCCAAGAAGTAAATAGATCGTATATTCTTATTACAGGTTCTACCTAGTGCCTCTCGTGTAGCAGCGTCAACTACCACACGAAAGGGTAGGTTAGCCTTGCCAAAAACAAGACTTGAGAGTAGAATAAACCTATGAAGAAAGAGTATCTAGTTCGATTAACTTACGAAGTTGCTGTAGAAGAGGACTGTGGAACAGATGCCCTTCACACGGGGGTGGACTTTATCTCTGAGTATGCCCCCTCAGAATGGTCTGTGAAACAAATTAAAGTTTCCGTGCCAGAATCCAGCGAAGTCTACGAGTTCAGCAAAAAGAAAGAGCGAGAAGAGGATTCCTAAAATGGTCCAGAGTAAGAGCGAACTGGAGGCGTGGTATCACGATATTGACCCGTGGAAGTACCGAAAAGACCCAGATGATGCGTACAGAAAGAAGTTTTATCTAGCAATTCTTGAAGACTTAGGTCCAGCCTTTGACCGGCTCTTAGATGTTGGGGCAGGAGAAGGCTGGATAACGAAAGATGTTCTCGCAAAAGAAAAGCATGCGATAGAGTACAGCGATCTTGCCTCAGACAGGTTCCCCGACTCCGTAGAAAGAGTCTCTGCCCCTCAAGGCAAGTACGATTTAGTGATGACGACTGGAACATTGTACACACAGTACAATCACGCTGAAATAGCGGAAACACTTGTGAAGGCTGCTGATGTAGATGTTGGTACCCTAGTATTTATTGGAGGCATAAAAGACTGGTTACTGCCTTATGACTTTGGGACAAAAATCAGGCACTTTGAGTTCCCCTACAGAGAGTACATACATGTGGTTGACGTCTACGAATTTACCCATGAAATTAAGTGGGGTTGGTTACAGTGAGACTCGCACACAACATCGGAACAGAAAAGCATTCAAACTACCACACAAGAGAACAAATACTTGCTTGTGATGAGCCTATTGGGTTTGACGGGGTTTACCTTAACGTGTATGAAAACCAAGACGTTCTTGAAGGAAAATCTGGGATAATGTTTGTCATGGGGGATTACATGGGCAAAGGCAACGCTTTTGATCTCATGAACGTTCCGAAATTAGAGCGTTACTGCACTTTATCGCAAGTAAAAGAAATGTGTGATAAGTATGACTTCGAGTTGGGGTGGCACACTTGGACCCACCGAAATCTTTGCTATCTGAGCGACAAGGAAGTAATACAAGAAATAACTTCCCCTTTTCCCACTAAGTATTTACGCTACCCACATGGGGAGTACGACAACAGAGTTGTTGAGTTAGTGAAGCAAGCAGGCTATGAAAAAGCATACTCTGTCACGCAAGGAGTCTTAGCAGGGGACGCCCCTGATTCAGAATACAAAATTTTTAGCGACTACGTTGACTGGATGCCATAACAATGTCCCTAGCGTCCGCCAAAGAAGTTTACCTTAAAAAAGGTGTTGCTGTGCTTCCAGCAGTTTTCACAGAGGAAGAGTGCGACAGAATGAAAGTTGAGGCGTACTCAGTAACAGATGAACAAATCACAAAAGCACGGTACCCCCACGTACCAAGCGAGCAAGCATACAACAAGAAGTCACTGATATTCTTTCCCGCATTAGCAAACTTTTACCTAAATAAAGTTAGAACAGATCCAAGAATGGTTGATATAGTTAGCACATTTCTAGGTGACAATGTTCGTCAAATAAATAACCAAGTCTACTTTAGAGAACCCAACGATTTAGATACATTTGCGTGGCACAGAGATGACATCTTCCGTGAAAGCGATTTATTTACTGAAGCAGTTTCAACTGATTACCTTCAAACCATCATAGCAATAGATGACATTACAGAAGACAATGGTGCCGTAGAGTTTATTGAAGGCTCGCACGACTGGCCAAGTTTTGAAGCCCCTAGGGACTTACGGAATTTTACCCGATCAGGACTATCAGGAACCAAGTACATAGCGCTAAAAGGAGATGTAATGGTATGGTCCGTAATGATCGTACACGGAAGCGAAGTGAATACTTCAAACTTGTCTAGAATGACCTACATGAATGGATTTTGCAAAGCGGACAGCGTAAGTTCATATCCAGACTACCTTAAAAACGGCAAGGTTGTTCACGAGATAAATCCAGAAAAGATACCGTAATGCTAACAATAGTTGTAGCGTCATACCAATACGGACACCTTGCCTCCCATTGCATTGAGAGCCTGTTGTCCCAAACCGTAAGCCCAGAAAAAATCCTTTTTGTTGATGATGGTGTTGGCGACTGTGAACACCTTCCACAGTTCTACCCAGAAGTTGAATACACCTTGCGAAAAGAAAACATGGGGACAGTCGATAATTTTCAAGACATGCTCATGAAAGTAGACACAGAATACACGATGTTCTTAGGTGCAGACAACTGGTTGAGATCAGACACAGTAGAAACGCTACTAGAACAAGACGCAGACATTGTGACGTATGAAATCATGGTTACAGGTGAGCAAAAAATGGGACACAGATCTGCTCAAGATGAAAGCATGGTTGGTGGAGACATTCATTGGAAGTGGGACGGGCACCATGGATCAATGATGTACAGAACTGCCATTGGACAAAAAGCAGGATACGTTAGACACGAAGAGTTTACAGAAGGTAATGCCGCCTGTGAAGATTGGGCACTTTGGGACAGAATGCTAGAACTAGGCGCTACGGTGTCGCACGTTGAAGAACCCCTGCTTTACTACAGGCGACATAGAGAAAACTTTATAGACTGTAGCACTACTGAGTAATTATTTTTTGAACTTGTTGTGCATCTAGAAAGATGGTTGCGGTTCCAGCGCCAATCTCAACTTGTTCCATTGAAACCCCAAAGTGTGATGCAAGTGTGGCACGATTCTTTAATTCAGTCATAGCGTCGAACTCCTCCAACAGACCGTCTTCTGAAAAAACTTCAATCAACGTCTTAGGTGCAGGATTAAGACACTCTTTGCAACACAATTTGTCAATTTGAATTTTTGGTTTCCTACTGGACTCTATCGAGTGATCACACTCAAGGACTATGTGCCAACTCGTATTGCCATAGCCACCAATACGCACCGCTTCTCTTACAAGCCTCTTTGGTCCACGCTTACTCATACACCTATACTACTTTGACCCTTGACCTGAAGCAATAACCACCATACAATATATGCATGGATAAAGACAAACTTTTAGAAGATGCAATGAACCAAATTGAGAAACAGTTTGGGGCAGGTACGTTAATGAAACTAGGCGATGCCGCTACCATGGAAGTTGAAACTGTTTCAACAGGTTCAATCGCATTAGATCTTGCACTAGGTGTAGGCGGACTACCCAAAGGTAGGGTCACAGAAATATACGGACCAGAGTCATCAGGAAAAACAACTCTTGCACTACACGTTATTGCAGAGGCTCAAAAAAATGGTGGCAAATGTGCATTTATTGATGCAGAGCACGCATTAGATCCAATTTATGCAGAAGCAATTGGGTGCGATGTTCAAAATCTTCTCGTAAGTCAGCCAGACACAGGAGAACAGGCTCTTACAGTCACAAATAAACTAATAGAGTCTGGAGCCTTAGATGTTGTAGTTATTGACTCTGTTGCAGCCCTAACACCTCAAAAAGAAATAGAAGGTGAAATGGGAGATAGTTTTGTCGGCTTGCACGCTAGGCTGATGTCACAAGCCATGAGAAAAATAGTTGCAAACTTAAACAATTCAAAAACAATTTTAATAATGATTAATCAACTCCGAGAAAAAATTGGAGTAATGTTTGGATCCCCTGAGGTTACAACAGGCGGGAAAGCGTTAAAGTTTTACGCTTCTGTAAGGTTGGACATTCGGAGAATTGAAACTCTTAAGGCAGACGGAGAAGCGTCAGGAAACAAGACACGAGTCAAAGTTGTTAAGAACAAAGTGGCTCCCCCCTTCCGACAAGCAGAATTTGAGATCACCTACGGAGAAGGCATTAGCCGAACTGGAGACATTGTAGACATTGCCGCCGAAATGGGAATCATTGATAAAAAAGGTGCGTGGTACGCTTACAACGGTGAAAACATCGGTCAAGGTCGAGCAAACACAAAAATATTTCTAGACGAAAATGTTGATATTCGTGAGACAATTGCGGATACAATTTACTCAAATATTCTACCCGACTAAAAAAGTTACTTGACATTTACATATACCTGTGCTAAAGTGGTTAGTAAACCAATTAACACAGGAGATCAAATGGCTAAACTTACAAAAAGGAAAAAAACAAACCGTCAGGTTGCCTACAACTGGCTACCAGAAGAAGAGCGACCCATTGAGTTGGAAAGCCTCAAACTTGAAGGTTTTAGATTTCCTCTAGAAAAAGATAGAGTGTTCAAAGTCAATACTCGCAAGAAAATGAACGCAAGAGGCTGGTGGAAAGTTACCGCTATTGAGCAATGGCCAGATGGGACTATTTGCGTAAATGCTTGGTGGTCCACATCACGCTACTACTCAGAGAAAGCACACTCTATGTTTCGAGCATGCTTTCCAGATGAAATAAAATCAATTACGAAAGACGTAGTTTCTGGCAAGGGGCACGCTCCGAAAAGAAACAAGTAACTTTACGACAAAAAGAAATCCCCCACCCCGAAGGGTGAGGGATAACTTTAGTTAGTGAAAAGGTAAACAAAAGAAGTAAAAAACCCTTGCCTCTAACTGAAACTATTATAAGCAGTTCAGTTGAAATAAATCAAGCGCTACTTAATAATGTCCTACTCGATTACTGAAGCGGACTCTTTGTTACCAACTTTAGTGGCAACAAAAGATTTCACTACTGATAGTGCAGCAGCGAGAGCAGCAGTTGCTGCACCTTTTGCGGAACTAAGATCAGTAACCACGAACATGGCTGCAAATGTTTGAGCGAAAGTCATAACTGCACGCTCTCCAACCTGCTTGATAAGATCCATGTTGATTTCTGGCATTAAATTTCTCCTTGTTAGGGGATATAAACGAGACGTTTTGTCTCCTTCATATTCTACCGCACAGAGATATCATCTGTCTAGTAACGTTTAAATAAAAGTTTATCTAAGATTTACTAATTTGTGATATCGCTTTTTGGAGCATTAAAAGCCGAATCAATTTCTGCTTGATCAAGAATACCGTCATCTGCAAAGGCTGCGGCTAGTTTTTGAACAACGGCTGCCGTGGAAGTTACACCTGCTAAAAACGCAGCCTTCCATGGATCGATACCACCGATCAAACTTGAGCCACCAATGATAGCCATTGCGTTCATACAAAACACCGCACCAATACGTGCAAGTGTGTTCCAAAGCATGCTACTCGTCTGTTTCATCTTCTCTCTCATCATCTATATAGTCTAATATGGTTCCAATCAAGTGTAGTGCAAGACCAGCAAAAGATATATATATTCCCTGCCTTAAAGTCGTTGAACTCAAAGTGATTAAAACCAAACCAGTTCCGGCTAAAGTCCACCCAAGGTAAGCGAATTCTCTAAATACCCTGCGTAAACCACCTATGATTATTTTTCCTATACTTTTTACTTTATTCACGGCACCTCCTTACTTACCTCGTTGTGCGCTTGCTTTTGCGCTTGCTTTTGCTTTCGCTCTTTTTGATCCTCCGCTTGAAGATCCACCGCCTCCACCACCGGAGCCTCCTCCGCCACCGCTTCCACCACCAGATGGTTTCGGTCCAGCGCTGGCGCTTGCCGCAGCAGCGACACTTACTGCTGCACTAGCAGCAACAACGGTACGACGTGTTTCAGTATCAACTGCGGAACCTTCAGCAACATATTCATTAAAGGCTTCATCATCAAAGATATCTACTTCTTCTTCAAACTCCGCCTTCACGTCATCGTCTGCTTCGTTAACCGCTTGAACAAGCACTTGAACAGCGGCTCCGCCTTCATCAACTATCTGCTCAAACACTTCTTCGTTTTCCAATACTTCTGTAATTTCTTCTACGGTTACCTCACCATCAACAATGTCAAGGAAGTCCTCAGCGAATTCCTCATCAATTTCATCTAACTCTGTAATGACTTTTTCTTCAGCCACGTCAATTTCAGAAAGGTCTACGTCTTCAATGTCAATGCCAAGATCGTTAAACTCTAGGGCAAGTTCTTGATCTTCTTCCTCAATCTCAAACTCTTCAAAGAACTCTTCCACTGAAAGTTCCTCCCCTTCATCATCAACAAATGTAAACTCCACCTCTTCTCCATTTATTGTAACCATCTCAACGGGTACGTTCGGGTCCAATGGATCTGGATCTACATCATCGGTAAAGCCGTCGCCATCACAATCAGGATCCCACAAACAGTCAACCTCATCGTTGAACCATTCTTCTGCATCGAAAACACCGTCCCCATCAGTATCAACTGTGAGGAAAGGAGCATCTGGATCAAGAGGATCAATATCTTCAAAGTCTACAATTCCATCAAAGTCACAGTCAGGGTTCTCAATACATTGTTCAAATTCTTCTTGGTCAAACACAAGGTCGCCATCAGAGTCAATTGTTAAGAAAGGTAAGTCTGGGTCAAAGTCGTCAGGGTCTTCAAAGTCCCAAGTTCCATCAAAGTCACAGTCTACAACGTCCTCGCAACCCTCTTCTTCCCCTCTGTCAAACACAAAGTCACCGTCTGAGTCTATCGTCCACACAGGAATGTCCGGCTCAAAATCGTCAGGGTCATCAAGGTCGCCAGTACCATCGTCGTCACAGTCAATGTCCCAAACACAGCCTGGCTCTTCACCCCTATCAAAAACACCATCCCCATCGTTGTCTATGGTCCATACAGGCACATCGGGTTCATAATCATCTGGGTCTTCAAGGTCATTTGTTCCATCGTTATCACAGTCAACCGTGTATTCACAACCTTCTTCTTCGCCTTGGTTAAACTCTCCGTCACCATCGTCATCTATAGTCCAAACAGGAATGTCTGGATCATGATCTTCAGGATCATCAAAGTCCATTGTTCCGTCATTATCACAGTCTTCGAAATACATACATTGGACTTCTTCTCCTGTGTAAAGATCTGTTCCGTTTTCTTCTTCTTGATCAAACACACCGTCACCGTCAGTGTCCACTGTTAAAAACGGAACATCTGGGTCAAAGTCGTCAGGGTCTTCCGCATCTCCAGTACCATCGTCATCACAATCAGAGTTGTCTTCACACCCTTCTTCCTCTTCAGCATCAAAAACTCCGTCACTATCGGTATCAACTGTTAATACCGGAATGTCTGGGTTGGTGTCATCAGAATCCGCAAAGTCTCCCGTGCCATCATCATCACAGTCCTCATCATTTACACAACCTTCAGTTTCCTCAGCGTCAAACACGCCGTCTCCGTCTGTGTCCACGGTAAGGGTTGGTATGTCTGGATCTGTATCATCTACGTCGTGGAAGTCGTCTGTTCCGTCGTCATCACAGTCAGTATCGTCAGCACAGCCTTCGGTTTCTTCTGCGTCAAACACTCCGTCACCGTCAGTGTCAACAGTTAAAGTTGGTATGTCTGGATTAGTATCGTCGGGATCGTCGGCGTCTCCAGTACCGTCATCATCACAATCTGCATCGCTTTCACAGCCTTGAGTTTCTTCTGCGTCAAAGACGCCATCACTATCTGTGTCCACAGTTAAAACCGGAACGTCAGGATCAAGGTCATCAGGATCTTGGGCATCATCTGTGCCATCGTTATCACAGTCTACGCTGTTCTCACAGCCCGTGTCTTCCTCTGCGTCAAACACACCATCGCCATCTGTGTCTACTGTCAGAACAGGAACATCTGGATCAGTGTCATCTGGATCAGTAGCATCGCCTGTTCCGTCATCGTCACAATCAACGTCGTTAACACAACCTTCGGTTTCAGCGCTATCCACAACGCCATCACCATCAGTGTCAGGCTCTCCAATAAGTATGGTCACTTCATTAGACCAACCTGAGTAATATCCATAGGTGTCATTGTCTGATCTAACATCAAGCCTGTATGTTTGGTTAAGACCACCAGTGCCTTCAAATGATGAATAAGGTATCGTTATCTCAGTGTTCAAAGCGTTAGCACCGCCCACGTTACCAGTGGATATCCCCCAACCAGCATTAGGTGGAATGTTCCAAGATATTGCATACCGCTCAACAGGAATATATCCCGTGTTAGGTTCATCCCAATCTAGAGTTATTGAGTCGCCATTATCCGTAACAGTTAGGTTCATCGGAGGGCCAACCGATGGGGCAACGTTATAAAGAGGTGTATTGTTGCTAACAAGACTGTATGTTAAGTCTCCCCAATCCTGAACATAGTCTGGGTTACCCGTGCCTCCATTAACCGTAGACCCAGAGTTTTCATCCCAGTAGCCCGCCCTTATTCGATAGATACCAGCAGGATACGTTCCTGTAATTTTTGCACTAACACACTGACTGTTTTCAATGTGCCCAGCATCATCGTCTTCAGTCAAATAGGTATCGTTATTATCGTAGTCGTACAGAAAAAGGTACGGATCGGTGCCCGATGTTTCCCAGTCAATTTCGCTACAAGCCTCATCGGAGTTTCCATACAAAGTTATTTCGGTTTCTTGATCTAGATAAAAGTACCAGTCAGATAATCCAGTCACTTGATATGAACTTGCCCATGCAGAAGTAGGGGCAAACCAAGCAGTTAACAAAAGCCAAACAAAGCATGCTTTGGCCATTCTTCGAAATAGATTACCACGACGGCGCTTCATCTCGCTCCCAATACACAAGTACACACTACCTCTATTCTACATCGGGCAACACTTGCCTTATTTGAAGGTCATGGTATAATAGATAATATGCCAAGTTACACATACCAATTCGTAGAAACAGAAGAGATTATTGAGGTTTATCAGTCGATAAAGGAAGATACTCTAACAGAAATAGAGCATCCAGAGACTGGTAAGAAAATGACCGTTAAAAAAATATTCTCTGCACCTGCAATAAGTGGGTTTACCCCTACGCCCGCAACTGTGGCACCAACGTATAGATCAGATAGGTCTACGGCTTGGAACTCAGCACAGATAGAATAACGCTATTATAAAGGTATGTCGAAAATAACCTTTATGATGGGAACCATGTCCTCTGGGAAAACGACTCATCTGTTGCAGTCACATTTTAACCTAAACCAAGCATTCCCTAATCAGGTTATGCTGATGAACAAGAACGACAGATCCGGTGACTCTGTGTGCACCAACAGAATGGGTGGAATGAGTTTGTCTACAGGGGTCTGTGACAAAACGTCTCTTGTTGATGCGATTAATGAATGGGAAGAAGCCATGGGCGACGAAGTACAATACTTATTTTTAGACGAAGTGCAATTTTTCTCAATAGATCAAATAAATGAACTTCCTCAGTTGGCTGACCATCGACACATAGATATCTTTGCATATGGACTGTTAACAACCTACAAAGGAAACTTATTTCCGGCTAGTGCCCGCTTGCTAGAAGTATCTGATCAAATCGTTCATTTAAGAAATGGTGTTCGTTGCTGGTGTGGTGCTAGAGCAACGCACAACGCATTATTCAAGGCCGGCAAAAAGATGTCCAGCGGGGAAATAGAGGTTGTGGACAATGATGAGTCAGCAATTGATTACCAAGTCATGTGCAGAAAGCACTTCTTAGAGCATGTTGGATTTTCGCTATAGCGACACAGAGAATGACTGCCTGTCGGAGTCTTCGCCGTCGTGTACTTGCAAGTCTAAAGAATCAAAGATCATGGTAACAACTTGCAACATGTCATCACGTGTTTCTTCTTCTTCATCTTCGTGTGGGTCATAAAGATCAACCAAAACATCTACAAACTTGTCAAAAAGTTTTAATTTATTTTCATCATTTGTACTCATAATAGTATGGTAGCAAACTATTTTATAGAAATCCACTAATTGGCCTTGACAGAGGTAAAGCACCACGCTAATATAGAAAGCATCTGCAAAGATAAACACCTAAATGGAAGGACACTTACATGAGTAACGCAGACGTAGTAATTAAAGGTAATGTCACCGCTGACCCTGAGTTGAAATTTTCCAGCAATGGAAATGCACGACTGGTTTTTTCAGTCGCATCAAATCGCAACTTTCAGGTGAACGGTGAGTGGCAGAAGGAAACTTCATTCTTCAATGTAGTAGCATGGCGTAAAACCGCCGAAGACGCTGCTGGAGTCATTGAGAAGGGACTACCTGTTATCGTAACTGGGCGCTTAGAACAGCGTTCGTGGGAAGATAAAGAAACAGGTGCAAAGCGATCAACTGTTGAAGTTGTCGCCGATGCTGTAGCCGTTAATGTGTATACAATTGAAAACTTGACTCGTCGCCAATATGATGGTAGCGGATCAAGCAATACTCAATCAAACACATCAAAAGCAACAGTTCCATCTTCAGACCCATTTGAAGACTTCTAATTGTCGATTTGTGATAGCCGGTCCCTTGTAAAGAGGGATCGGCTTACAAATTAATATTGACATTTACTAGAATTAGGAGTAACCTTTTATTATGGACAAAAACGAATGTAAAGCCGCCGTTGAACTGTTAAGCGTGACATGGGGACAATCCGTGGACGCATCTTCACTCACTGTTCGGGCTAAGGGCTTTTGGGAATACATTAACGACTTGCCCTACGATGACGTCAAAGACACAATCACTCATCTAGGGCTATCAGGAAAAAAGTGGGCACCTCGACCAGGTGAACTTCGTATCGCTGTATTAGCAAAAATGCGTGACGAGGATTTGCCTCCAGAACCAGAAGAGGCATGGACGGTTTTGCAAGCAATCGGACAAAAGATCTACAGTGGTACTTATGATTATGACAAACCACACCCTGTGTTGGCAGACACAATTAAACGATTGGGGACTGGTGCAACTGCGCTAACCACCAACGCAGATCGTGCTATGTTTATTTCGCTTTACGAGAAAACAAGAGAGGCTTATATTTTAGAAAGGTATGGATATGACTCAACCAATTGATGATGTACTCGCAAGAGTCAACCACAGTCAATCAGGAAAGAACCAATGGGACGCAAACTGCCCATGTCGAAACGACGATGACAATCCATCACTACGCATTTCTGTAGGCAACCAGAATCAGGTTCTTATGAAGTGCCTACGTGGGGGTGGATGTGACTTGGGAGAGATTTGTACTTCTATCGGACTTGAGGTGACTGACTTGTTTCCTAAGGACACAACTAAACCTAAAAAGCCTAAATTAGAATTGGTTGAGACATATAAGTACTTTTATGCCGATAACACCCTTGCACTTGAAGTCCTTAGATATGTTGATGGAAAAGGTAAAAAGACTTTCCGTCAAAGAAAGCCAGATGGTGCTGGTGGATATGATTGGTCAACCTCTGATATTGAAAAGCCACTATACCGCCTACCACAAGTCATACAAGCAATTGAAGACGGAAGACCAGTATATGTTGTGGAAGGCGAAAAAGATGTTCACTCTCTTGAAGCGCTAGGAAAAACAGCAACTACAAATGCTGGTGGTGCAGGTGGAGAAGGACAAAAGAAGTGGACAGCAGAACACACCAAAACCCTAACAGGGGCAAAGGTTGTAATAATCTGTGACAACGACGAAGCAGGATATCTTCATGCCAGATCAGTAAATGCAGATCTTACATCGGCTGGAGCGAATGTTAAAGTGTTTAAACCAAGCACGCACAAAGATGTAAGCGACATGCTTGAGGCTGGGGAAACCCTACAAGAGGGACTGGTACCTTTCGACACAGAGCAGTACGAGCCTACGAAAGAGGTTGAGGATAGCAACAACCTCACTCAATTGATTGACTCACTTCAGGGCATTGACTCAAGTCAGCCTGAAGCGGTTATCATGGGGCGTGCTTCAGCAGCCTTTGACACATTCATAACAGCAAAAGACAGACAACACCAAGATAAAGGTGTACGTGTTGAATGGAGTCCATTCCTTGAAACAAACGTAGATCTTTCATATGATTGGGTTATACCAAACCTTTTAGAAAGACAAGAACGTGTAATTGTTGTGGCCGCCGAAGGCGCTGGTAAAACCACACTAGCCAGACAAGTTGCACTAATGTCATCTGCTGGAATTCACCCATTCCGTAGAGACGCAATGGATCCAGTTCGCACATTAATGATTGACTTAGAAAACCCTGAACGCATCATTAGGCGTACATCACTCAGAATCTATGACAAAATCAAATGGCACAAAAAGCATGATCAGATGGATGCCCATCTAATGATGAAGCCAGATGGAATTAATTTGCTGACCCCTGCTGATAGGGCGCTAGTAGAAGAACATGTTGCTTCTGTGGAGCCAGACATTCTTTTCTTTGGACCCCTGTATAAGGCGTTCCTTGATCCAGGTGGAAGAACAGCAGAATCAGTATCTATTGAGATTGCTCGATTCCTAGACTACCTACGACACACGTATAACTGCGCACTATGGATTGAACACCACGCTCCGTTAGGCTCTGGTGGGCAAAGAGACTTAAGACCGTTCGGTTCAGCGGTTTGGTCACGTTGGTCAGAGTTTGGTATTGCACTTTCTCCAGATCCTACAGATCCAGAATTGATTGAGTTTAAGCATTACCGTGGGCAACGAGAAGCACGTGAGTGGCCAACCCTATGTAGACGAGGAAACAAATGGCCATTTGAAGTTGTTGAATTTGCTCAATACACAAACACAATTAATGCGTCAGCACCAGATCGAAGTGATGAGGAATTGAACGAGGCTTTAGAAAACGAAGAGTTTGACGATCAGGTAACACCATGGTAACAAAACTTGACAAAATGATCAATTTTATATACAATTATACTATCGCTCTCAATACGCAAACACACACTTGAGTATAACACGAGGCGGTTGGTTTGCCTCCGACTGATCGGGGGCAAATCTATTTATAAGGAGAAATATGAACAAAAGAGTACTACTAACAGGCGGGCTTGGATTTATTGGCTCACACACTGTAGAACATTGGCTAAAAAATACTGACTGGGAAATTGTGGTTTTAGATGCCTTACGTTTTTCAGGGAGGATTGAACGACTAACAGATATTGAAGGCTACGACCCCTCAAGAGTTACTGTGGTTTGGCATGACTTAAGAGCACCATTGCATTCACAAGTACAAGACAAGATAGGAAAGATTGACTACATCGTAAACATGGCATCTGACTCCCACGTGGATAGATCAATTACACACCCTGTTGACTTTGTACAAAATAACGTTAACTTGGTACTAAACATGTTGGAATATGCTAGAGAAGCACAACCTGAAAAGTTTATTCAAGTTTCTACTGATGAAGTGTATGGTCCTGCTCCAGCCGGACACAATCACGCAGAAGGGGAACCACATCGACCCTCTAATCCATATTCTGCATCAAAGTCAGCACAAGAAGCGATTGCTTACTCATACTGGAGAACTTTTAATGTACCAGTGATTATCACAAACACCATGAACAACTTTGGAGAACGTCAACACCCAGAAAAGTATGTTCCTATGGTAATTAAAAAAGTGTTATCAGGAAATCTTATTGAAGTGCACAGCAAGCCGAATGAAAATGGAGAATGGACAGTTGGATCCAGAGTGTGGCTACACGCTAGGAACCACGCAGATGCAATTCAGTTTATATTAGAAAACGTAGATGTAGACTACTACATTGACAGCAATGGCACTCCAGATATTCAACGCTTTAACGTTGCTGGAGAAAAAGAGATCGACAATCTAGAGATTGTAAACATGATTGCGGATATTGTGGGAGAAGAGCCAAACTATGAGTTGGTAGACTTCCACTCAAGTCGCCCAGGTCATGATCTTCGTTATTCCCTAGATGGATCGAAACTTAAAGAGTATGGGTGGAATGCCCCTATTTCTGTACAACAATCATTTGAGCGTACCGTTCAATGGACAATGAGTCACCCAGAGTGGCTCGTAGAATAGTAGGAAAACAATGAAAACAGTTAATGATCAATTCCCAAACTTTGCGCTAACAGGCGTAAGCCCACAAAATAAATTTATAAGAGTGTATAACAACTCGGCAGGTATCTTTGAAGAAGAGCCATGGTCTGTCTTTTACTTCTATCCAAAAGATTTTACTTTTATTTGCCCAACTGAAATTGCAGAAATGGATAGGTTGGTTGACGAAGGTCTACAAGTTGTTGGATTTAGTGGAGACAATGAGCATTGCAAATTAAATTGGAAAAAGACAAACCGAATAATTAAAAACATTCGGCACCCACTTGTTGCTGATACTGGACTCTCGCTTTCAGACGAACTAGGAATAGTTGACGAAAAAGAAGGGGTGTGCCTAAGAGCAACATTTATTGTTGATCCAAATAACACGATTAGATCAGTCACGGTTAACGAGTTAGACACTGGTCGGAACGTAGACGAAGTAATACGAACCGTAAAAGCAATTCAGGCTGGCGGTTTAACAGCATGCTCTTGGAAAGAGGGAGACGATTTCGTCGGATAAGCCTTGACAAATTAGCATAAGTGTGCTAATATTAGATGTCACCATATTTACACAGAAACAAAAGGAGTAATATGAAAGACCACAAAAACACTATATTTTTAGACGTTGATGGAGTAATTAATAGCCTCGTACACCTTTACAACAGGGAACGAACTATATTTGACTCTCCAACAAACCCACACCGTGCGGGAAATTACACCGTATGGGTTCCAGAATACATGTCACAACTAGTCCAAGCCATGGAAAAGGCTACAAACCTTTACTGGCTTACCACTTGGCGAGATAAGGCCAACGAGTACATCTCACCAATACTTGGGGTATCGAGTGAACTTCCAGTTATCAACGACGGCTCCCCAATGAGATCAGTTGAATGGAAGTTTCCAGCATGCCTTGATTTAGCGAAAAATCTTAGTGCTTCTGGACAAAGTATTTACTGGGTTGAAGATTTTCATGGAATGGTTCAACCAGAACACAAACAGTACCTAACCTATGTAGACACAGACGCAAAAGGTGAAGGCGTGTTATTACCACAGCACCTCCCAGAAGCGCTCATGAGCGCCCTAACGAACGAAGGTGGCTACACTGGTCCCACACACCTAGAGGCTCCTACAACGCCATACAGACAGAATTCTATTGGCGCAAGAAACCTTTGGGTATAAAGATGACCGAAATACAAATCTTAGATAAAGGCTTTGTTAGGCTTGATGCGTGTGACGCAACAGATTTAAGCGTTGTTAATGCAGCCAGAGTAAGTTTCGGCGCAAAAAGCGAAGAATTGTCTGACAAAGACAAAGGTTTAATTGGTTTTCTAATGCGAGAAAAGCATGGGACTCCATTTGAGCACAACTTCTTTCGATTCCATATTAAAGCACCTATCTTTGTTGTTCGTGAATGGTTTCGACACAGAATTGGTTGGTCATACAATGAATACTCTGGTAGGTACTCAGAGATGCCTCAAGAAGCCTACATGCCAGCGCCAGAACAAATGCGCACACAAGTAGGCAAGCCGGGTGGATACACTTTTGAGCAAATGGAAGATTGGGAAGCAGAAACTGCTAGAACCGCTATCAAACTTGGATATTTTCAAGCGTTCAACTCATACGACCTACTGCTAAAGAAAGGCGTAGCCAAAGAGATTGCAAGACTAGTAATACCAGTCGGAGCATACACAGAATTCTACGCTACCACGAATGCAAGAGCCTTAATGAACTTTATCAATTTGCGTGCCGACTCAAACGCACAGTGGGAAATACAACAGTATGCAAATGCGCTAGAGCAGATATTTGAAAAGCAAATGCCAGCAACACATAGCCATTTCGTATACAACGGAAGAGTAGCCCCATAAGAACGTGCCCTGTTCGTCTAGAGGCCTAGGACGCCACCCTCTCAAGGTGGTAGCACGGGTTCAAATCCCGTACAGGGTACCAAAACCTAAGATAAAGTTTTATAAAAACTTGACAAACATAGAAACGTATGCTAATGTGGCATACAGGAGGTGAATTATGAACAAATCACTAAATTACAAATTATATTACAACGACAAATACACAGGGGCAAAGCATGCCTTTGACACAACACGTAAAAGCAAGTATATTGCGGAAGCGTTAGGTGAAGATAACGTAGTGGATCACACTGCCTATATATCAACCTACGACTGGCTAGAACTTGCTGATCACTGGATTGCTTGCTCAATATCACCTAGATACTATCGTGCTCTTGTAATGGGAGACAGTCCAATAAGTACAAGCAATGGATTTGCTTGGGACAAAGGTATTTGGGACATGGCGCTAAACTCAACGGCTGGCGTTATGGCGGCAGTCGAATCTGCCCTAGGCAACAAAATAGCAGGAAGTTTATCCTCAGGACTGCATCACGCAGACACCGAAGGGGGAATGGGCTTCTGTACAGTCAATGGCCTTGCTGTAGCAGCCAACTGGATTCTAAACGGAGTAGGACAAGTTCACCATGATGTCAATCACGTTACAATACTTGACTTTGATGCGCATTGTGGTGGCGGAACAGTACACTCGCTTAGAAAGTTGGAAATAGACGGCATAGTAGATCAATACGATCTATCTACAAATACTTTCGACTCATACCGAGAAGACGACACCCACACAATAGCCATCGCAAACAATGACGATGAATACCTAAACACTGTGGACGTAATTTTGGAAACAATGAATCAAGACACTGACATTGTATTGTACAATGCAGGCACAGATCCATACCCAAGCATATCACACGAGGCTCTAGCAGAAAGAGACAAAATCGTATTTGATCACTGCGTACAGAATGACATACCATGCGCATTCGTACTAGCAGGAGGGTACACGTGGTCCCAAGACATGGACAGCCTTGTCAAAAGCCACCTAAACACGGTCTATGCTGCTGAAGAAGCACTAGTATTGGAAAGAGTCTAATACCGTGACACTTACGGTAGGCAGTCTGTGCTCTGGATACGGAGGACTAGACTTAGCGTTATCAGACGTTTTAGACACAGAGACAATCTGGCAAAGCGAAATTGAAGATAACGCAAGCCATGTCATAGAGCAAAGGCTTTATGCACCAAACTTAGGAGACTTAACAAAAATTAAAGAGCCACCCAAAGTGGACATCGTGTCAGCAGGGTTTCCTTGCCAGCCGGTGTCCATGGCGGGTTATCGAGAAGGGATTAATGATGAAAGATGGCTTATTGACGATGTTTGCCGTGTTGCGGTTGAGGCTGACGCCAGATGGCTCGTTCTTGAAAACGTCAGAGGACTGCTTACCGCTAACAAAGGGGTCGCTCTTGGACGAGTCGTTGAAGCATTGGCCCTCAACGGTTTCACACGATGGGAGTGGACAACTCTACCAGCGTCAGCCGTTGGCGCACCCCACAAGCGAGACAGATGGTTCTGCGTTGCTACCAACCCCAACCGTAGCACAGGGGAGAAGCCTAACGTCAGGAATGGCGACAGGAATGGGTCGAAAGGAAGGCTCAACAGGGCAACTGAGAGTGACGCTGAACGATTTAGTTTTTCTGGATCGTCTTTTGAACGATATCAACAGTCAATTGGAAGATGGGAAGAAATTATCGGCAGACGATCTCCTGAACCATATAAAGACTACAGGCTCAATATCTGGTTTGTTGAATGGATGATGGGCTTACCAGAAGGCTGGGTTTGCGGAAAAGAACTTGGCTTAAAAAGAACAGCAACTTTAAAACTACTAGGAAATGGAATTGTTCCACTTCAAGGAGCAACTGCTCTTAGATTTTTATTTAACAATATACTGGAAGGATAAAACATGGTAATGTTAAACAAAGTAGTCAGGGCTTTAGAAGACAGCAACCCTGATGCGTTATTGGCAGACGACATTGAAGACGCCCTAATAGGCGTAGCAGTCGTACACACAAACGGAAAGCGACAGCATTTAGCAGCATACTCAATGCAAAAAGTAATTGAAGTGTTTATGCGAGACAGGGACATGTCATACGAAGAAGCATACGAATATGCGTCAATAAACACATTCTCCGCCAACGTTGGTGAACACACACCAGTTTACATTGATGAACTAAGGGAAGTAAACGCCCCTACTAGACTACTAACACCGGAAGAAATGTATGAATTTTAAATTTTGGAAAGACTGGGCGGTAGTTGATACTGATCTAAAAACGATTGTTTACAGAGGAAAGCGAGACGACTGTCTTTACATTCTTGAACACACGCCATCAAGATATATGTTCCTAAAAACAATGCCACTACATGAAGCAGAGGAGTTACTAGAACAATGGAACAATTAGAACTAATAGAAACATCGCAAAGCACAATAGAACTAAGATCAACTGTACCCCACGATGAGTACACAGAAAAATTGGCTGAGTTTTTTGACTTTCGTTTCGAAGGTGAAGTAGTTACAGAAATCAAAACATTACCAAAACTTCCAGAAACGTTCGGAATTGGAGCAATAATCGGGCCAAGCGGTAGCGGAAAGTCCACATTGTTGAAGTCCTTAAACAAAGACTGCAACTTAGACAATCCAAAATGGGATAATACAAAGTCAGTTATTTCGCACTTTGATACCCCACAAGATGGAATTGATAAATTCACCGCAGTAGGGTTCAACTCAATTCCACAAATGACGCTACCTTATGACAGGTTATCAAACGGAGAGCAGTTCCGGTGTGATCTAGCACGCCAACTAAAAAACAATGCACTAATAGATGAATACACATCAGTTGTGAACCGAGACGTGGCATTCTCAACATCAAACGCTTTTAGGCGCTACGTAACTAAAAACGACTTAACAGGAATCGTAGTAGCATCATGCCATTACGACATCTTAGAATGGCTACGTCCAGACTGGGTATTTGACACCTTTACAGGTAACTTTTACTCAGGGAGGTATCTTCAGCGACCGGAAATACAAATTGACATATACAGATCAAGTCATCACTTCTGGGACACTTTTAAAAAGCATCATTATCTAAGCACAAGCCTAAACAAAGCATCACACTGCTACGTAGGCATATGGAAAGACAACCTCGTAGCCTTCGGATCAGTACTGCGATACCCAAGCGGAACAGTTAAAAACGGTTGGAGAGCGCACAGAACAGTAGTACTGCCAGACTTTCAAGGACTAGGCATAGGAAACCGCTTCTCAGACGCAATCGGACAACACTACGTCGATGAAGGCGGAAGATACTTCTCAAGAACAGCACACCCAAGTATGGGCAACTACAGAGAACGATCAGACCTGTGGAGAGCCACCAGCAAAAACAGAAAACTGCGAAAAGACATAAAACACGAAAACGTTTGGAAAAATCATTACGCAGACAACACAAGAATATGCTGGTCACACGAATACACAGGATTGACTTAATAATCAAAATCAAATAAAATAATAGTACACCACAAAGGGAATGATATGAAAATACTAATAGCATGTGAATACTCAGCAACTGTACGAGAAGCATTCGCCAAAAAAGGGCATGACGTAATGAGTTGCGACATAGAACCCACCGACATACCAGGACCGCACTACCAAGGTGACATTTTCGACGTCCTACACGAAGACTGGGACATGATGATCGCACACCCACCATGCACCTACCTCAGCAACGCTGGGGCACGCTTCCTCTACCCAGGTGGAAAAGCAAACGGCATAAACATGGAACGATACGAAAAAGGAATGGAAGCAAGAGAATTCTTCATGAAACTCTACGACGCCAACATCCCCAAAATCTGTGTAGAGAACCCAATAAGCAGCAAAGTATACAACCTGCCCACCCACACCCAAACAATACAGCCATACGAATACGGACACCCATTCAAAAAAGCGACACGCCTATGGATCAAAGGACTACCACCACTAGAACCCACAAACATAGTAGACACATCGCAAAGCACAAAAGTGCCTGGCAACTGGTTCAACAAAGGTGGCAAAGAACGCCAAAAAAACAGAAGCAAATTCTTCCAAGGGTTCGCAGACGCAATGGCAGAACAATGGGGATAACACGTAAAAAAGATGCGAACACTAAAACTACACGGCAATAAACTTGCCCTAAACACACCATACGACAAAGACGAAGTAGACGCCCTCAAACACAGTTTCCCACAAGCACGCTGGGACCGGCTAAACAAAACATGGCTCCTACCAGTCACCGACCTACCCAAAGCAATCGAATTCTCCGAAGCGTGGGGAATCACAGTAGACGAAGAACTACAAAGACTACAACTCCCCAAACACCCCATCGGACGAACCTCCATAAGACTCAAAAACGGCAAACTCAAAATACGGCTCCCCTACGAACCAGTACAAGTAACCGCCCTCAAAACAATCCCAGGAATACAATGGGACCACAACAAAAACGAATGGTCAGCACCATACAAAACAGTCCACGACATAATACAATGGGCAACCAACTTCGACATAGAAGTACCAGAAAGCATACTAGAACAAGCCGAAATAGAACTACGACAAGCACAACACTCCCAAGACCTAGCAAACGCCGAAACAGCCAACATAAACGTACCCAACCTACAACTAGAACTCTACCCCTACCAAAAAGCAGGAGTAGCCTACGCAACAGAAAAACAGCGCTGCTTCATAGCAGACGAAATGGGCTTAGGCAAATCACTACAAGCCCTAGCCGTAACAGAATACACCAACCAATACCCAGCACTAATCATCTGCCCATCAAGCCTCACCGAAGACTGGAACACAAAAATCAAAGAGGCATTACCAAACCGCACAACCCAAACCATACAGGGACGCAAAACCCCCAACATGACTGAAACCGATTACACCATAATTGGCTACCCAAACATACACGCACAAAAACCCCACCTAAATCAACAAAACTACAACACACTCATACTCGACGAGTCACACTACTGCAAAAACAGAACCGCCCAAAGAACAAAAGCCGCAAAAAACTTAGCCAAAAACATACCACCAGAAGGAAACGTACTACTCCTAACAGGGACACCAATCACCAACAGGCCATCAGAATACGCCCCACAACTTGAAATAATACAAAAAATAGACGAATTTGGCGGACTATGGAACTTTTACAAACGCTACTGTGACGCCTACAAAGACCAATGGGGACACTGGCAAATCTACGGATCAAGCAACCTAAAAGAACTCCACAACAAACTCAAAACCCACTGTTACATACGAAGAGAAAAACAAGACGTCCTACCAGACCTACCACCAATCACCTACAGCACAATAACCACCCAAATGTCACCAAAG
>Ga0163179_10000836_pt1 | contig 22031 bp, 15 predicted proteins | sample AtlANTMetagenome_FD_109643 | JGI IMG/M metagenome (GOLD analysis project Ga0163179, IMG submission 109643) | Marine eukaryotic phytoplankton communities from the Atlantic Ocean - Atlantic ANT 2 Metagenome | ecosystem: Environmental > Aquatic > Marine > Oceanic | place: North Atlantic Ocean...
CCTCGTAAGCGACACCACTAATATCATTCTTTACTAGCCAATCACAAGCTGCTTTGAGTTCGTGGGCCGTAGCCTCGCCGCTCTTCACTCGTTTGAGGAATTCCTCAGTGACTAGATTGTGTAGTTCGTTAAATGTTTCTTCTGTTGCTTTTTTCATGCTGAGGTACTAAAATTACTGCCGAATAGTTTCCGAAGCTTCTTTTGATCCTCCTGCTTTTTATACAAAGCTCCAGGTTTACCACCCTTACCTAACGGCACTCTCTTTTCTAGATGTATGTTGATGTTAGCTTTCTTAGTCATTACGTTCCGGCTCTTCACTCGGCTTTAGTTTATTGAGTAGAGTTTGAATACTTTGGATGACGCTATTCTCCTTTAGTGGAGACAAAGCGATCAGTTCTGATGCTAGGGCTACAATCACCCAAAATGCTGGTTCGGATAGAAATAATAATTCCATTTACTTAGCTCCCTTTTTAGTGGTTTTTGGTGCAGGCTTTTCTACTTTCTTAGCTGCGGCTTCCTTAGCTGCTTTTGCTCTTAGGTCTGATAGTGTACTCATGGTGTTTGTTTAGTTAGTTGTGAAATTGGTACAACATCATGACACATGTGTTCTACCCGTGATCCTGGTCTAAATGTAAATCCTTTCTGTTGTAACTCTGCACATTTAAGTGCTCTTACAAGTTCATAGTCTAGCCGTAGCTTTTCCTCTTGACGTTTAGCAATAGCCTTACATCTATTAACTGTTCCCCAATCAAGTGGTACCATGAAGTTAAGTTGTGCTCCCCAGTTGTTACTTGTTACGTAACTTGTGTTATCATATGGTATAGTGTCATTACCCATATAAAAAGGAGTTAAAGTCATGGTGGGACCATTACAAGCTATCCCACCACCATAGTTTTGTCTAGACGGTGATCCATTATTCTGGAACTGTACCGCCTGGTTCGTCACGTTACCCGTTGCAGTACTGGTTGGTGCTGCATTATTGTAAACCTCAGCCATAGCTGGGTTACCTATTGCGAGAATACCGACAAGGATGTAGTAACTGCGTTTGTAGTGATTGTTCGATCGATGTCGATCTGTTCTACTACTCCTGCAGGTCTGGTCACAGTCTCTAGTTGATACTGTTCTCCTGCTGTGTGTACTGTATAGGTAGTGTTGGAGTCTCTTATATCTCCGCTTGGTACTACGTTTGTACCCGACCAGCTGTTGTAAGTACCTCCAAAGACCTCTTGGTCTATAACTTCGGTTATTACCTGTGTCGTGGTTGTGGTAGCCTGCATGCTCCCTTGTGTGAACTGTGGTGTTATTTGATTTGCCCTCACTGCTGTAGGGATGAGTAGAATAAGTGGAAGTAGCCATAGTTTATTCATCTTTTTTGCCATTTCTGTTAGAAGGTTGAATCCCGAAGGTAGCTAATGTGCCAGTAAAAATACTAGCTATAAAGGTTATATCTTTGGGTGTTTGTTCTCCTAATCCAGGTATCTCAACGTAATTAAGACTGATTATAAAACCAGCCCATACTACAACACCTAGACGTACAAAAGTTGATAAAATCTCTAGTTGTTCCTCTTTATCATCTAAACCATCCTTAAGTTTCGATAGGACGTTCTTCGGTTTCGGTTGATCCGTCTTTTCCAAATTTCTTCTGTATACGTTTGACAGCCTGCATAAATACAGGTTTAAAGATCTTAACCAAGTAATTAAAGAGAGATGTAGCAGTTAAAGTTGCTACCACAGAGACTGCAGCAGTGGTTGCTGCCGTTGCTACAATCTCTTCTTTTGGAACAGGTATCTCTACATCAGTCCAAGGAATGTTAATCCTACGAACTTCAGGTAAAGGGTTCTCTTGTTTCGTTTGTGTCTTCTCTTCTTCTGTTACTTCTTCCTCACCTTCTTTAGGTACACCGACAGGAGGTCTTAATTGATCCGGTGGTGCAAACATAGGCATGTATGTCGGAACATCAGCCTTAGGTACTTCTAAGATAGGTGTAGGAAGTATGGGTGGATTCGGTAGTATTTGTGTAGGTAGATTAATGGATGGAAAGATCGGTGGATCGCCCATTACTCAGTAGGCCAAGCCTCTAGAACAATTTCGTTGTATTGTTTTGGATCAAAGGAGTTACCGTCAGAATCTTTCTTTTCAGTACCCTGACGCTTACCGTCACCAATCAGTGCAGCTAGCTCATCTGTAGTAGCACATGCGGTGATCTGATCTTCCCGCTTCTTACATTGATCCCTAACAGCCGTACGATACGTCTGTGTGGCGCTAGGAACAGCGGTATCAGCCTCCTCCTTACGAATGATCATCCAATCAGTTTTGGACAGCAGAGTGCCTGCTGTAGACTTCTGTTGGTCAATCCATTTTACTTTTAGATCTGCAATAGTTTTAGGCTTACCTACACCCCAATAAAAACGTTGGTCATACCAGGCCGGTGCTGCTACTTCAATGATTCCGATTGCTTGTTTTTGAGCTAGTGTTGCATGTCTCAACCAGTTAGCTGGATAATTATTCCCATTAGCTGTTGTGAAGGCCACATCTAAGGCGAGTGACTTACCATTTAACTTAAACATAATTAATTAATGTGCGTTAGCGTGTTTGAACGGTGATTCTGCGAAAGCTACAAAGCTATAATCCCAACCAAGATAATTGTGATACCCAGAAGCATCTAAAAACCTAATTTTAAATCCATTAGATACAATATGTATAATGTTGTCTACTGGCCTGGCATCAAAATTTGCTTCTGTGTCGTCTTCATTAGCTGCTAATGGGTCTTCAGCTGGATTAATAGGCCAACGTGCAGTATCATAAATATACCAATCACTAGCACTTGCATTAGGACCACACATTACAAAAGCTGGTTTGAAACCACAGTAACAGAATGGGCCATCAGCGGATCCATTCCCGGTGTATGTTCCGAATTTAGAATAACCTTCGACTTCGGACCATAGATATGCCACTATGTCTTTGGTGTCTTGATTGACATCACCTGCATTACCTATAGTCATAACATTAGAAGTTGGATCTGTGTTATTCCAAGACCCAGCATCAAGACTCTTTGGATTTGGATAGTTTAAAAAGAAGTTATGGGTACTTCCTGCATTTTTATTATAAGTGTACCAGCTGTAACCAGCAGTTTCTCTATTCTTAAAGAATCCAAAATCAGGTTTAGCACCAAGGCCGTGAGCAAATGTTGCTCCAGATGTTACGTTACCTTCATAAGTTACAATCGAGAATCCAGCATCTGGATTAGCTTTGTACGTTGATGTGAGGCTTGGGTAATCTGGTGGTGATTGACCACTATCTACAAGAATCTTTCCATCTAATTCAATAGCTGATATTTCAGCAGCATTGCCGGAAATAGTACACGTACCTTCATAGTCAGTAAGATTAACGTTACCTAGGTCAATCCAAGCCGCGGTTCCCGTCACGCTTGATGTTATATCAATGGCGGTTCCACCGTTATCTTTATATTTATGGGTTACGCCACTACCATGAGTCATCACCCTCAAACGTACATTACCATTAATTGTTCCAGCAGGCCATTGCAGATGTAAAGTAGAGTTTAATGCTCCATGGATTCCAGCAGCGGGTGCTCCATTAAAAATAGTTGTGAGCACATGTCCGCTCCATTCACCGGTCATTGTAGTATTGGAAACCCAGCTATCAGTGTTATACACGTCGCCATTGTGGGCACCAGCATTACTTGTAGTTGGTGCTGCTGCACTTCCTGCATTCCAGTTCCAAGCTACCATCTTCTTTCCACTACTATTTACATGCGCGTCTGTACCCAGTGTGTAGCTATTAGTGCCAAACTCAACACCGTTAACCGTATACTCTTCATCAAGAGTGGTTGGTCCAAGATAAAGTGCCTTATTATCACCACGTACAGTATCATGTATCATATGATCCCTTACTTCGTCTCGTGTTTTCATCCATGCCATATCAGGACTAAACTTAAAGTCATTACCGGCTTCATCTCCTGTAATAACCGTACCATCGGTAGCATTACCATCATAAGTCACTACCTTAAAATGCTCACTTGGATCTTTAATCGTTGGAGTAGATAAGTTATAAGTATTTATCGCTTTAAAATCAGTTGGTGGTGTATAAGCGAAGGGTCGTTGTCCAAAGTTTGCCATAGCAGTAAAACCATGAGAACTTCCTACTTGTGATACTGCAGGGAACATAGTTTCTCCTACAAACCCGTCTCCATAGGCACCATTCGATGCTGCATCAGTATCGGTAGGATCACCAGAGTTTTGCCAATCACCATTTATAGAGAACCAAACAAAACCATTATCCATATCTACTGCAACACCTAAAACATCACCCAGCGCAAAAGAGCTTGGTGCTGTAGGTGTAGATGGCATTGGCCAGTCACTATTATAAACAGCAGCATCATGGTGCCCTATACCATTACCAGGATATCCAACATAATACTCTCCCTTTAAAGATGGAGTTATACCTACACCACATTTATTAGCACTACTAGTATCTGGTGTTACTTCAAAATACCATTTACCAGATGTCACACCAATAGTACCACAAAATGTACTCGTTAGTGAACCGGTCCAACCTGCACCAGTTGTATGTGCAGCTTCTAAGTTACCTTTCGCTAATGTATCGTTACTGTCAGTCAGTAATAAAGGATTCCACGTACAGTAGTTACCTACACCATCACCTTTATTATCAAAGTCAGTTGGTGAGTCGAGTACAAGGTCCGCCGTACCTGGTCCATCTATAAGGATTTCGTTGCCATCTAGTCTGACAGCATTTAATTTTGTGTAATACCCTGTCGGAGTGTCAGAAATACCAATACTTGTTAATGTTCCAGAAGAACCTACTATCGAGGTGATGTCATACCAGGTTGCAGTTGCTCCTCCAGACCATGTCATACTAGCGCCTACATCTGCACCATTAACGAAAAGTGTCCCTCCGTAAGTTAACGCATAAACCTCAAACTTTGAACTCCAATCTCTTGTAGAAGGTAGTGTAAGTGTTGAAGTGTTAGATGCATATGTGTAAGCACCGGTAGATTCTAGGCCGTCAAATGCGTTATCCCAAGTGCCAGAGATGGCTCCTACAACTGTACCACCTGAATACTTTATTCCTGCATCAGCTTCAAGATTATTAGCCTTTACATGGTTATCATTACCACTTGAATCAATTTCAATATCATCTGCTTCTATAAGAACTTCACCGTCAACTTCTACTCTATAAACATACGGGCCAGAGCCCAGCGCTGAACAAGTCCATGTAACACTTGTTATAGGACTGGTTACATTAGAGCTTACATCGTACCAATTCTTACCTCCACTAGTGGTAAGAGTATAGCTACCACCATCCCAATTAAATACTATATCACCATCTCCGGTTTCAATTCGCAATGTTGAATCAAAAGCTAAACCTCCAGAAGGTGTCCATGTAACATCATTACCATTCCAAGCTAAGTAGCTGGTTGCAGTGTTACCGTCAAACATCATACCTTTATGGTAGTACGTTTGGTCATACTCAGTACCGTTTATATCATCAGAATACAACTTACCACCACCACTGAATTTAAGGTAGAAGCTATTATCAATTACGGTGTGAGAACTGTCGATAAGTACTTTACCGTCAATACGTATAGCATTCCAATAATTATAATCACCGCCAGCAGCTTGCATTACGATCTTCTTTATCGTACCACCACCAGTAGCAATTGTTGTCCACCCCCAATCAGTAAAGGTAGTACTAGTAGTAGTATCATCACTATAAGTAAGCGTCGCTACTTGTGCATAAGTAGCTCCGCTAAAAGTTGTAGTACGTATTTCAACCTTATCGGTAAATGTATACGCAGAGGCTGGCTCCCACGTTAAAGCTTGTCCTACACCTCCTGCGTATACGTTACCAGCAGCAGAACTATCATAAGTAAATAACTGCTCAGCTGTATAAACTCCAGAGGCATCCCATGCACCTCCTGAAGAACTTAAGGGGGCATCAGTTGGATCATTATTACCAGACCAATCCTCACTATTATCTACTTGTAGGCCGTACGTACCTTTATACTCTTTAGGTACCCATTTACCATTGTCATCTGTTTCACCAAAATAACTTGGGTCTAAGGTTTGAGAATCGATATTGTAAAACTCAGCAAGGTAACCATCTCCAAAGGAGCTGTTGGCTGAGGAGGCGTTACGCATAGCGCCTATTTGATGTGGAACATCAGTATTCCACATTATATCGTGACCTCGATAAGGATATGTTGGAGTACCGCCTAAGGCATTCCAATCTGTTATTCTTTCATTATTAACCCATACTTTAAATCTATCGATGGGTTCTACTTGGTCAGTATCAGCTGCTAATACAATATGGTACCACGCAGAAGGATCAGCAAGTACCCTTCCAGACATCATATAGGCATTGTAACAGTTAATAGTAACCCTTCCATACTCAATGTAAAGTTGTAGTATTCCATTTGCCTGACTGGAGGCACCAGCTGAGCACCAAGCTTTTGTACCATCAACTCTACCGTCTACTTTAGTCCAGAACGATATGGTAAAATTCCGTAAGGCGGTTCCAGAGCCTGCAGCTGTGCTCTTGGTTGTAGGCTCCCAACTTAGATGTTTTGATTGGGAAGAGTCAAGCATAAGACCCTTTTCAACCTTATAACCATCATCACCTGCAGCGGAGGCACCCGCAAGGATGCCTGTATTACTTAATACTGCCATTATTTCACATCCGCTGTAAGTACCGCATGGATATTGTTAGGGCCAAAAACTATATAGTCTAGTCTGTCTGTTGCTCCTCCAGTTTGTGTTAGTGAAGGTTGAGCACCTGCAGCCCATTTCCAATCACCATGCCAACCTAAGTTAAGTGGTGTAGATGGTTGTGTAATAAAGATAGAACCTGATTGACCTGCTGTTTCATTAATAGGTGGATTGGTTAAAACATTAGCTGCATCAAGTGTTACTTTTTGATTATTACCGTCGTCAAAGTTAATAGCCCAAGTTGCGCCTAGGCCGGAGGCATTAGATGTTACATCTTCGATATCTCCACTTTGTACTCCTGTCCAGGTTTGATCACCAGCTAACAGTGCATCACCTACACCAAGTACACCTGCTGAAGAAGTTATAGCACCTGTAGCATCTACCGTACCTGTTACGTTTACACCAACATCTGTAGTTTCAAACTTCTTAGAGTCATCATAAGAAAGTTCAACACTTCCTGCTGGTAAACAATGAATCCACTCCTTGTTGGAATCACCTTCCTCTTGGAAGAACAGTTCAGTTCCTCTAGTATAAAGTGGTGCAGTGGAGATGACAAGTGAATTACCTGTATCATTATGTACTAAGTTTAAATGTGCTCCACTTATATCACCTATATAGATATGCCCATTATCAACTAATTTGAGATCATATTCAGTAGATCCAGACCCAATGTTTACATCACCTGTAAAGGTAGCTCCTATTAGGTCTGCTTTAGCAGATAGATCTACACCAGCAACCTCCGTGTCAACATATTCTATTGTTGCAATTTGTGCTGTAGTGCTAGCACCAAAAGTTGGTGCAGTAGGTGTTCCTGTGAAGACAGGGCTAGTCAGAGGTGCAGCATCCACAAGATCAGCTACATCCTTAATTTGATCGGGATTTGACCCGTCGCTATATGCAATTTTATCTGCTTTTAGTGTTCCGTATGCCATTAGTTTAGTACCACGTATTTAGAGTTTTCAGGGATTGTAAGTGTTACGCCAGAGTCAATACTTATCGGTCCTACCGATAAAGCATTCATTGTTGTTTGTATAGTGTAGCTTTGAGAAAGTGTTCTTTCGTTTTCAATTACTATCTTTCTATCCTCACCATATCTAGCTTCAGGATCATTAGCGTAATACTCTTGAGCAATATAAGACTCTGAACCTGGGGTTGCATTACTTACCTTTACTCTTAAGGTTAGTTGGCTATGACCATCAAATCCATTAGGGAAACTAGCAGCACCAGAGAAATCACCTCCAGACCAAGTACCATTCGATAATGAGATTCCTGTACTATCAGTAATCTGCACATAAGTACCATCTGGAGTAGGTTCTAAATTTAATGGATCTGGTCCTGGTGGTGAAGGTTGATTACCAGTTAACGGATAATCAGTTGTTAGTGTTGATAAGTCAGCTACTACTTTATAAATAGCTGAAGCAGCTACTGAAGCTGATGCTTCTTCTGCTAGATTTACAGCATAAGCAACACCTTTAGGGCTAGCACCTTGACCAGTACCTTGTAGTACACTACCGATAGCTACATATGTATCAGTAGCGGTTTTAGCTGTATTTGCATCTATCTCAGCAGCCTGAGCAATATCAATAGCTGCTGAAGGTGTTGCAGTTAAATCTTGTGAATTATTTAATGCAGCAGTAGCATCAGCAACTGCATCATTAACTTTCTGTACAGCGTAGGCAACGCCTCTAGGATCAGTATCTGGTGTAGTACCATGTGTAGTACCAGCACCTTTTAGCGTCCATGTCGCACCACCATCAGAAGTTGTACCTACTAATCTATCTGTAGCTAAAATGGCATCATCTGCATCTATTTTAGCTAGATCAGCAATGTTATCTGCAGCTACTGCTGTATCAACAGCATACTTAACACCTTGTGGATTAGCACCTAAACCATCACCTTTCAGTTCCCAAACTGGTGGATCACCTGCAGCAGCAGTATTAATAGCAACTAACGTATTAGTAGCTGCAATAGCATCATCTGCACTGTCTTTAGCTAGATCAGCCACTGCTGATGCATCATCAGCTGTAGTTACAGCATACTTAACACCTTTAGGATTAGATCCTACACCATCACCTTGAGTTACATATGTAGTACCCTCATCGTTTGTAACACCAACTAAGGCTTCAACAGTCTTACTAGTTACAGTAGAAGCTTCATCAGCTTCCTCTGTTACATATAAGTTCTGTGTGAAATTATCATTTAGGTCAGCTGATCTAATAGCTGAACCTGGATAGAATGTTGCGATTAGTTTATCTGTTGGTGTATTACGTTTAATCTTTACATTCTGTGTACCACCTAATAATGCCTCTACAGCAGAACCAGCAACGATGTCAGCTGGTACTGATCCTGGGAGAAACTCTATATGTGTAGCATCGGCAAATTTATATTCAGTTGTAATGGCCTGTTTGACCCAGTCATCAGTAACGAATACATATACTTCGATGTCTGACTGCTTTTGATATGGAAATGTAAAGGAGAAATTGGTTTGAGTACCATCTCCTTCGTGTAAATTTTCAGTTGTAGCCATAATGCTATCTGGTTGACTTCAATAAGTCATCGATTTGTGATTGAACACGGGCGGCTTCTTGATTAGATCCTCTCTCTAAGAGTCCTTGCTTATTTCTTTCTAATATATCTAGAGAAGCATAGGATTGATTCTCCAGTTGTAAAGCACTCCAAGCTGCGTTAAATGCAGCTGTATGTAGTCTATCTAATTCCTTATGGATATAAGAATCACTAATTGGGAACTCTTTCTGACTCTTCTTACCACGAGCATTAACATAGCTCTTAGTATAGTTACCACGTTTATCTGCAGCCATTAGTTTCTTCACTTGTAACTGCAGTCCACCGTGTTTTGCTACCCAATTGTTGACGAAATGACGTTCTCTAGCTGTTAGTTTATGTCCTGTTAATCTATTAACACGTAATGTATTAAGATTATTCCAACCTGTATCTAACAACCACTGCCTCCATGGTTCAGTACCACCATTACTCTTGAAGAAAGGTAGTAAACCATTAAGAGCTGCTGTCATAGGCTCATGGTAGTTGATAGGCTGTCCTGTATAGACATCAAGTTGATCCATTAATTGATCACTATCAGCAAATAGGAACTTACTATAGTTCTTATGAAATGACATTACATCATTTTCAACATCTTTTAACTGTGGTGCAATGATATTATTCAAGATACTACGTGAACCTGACCAGTAGAAAGGTACTAGTGGGTCTGTCCAACCTGCAATAAACTTGTTTATGGTACGTTCATCACGTCCTATAATAGCTGCAAGTGGTGCCATACCGCTAAGGAATGTTTGATTAGTTACATTCATGGTTAATGCATGAGCAATCTTGAGAAAGCCATCTTCCATCCAATGTGAATCAGCTCGTTGCCCATTCCAAACGACATCAGCTGTTAGTGAAAGTATCTGTTGATAAGGTTCAAGTCCTCTATAACTATACCATACACCATTTAATCTAATGCTATTAGGCTTCCATCCCATAGCCATCATCTTACGTTTCTCTGAAGCGTTTACTGGACCATTGCCAGTTAGATCTCCATTGACTGCCATTAAACCAGCACCCATTACAACCGCAGATCCCATGATCTGACGACCACGATACTCTGCTTGAAGAGATTTAAGTGCTGCAACAGGATCACTTACATCAGTGATACCATGTGTACGTAGCACTTCTAGTACTTCTTGTGGTGTACTAGCAGAAAATGCTTTGTTACCTTTACCAATTGCTTCTGGTAAAGCACTTAATGGGTTATATGACCAAGCCATCTTAAAGCCGTTTACACCAGTTCGTGGGAACATGAATATTGGTTTTAGGATAGGTACCCTAGCAATTAACCTATCTAAATCTTTAACTACCTTGCTATCTAAGTTAAGAGCTATTTCCTGTGAAGCATGCCTTGCTGCCTCATCTGTTAGCAGTCCAGTCCTGTCAAATGCGTTATCATAGAGTTGTTTCTGTAGCTTATCGAAGTCACCTTGTCTGATTGCACCATTAGTACTATCAAGTAATTGATCATAAGCTTTAGCTCGGGCCATACCGCTAGCCATCATGGAGTTCGTAAACCCATCAATAGAATGCAGTGCATTGATACCCCAACGATTGACACTCAAATTATTATACCAAGATGTAAACCTTGCCATGTTAAGTAAAGCTAATTCACCAGTCTTACCTTTAGCACGCCATCCTTCTGCCATACTATCTAGTACTTCAAAGTTATCACTAGGAGCAAACTTGACATCATGACGGCCACGCATCATAGATTGTTCTGGATTAGCTACTGCAAAGTTCCACTCTTTCGCCATATGTTTGAATGCACGTTGGAAGTTCTCAACGACACCACCATATGTATATAAAGCTCTCTTAGTTATAGCTGCAGCAGATGCATCACCTGTTAATGCTTTAAACGCAGAACCAGTTAGTACTGAAACAGGCTTACCTACTGTAAGTATAGTGTTACCAGCAAAAGCTCTTAGAGGTGCTAAACCATTCAGCATGCTGTTGTAGCGTATACCATGTATACCTTGTACTAATAGACTCTTAACTGCTGGGTCATTATCCCAAATCAATTTAGATAGACTTACATTCTGTTCTGCCCACCTATGTAATTTAAGTAGATCATCTACATTACCTTCTGTTAGGTCATATGCTTTAATGAATGCCTTCAGGTAGTCAGGTTCAACTAAAGCAATACGTTCCATTTCTTCTACAAATGTAGTGGCAGAGGTTTTAGCATCAGCTAGATTCTTAGCGAATCCTTCTTGGAACTCTTGAAGTTGTTTTACGTTAAAGTTCTTACTCTTAGCCATATCCAATAGGTTACCAGTATAGCCCCATAAATATCGGACTGCACGTGTTTCCTTTGCTACAAGGCCGAGGTTCTCGAACAATGTACCTTCTTGTCTTGATGTCTCCAGTACTCCATCTAACATACGTGCTGCTTTAGCATTACTAGCTACTGTGTCAGCAGCTTGTCGTACTGCTAATGCAGAGGCTCTAATGCGGTCTGGATCTAAATCTTTCAGTACTTGCTTTACAGCTGCTTCATATACAAGGAAGTCATCAGTATCTAGGAACTCAGCTCCTTTTAATACCTTCCTCTTTAAGTTATTAACAGTCTCAGCAAATTGCTTAGGTTCTAAGTTATGTATATCTCTAGCAACTTGATCTACAGCAGCTTGAAATTCTTCAGGAACTACTTTCCAAGTACCTTCAATCATTGCTTCCATATCCTTACCAGGAGTTACAGCAGCAACAATCTCATCTAGGATCTCTCCTCTTTCTGTACCATCTGCAGCATTGAAGAACTTACGCATACCCTTGGTAGACATAACAGCCCTAGCACGTCCGTTAGTGGTGTTCAGGTTATGTTGTATCCTATGATGATCATAGACCGCTCCTATAGGATCTGCGGCACCACTGTTAGCGACTCCTCGCGCTTGTGCTTCTGCAGGATCATGTAGGATTGGATCGTATTCACCTTGATTAGTTTGTATACGTTCAGCAGCTTCATCAGCTAGTGAATTATTACGTACTTGAGCAGCTTCATCAATGTGTTTAGTTACTGGATCAAATGGTAGTTCATCTACTTCTGTTCGTTTACGTAGTTCAATTAGTTCAGCTAACCTCATTTCATCAGCTTCACCTAATTCATCAAGTAAACCTAGTTCATCGATCTGATCATCAATCTCTCTAATAGCAGGGCTTCTAGCCTGCATTGCAATTTCATCAGCATTCCTTGTCAGTGCTGCAGCCGCTTCATCTGTCTGAGGTGTTACGACTAGACCAGGATCCCATTCAATTCGTGTGCCTGGTGCTACAGGTTGCTTAGCTGCTTTCCATCTTTGTACATCGTATTCATGTATCCACGATGCAGCAAATGGATTCTCCTTGGGCCTACCCTTATAATAAGATTTTATAGCAAAGATACCTGTTAGGAGTTCACTTGCTACGGCAAATCCCATGTTCTCATATAACTGATATTTACGCCTCTCGTCAGGTCCAGCACCTTCTCTTGTAGCCCAAGGTAAGTCCCAACCAAATGCATCATTCAATGCCTTAGCTGCGTTCTCATCTTCAGCAGATGATGATGCTGCTACAATAGTTGTATCAATACCTAGTCGTGCTGCGATTGCACCTGTAGTCCTCACTGCTCCTGGTAGAGCAGTAGCCCACGGTGTAGCAGCTATTCTACCTACAGTTGCTTGTGGTGCTAGTAGTGAAGGTAGGATAACACCTGATATTTGACGTATGGCATGGTGTGCTCCATTGTCAGATTGTGGGTTATGCTTATGCCAGAATTTATCTGCTGCTGATGTTGCTCGTTGGATATAGTTAGCACTTTCAACATCATCTTCAGCTAACTCATCCCAACCTGATTGGGTAGAACCAATCACTGATCCAATATTTCTAGCAAGGCCAAAGGCAGTATCACCTACACCTTGTAAAACAGCGATCTTTGCATCTGTTGATTCCTGCTGCTTATCAATGATTCCACCTAACCAGCTTCTATTATCTTGTTCATATGCATCAAGTTGACCTTGTGCTTGTTCTGAAGCACCTGGTGTGAAGTCAGGACCAGCTTTACCAGCAGCTGAAGGTGTGAGCTGAGAGGCAGCTTCAATTGCTGCCTGCTCCTGTCTGTAACCTTCAGCTACTTGATCATGATACGCTAACTCTTCATTTGCTTCTTCAGTTAGTTGATCTAAATATGAAGATGTCATCAGTACCACCTCTGTAATGTTGTCTGTACTTCAGGTAGATACTTCTTATATAACCCTTTACTATAGACTGTCCAAGCGTGCAGACCTTGGCTATCATAAATAGCTTTAGCTGCTCTAGCATTTGTTAGTGGGTCGAATAGTTGTCTGTTATCAGTCAATCCTAAATTTTTCCTCCTACTTGGGCCTAATGTATCTATCATGTTGATTTGCCATAATCCGTATGAATTGTCTCCAGTATTTCTGTTAGGATTGTGTGCTCCAGCATCTCCACCAGATTCACCAGCACTAATTGCTATCATTACTGGTATGATTTCTTGTGGAAATCCAACTGCTGCTAGCAGTTCAGCACGTTGCTGTATACTAATCCTTCTAGGTTGACCACTTTCAGTAGTGGATTGCAAGTTAGCTGTATCTATAGGATTTTGTTCCCAACTCATTTGTTGGAATCCAGGGTTTAAACTTGGACCCCCAACACCACGTGCATAGGAAGGTAGTGTCCTAAACTCTGGTTGCATTGCAGCTCTACATACGTCTCCGCTGTCACTGCTGTTACAATTCATCACTTTTTTAATTCCCTCGGGTAGATTATCAAACTCTTCTAAATCTATATACTCCTCATCAGATAATGGTTTGAAACCTTGTTTCTCAGCATGTATAGCTAGTATATAGCTTGCAGGTAAACCTGTTTGTACGGATAACGCTCTACCTAAACTGCTGTTCTCGAAAGCTAGGACATTCCAACTACCACCTTGTAGGTAGCTACCGATCTCTCTAGCATCTACTACAGGTTCATAGTTACCTTGTTCAATCCCTAATATTACATTTCTAGGACTGACTCCTGGGTGATTGTTTAGTTTCTCCAAAGTCAGTGATAGCGTTGGTGCTTCTTTAGATGGTCCTGTGAATTCTATGAAGCTTCTTCCTGAATTAGGTATCTGAATCTCTTCACCAGTATTCTCATCTATTCTAGTAGAACTACTTAACGTAGTATAATCTGGATTATCATCTAACCATTTCAAAGTTAGGTCTTTTGCTTCCTGTGTAAGAGAAGTCATATGTTCCTGGTCTCCAGCACCACGTTCTCTCAGTAATTGAGAGAAGTACTGACTATACTTAATTTTAAGGTTCTGCTCCAACAGGTCGTAGCCTGTTAAATTTGATACACTTTCCTTATCTTTAAGTACAATTTTATTTGCAGGATTATTTACTACTTTAGATTTAATAGATTTCAACACACCTTGCTGTCCAGCTTCGTACCAAGCTTTGTGCTTCTCTTCAGGCATCTGTGCTTTAAGGCCGCCACTTGTACCTGTTGCTGTTATGACCTGTGATGCTGATTCTCTTGTCAGGCCACCGTCAAGTAGCATTTGGAAGTACTGCGCTTGAGAGATTGGTAGTTTACCGCCGAAACCTTCTGGAGAATAGAAGTGTTCTATAGCTGCTTCACGACCCCTTTTTTGCCTTGCAGCTTGTACTTTGAGTTCAAAGTTTTCAGAGTTATACTCCTGTACACGAGCTTGTTCTAGCAATGTGTCAAGTTTCTTAGTCCTCCATTGACCGCCTCTACCTCCATTAGCATCGATAGCATCTTGTACATTTCGTGAGCTAATTGTACCTTCCTTTAAACCTCTTTCAATCCAGTTAGTTAGCTCATTGAAGGCACGGTTACGATCTGGTTTATTAGTAACAGTATCTATATACTCATAAGAAAGCGTGTTTACATGTGATGCTATACCTGCTGCTCCACCATCAAATGCATTCTGCCACCTAGTGGCATTATGAGTTTCTAGTTTATCATCATTGTATTGGTTTAATTGATTATGAAACCTGCCTAATTCTTGAGCTTCTACTTGCCTTATACCTTTACCTATATCTCCAAGTATTCCAGGTACCTGATCAGTAATACTGATCTGATGCTTTTCCAAGAAATGGCCTCGCATCTGAGCTTGGGCCGAAGCAAATACAGCAGGGTCTTGACCTCTTCTCGCTTCTCCCCAAGTTGTCGTAACACCGCCGTCTAACACAATCTCCATTGATTGGTTCTTCGGGTCTTCCAAGAAGAGTGGGTAGTTATCTACTGAGGTATGGGCGAAGGCAGTCATAGCTGCCATATCCCTTTCACCGTATAAATCGATGATTGCCAGCATCTCTTCTGTAGATACTGGTACTCCAAGCTTAGCAGATTCGTGTTCAGCAAATATCTTAGCTTCAAGTGAGTTAGAAGCTATCAGTTCTCTATTCTCTGCCCACTTACCAGCTGTTGCTCCTGATATATCTTTATCGAGTATCAGATTAGTTGTAGTTTTATTCCTATGGATCTTCTCTTGCTCAACATAGCTACCCACCATTTCCATTAAGGCGGGTGCCATCTCCAATAGAGAACCTAAACCTTGTACTTGTTTAGGTCCAGGGTTTCCCCTGCTTCGTTGTAGGTTTTCAAATTCTCTCTTAGCGTTAAGCTGTTCCTGTTCAAAAATCAGCTTATAGTTAGCTTGTGTTAGGGCATGATTCTCTTTTAGATTCTGTCGCGTTGCTGAATATTTATTATTAAGCGCCTTGATGTGTCCTGCTGATTGATTCTTAACCAATGCAGCTATGGATTTTATAGAATCTATTTTATCTTGACCTTTCTTCAGCTCCTTTTGAGCCATCTTTTCGATAGGGAGTTCTAAGTGATAATCACTATACCCCCTATCTCTTGCATAAAAATTTGCCATTTACTCTTCCGTAGAAGTTAAAGTTTACATAATGCCCATAGCACCGCCTAATCCACCTAAGATTCCACCAGCAACTGCTCCGACTGGTCCGAATGTCATACCTAAAGCAGCTCCTTGCATAGCTCCACCGATAGCACCAGTGACTGCGTTACCGCCACCACCGCTAGCTCCACCTGAGTAAGCGACACCTTCGATTGGTTCTGGTCCGTAGATTGGAACCATTGGATCTAGGATTACTGCTCTAGGTATTGATAGTGGTTTAGGAGGTGCAGGCATAAGCGTTGGCTTCGTCATTCTCTTAGCGTCTGCTGCTATATTTGCAGCGAATTGATCATGTTCTACCTTCTGCAATGTATGATCATAAGCACGCATGATGCTCAGTTTAGATGCTGCTTCCTCTTCCTTTTGTAGATCATAACTTTTATTTAAAGCATCTATATCACTGTGAAATTTATTCTCAGATATAAGGAATTGACCTTCTTTAAATTGTAGGTCTACATCCAGACCATACATAGATAAGTTATAAGCGGAGTCAGCTCTAGTAACGCTATCAGTTACAGCAGCTGCATTTCTCCCAGCTGCCGCTACAATTGCTTGATAAGTTTTCGCTGCTGATCTTCCAGCAGTACCTTTAGCAGCTGCTTTACCTTTAGCTTGTAAAGCCTTTACCAGAGTCTCTTGGCTATCGAAAGCAGCCTTAGCTCTATTAGCTTGATTCTTTAAAGTAGCCTCTTCTTTCTGTAAACCCGTCATTATACGGGTTCTATCCATTTCTAGAATACGACTTTGATGGCCATACTTTAAGTCTTTAGTGTTCTTTTGAAAAGATATGTTAGATTTAGCTGCACTAAATGCTAATTGTTCTTGGCGTTCTCTATTTACATTACGTGCATTTTGATATGCTAAGCCGGCTGCTCTTTGGTTTAACCCGATCTGTGCTCCGTAGAGTTGTTCGGATTTATTATAAGCTGCTACTTGGGAGTTATATTTAACCTCCCGTATATCCATTTGATAGTCCCATTGTTGAGCTTGGGACTGTTCTGTGTAGAGTGCAGTTTTTTCTATATGATGCCGTTGAAGCTCATTTAGTAGTAACTGATGCTCATAATTACGATCTATAGTTAAATTATTATAGTCATAATTATCCATATTATATTGATGCTGTTCTTCGAACGCCTCTTCTTGTTCTTCTTTCGCTTTCTCTTCAGGGCTTTTACCGCCGCCTCCTAACCAACCCATACTATTCTTCTCCTAATTTAGTTTTGTACATTTGCCTAACTTGGCCTGATACTACTGCCATTTGTGTATGACCTTGTGTTAATAGAGCAACTAGTGGAACCAATTCATGTATAGTATAACGCCATACATGTGAATATATCCTCTCTGTTTCATCTCCATTCGCCCATAGATTAGAAGCTACCCAAGCATTCCACATACTTATATGTTGAGATGTTAGAATATCTTGATGCCTTACAAAAAATGGGTTAGTAGGTAGCCTAACCCATAAGATTTCAAATACATCCAGTAATTGTTCTCGTGTTACTTTATGATCTCCATCGTAGATGTCGTCTAACCGACGCCATACTTCGCATACATCCCATAAGTAATCTTTTGCTGCTTGATTTTTAGAACAAGCTGTGTTAATTAGAAACTTAGCTTTAGTTCGATCTTCCTTTCGTTGCTCTGGTGTGGACATTTAAGTTCTTCTGTAGAATCGTGGTGAATAATTACCTTCCCACATCATTGAAGATAATGATACTGGAAATGGTGAGTTACTAAAAACTCTCAAATTAAAGTTATCTGTTTTTTGATGTATAGGTAATGTGAATACTTCCTCTTCAATAAGAGGGACATCATCTGCTAAGTATTGACCTGCTTCCTGTACTGGTTGTACGTCATACCAGGTGTCTGTTGTAATCTCAATCTTCTGAGCTGGTGTCGTAACATTAGCTACTGTAGAAGCTGCGGCTGGAGGATTGTTAAATTTAACTGTAGCTTGTGCATCTGTAGTAGTAACACTATAAGCAGTTGAAGCTTGCTTCGCGCCGTCTAGTTTAACTACTATACCGTTCTCCTCTTTAAGAGGAAATGGTACACTGAAGTCTGTTATTGAGCCATCTCCTGTAAACTCTGCTAGATCTCCTCTATATCCTTTACTCTTTAATTTAAAACTAACGACACTAGAAAGGCCAACAGCAAACTTCATGCGTGCAATAGTTAATGCTGCAGTATAGTCCTTTACAGTACCTTGAGGATTTAGTTTAAAGTATGTAGTCGGTAGTTCGATATCATAGTTATACTTATAACCTATAATAATATCAGTGTCGATTGAGGTAGCTTCAAATGTTAGATCAGCTACACCATCCCCAACAGTACCTCCTAGTTTATCGTTTGTAATTGTAAATATTTCACCCACAGAGTAACCTTGACCTACAGCAGTTAAAGTGATAGTAGCTCCTCCAACTGCATCTATAGACACACTGAAAGTAGCTCCACTTCCTGTACCATTTGTTGTGTAGTCGCCAACTTCTATAACATAAGGGCCGGTACCTACAGCTCTTGTTGGATCTGCTGCACTTACATTACCTATCGTATATAATGTAGCTAGGTTAGTTAAGTCTTTATTAGGTACTTCAAAGTAAGGAAGAGCTGTTGTATGATCCTGAGCTGCAGGTCTATTTGGTGTAATTGTAAATCCAGATTCAGTTACGCCTGCAAAGTTAGTAGTACCATTACCTGCGATAACTAATACTGGTGTTAAAGCTGCGTTATCTTTATAACCTGTTGGTAGGTAGCATTTAGTTAAATCATTAACAGAGTCGTAAGTCATGTTACCTAGAGCACTGTATAAATCCATGTGTGGATTCACTTGCTGTCCATCAGCTGTGATGATAATCTTCTCCTCTGGTGTTTGAGTTAGACTAGAACTAGCCATTACATAATGACCATTATGTTCAACAACTGTCCACATAGTATCTGAGTCCACAGCAGCATGTTGTATGTTGCCAGGGAATTCCCAATTAAACCATGATTGAAGTTGAATCTCCTCACCTACAATATAAGTTTTATGTAGATACATACTGTTATCAAGTGGACCATATAGAGCAATGAGGAAGTTCTGTGGACTTGCTAACATACTTGTAACACTGTCTGGTATCCATTCTGATACTACTCTACTCATATCATTTACTAAAGGACTCTCTTCAGATCCTCTAGTCTGCATACTGAATACACGTGTATAACTAGGAGTCTTACTGACAAAATTAATACTTGTACCTACATCAACTGGGTCTATCTGTCCATCTATCTCATAGTTAGATATACCACGTATCACTGTTGATGTTGGTGTTAGTATCTCTGCATCAGAGAACATTATAAATTGTTGATTCCTGCTGAACAGGATCAAACCTTGTGCAGTTGGTAGTACAGCATGTAATACAGCTGGTCTAATGCTTGAACAGTTAATATCAATTGGATCTGAATCGATCTGAGTTAATGCACTTGCAAAATAGAAATCATAGAATTCATTTGTCTTACTCATGCAAACATTGTCTTCAGATAATACACCTAATCTATTATTATGTAGGAATGTTTGCTGTATTTTTTGGCCAACGAAAGTAGGATCTGAATTGGTCACCTCATCACCTACCTTTCTTTCAACCCATTCAGCTCTTTTAAATTCAAAGTTATTAGGTGTTTCATTGAAGAGTTGGTGTGGTAGTGTTGAAGTATCCATACCTTTTGAAACAGTTGGATCTAAAGCTTCACTCCAATAACCAACACCAGATACCTCATTCTCTGCTATAAATTTACTCCAATAAGTATCCTTTGCTTGACCGTCTCTAGAATTAACTATCTTTACTATCCTATTATGGACACTGTCGGCTGGTAAATCGGATACAACATTAACTTGTTTAGTAAAGCTACGTATAGCTATGTTACCTAAACCGTCACTGGATGTAAGTTCAAATGGTTTACTATCGAATTTAGCTACTGTTGTTGTAATGTCAGTTGCTGTACTTCCTGTGAAAGCTGTAACAGTTATCTCATCATCTTTAAAGTAACCTCCTGCACCTGTGTTGGCAGTAACTTTTGTAGCTACATTACCTTCTATAACAACATCTACTGTGAGACCAGCTCCAGCACCAATAGCTGTAACTTGGAAAGTTAGATCAGCACCTCCTCCAAAATTACCAGAGATTGTAATATCTTCATTCAATGCGAAGCTCTTACCTGCATCTACAAGTGTAATTGTAGCAGCTCCTACAGCGTCAATATCTACTGAAAATGTAGCATCAGAGCCAGTACCTGAAGTAGTGTAGTCATCAACTCCTATAGTATATGTATCTTGAACCCTTGCTGGATCTGCAGCACTAGGTGGTCCTAGTGTTACAATTTTAGATTTAGTAGTAGTCGTCGGTAGGTTCTCATATGTACCATCAGTACCACCACTTCCTCCATCATTAGTAGGGTCTTCAGTTACTACAGGTGTCACAAAATCTAACTCTAATGTTGATTCTAATTTTGTAATTGTTAAATCACCTGGTAGAGTTAAAGCATTGAAAGCTGTCTCTAGTTCAGTTAAAATATTAGCAGCAGTGTTCACCATGGAACCACCTGGACCAGCTGGAGGTACAGCTTCTTGATCGATGGTTGTATGTGATACGTCGTGTGCTGTGCCGTCCACTGTTATTGTTGAAGAGTAAGCACAAGCATACTTTACTTGGAATAACCTGATGGTACCTTTAGATCCTAGAATGTAGTTAGGTGGTGCGAGTTTAGCTACAACCTTTGTCTTGTTTGTGATTACTGAGTTATCTTGTACTGTTAAGATATCATAGTAATCACTTGTTGTATCTAAATAATCAACACCATCAGGATAAGTTACGTTACAAGCTGTACCATTAGCATTCCATATTTTAATACGCTCCGTTCCAGTATTAAGTATACAACCTATATAAGTTTCTCCATCATCTCGTTTAATGAAGAACCATTTAGCATTAGCAAAGTCTGGTGATGTTGGATCTGCTGATGTATGGATATTCTCAATGTATTTAAAACCTGGTCTTTTCCTTAATCCAAATGTAGGATCAGGATAGGCATTGAGACACTCCCGTACCTGACCAGGTAATTTCTTTTTGTCTGTTTGTTTTGATACTCCACCTAAGTAGCTGGGTACCATTTGAGTAACTGCTGCCATTATCTATAAAGTGCCTTATAAGGTTGATAGCTGTTGTAGTAGTTCTGACCTCGTGGGTGTCCGAAGAATGTATACTCAGCTTGATTAGTTTCATACTCTAAAGCCATAGCTCTACCATAAGCTTCCTTCTGTTGTAACATTTGGAATTGATTACCATCACCTACAATTCTGCTAGACACAATGGTAGCTGTTCTAGCTACAATGTAATCTTGAATAGGTACAGGTAAGTCAACCCAATCAAATTTCCAAATAATATCTAAGGTTAATTTTTCATTAGGACCGTCGGTGATTTCATAAGTATGGTTATATCTATCGTATAACTTACCTAAACGTCTGACTACACTTTTACCGTAGCTGACATCGGGTGATAAGTCTACTTGTAACATGTTATGTGGTATAACATATTCTTTATTATTATCTGTTGTATCTTTATCGTAACCAAGTTCTGTATTAAAGCTCCAGCCTTCACTCTGTACTTCTCGGGATACTGTTAGTAAAGTATCATAAGCAATCGCAACGTCCGGGTTGGTTTGATCGAGGGTGGTGACAGGTGCCTGACCAACTGACGCCAGGATTTGGTTAACTGCTGGTAATTCTTCTGTAGCGTTAGTGGTAGGAAAAGGCATA
>Ga0163179_10000838_pt1 | contig 22002 bp, 14 predicted proteins | sample AtlANTMetagenome_FD_109643 | JGI IMG/M metagenome (GOLD analysis project Ga0163179, IMG submission 109643) | Marine eukaryotic phytoplankton communities from the Atlantic Ocean - Atlantic ANT 2 Metagenome | ecosystem: Environmental > Aquatic > Marine > Oceanic | place: North Atlantic Ocean...
AGTTTTAGATCGTCATATGCATATGGTGAATCAATGACTACTTGTGGTACGTCTGTAAATGTATAACCTACACCTGGCGTACCATCCATGAAGATCTTTTTGATATTTCCTTCTTGTATTGAGAATGTACCTGCAGCACCTGTTGTGGGATTACCACCTCTAATCTGCAATCTAAATTGTGTTTGATCTGATCTATATCCTGTACCAGTAAATCCAAGAGCAACTGTGATAGTTCCAAAACCAGATACTACAGCAGTTCCTATTCCAGTCTGTAGTGGTTGGAACCCAAATCCATTGGTATTAGTAACATTTGCAATAATACCTTTTCTTGGTAATCTATTTGCATTTACATTTGATGTGCTATATGTCTCAGTAAAACCAGGTATATTATTACCTGTAAATGTGACTGATGTAATACCAGGTGAAGGAGAGTCTACAAACTCATAATCAGTATCTGGTTTTTGGAATATATTGTTTATAAGCACAGCACCATAATCACTACTGATTCCAATAGTGTTAGCACCGTCTTTCTTTAATGTAAATGTCTTTCCAATACCTGTAAAATCGTTCGCAATATCATCAAATACTTGGTTACCAGAATAATCACTTCTTATAAATGCTCTGCCTTGGAATGAACTACCTTTGAGAACATCAGCAAATAAAAGATTATGAGTTCCTATACCAGCATTTGTTAGATTAATTTTATTTCCTATAAGAGCATCTGCTCTATCTGCTGCAAAAGAAAAATTATTAGGAGCATTTTTTATCAAGAAATAATCAGCATTAGAAGCCAAAGGGAATGGTGGATTGAGTGATCTGAGTTTTACCTTGTCACCTGTACTGATTAGTTCTGTAAGAACAGTAAAATTATCATTTACCAAATCAAAATTTATAGAACTTATACCAACTGTCTGCCTATTACCACCATAGGGTACGTCTACAAAGTGTATTACATCATCTATTACATTGTAGTCACCGTAAACTTTTTGTATAGAATCTCCAACAGCATGTGTTTCTTGTGTTGTTCCTAACCATGCTCTATCAACTAACACATTATTAGCAAGTCCACCAAATCCAACTGTTTGGATTCTCATCACCTCATTACCAATTTTTATAAGGTCAAATCTCTCATACCCCTGTGCATCATAGAATAGAACTTCTCTGTTTGGCACAAGAGAAGATAATGTTGTTCCTCCACCTATTCTATTATACAATGGAGATTGTATTACATTATCCAGAGAAACAATACACTTAGAGTTTTGTTTTATAGCACTAAAACTATGAGTTGATCCAGAACCTACAGTTGTCAATCCTATTGGGGAGTTAGATAATGCTAATGCTTTTGTTGCAGCAAGTTTGAAATGATCCTCATCTACTTTGATTACAAACACATCTTTAGGTAATGTTGTTGCAGCACCTACACCATTAACACCATGTTGTATACCAATCTGACCACTACCATTGACATCTGTATATACTAACTGTTCACCAGTTATATAAAAATGATTTTTTATAGTAAACTGCTCTGAACCAAGTAATACTACATTAGTATCTGATCCTACAAAGTCGTGAGCAAATATAGGATCTCCCTTATGAGTCAATTTGAATTTCTTCAAGAAAGACTCACCCTCAGAATTGAATATCTTATTGAGCGAAGATAGTTGGAACATTAGATGCTAATTGTTATGTTAGAAGCGACAGAATCGGGTTTGTCTATAATGATTTCAGATACTCTTACCACATATGCTTTATTTGCTAGTGGTAGGAATCTGAGTTGTGAACTTGTGCCAGCTACGAGCATATCTGTAGCACGGATATCACGTTTAGGATCAGTGGCATTTGATAAGTTATTATATGTTGTGTAATTACTATTACCACCGTAACAGTTTGATGCAACTACAAAGACAGAATATTTATCGTCCGTTGTATTATGTATTTCAACATGATAACGGGCAGATGTATAGTTATTGAAACTCTTCTGAGATATAACCACCTCAACAGGTGATCCAGTAGCAGTTATACTAGTCTTAGTTCCATCTAACTTAGAATCACCAACCTCAATACCTGTAAGAGGTATTCCTGTGCCAGCAACAGTTGTAGCAATACCAACTATTGATGAAAGAGTTGAAACTGTGACTGCTTTGTTAGCAGGTGCTGTAAAGTTGAGTCTCAATACATTGCTAGTAACATCAGGAAGGAATGTTCCACAATCTGTTCCAGCATCCATAGTACCAAAATTAGTATACTGTAGGTTGTTAGCACCATCCACTAAGAATGTATACTCATCAATTTCTTTCTCACCTGCAATAGCAGCAGCAACTGTGATGGATCCAGACTTAAACTTAGTTGTATCAATATCTAAAACACTCTTTGTAGCAGGTGAGGCAGCAGCAGGGATAGCAGAGGTAACACCAACCTTTTTGAGGTTTCCGTGGGATGTTAGACCTGTGCCAACAGCATCACCCATAACCTCCTTGAAGAAGGTAATATCATATTGATATGTATTGTTGTATGGTGTGAAGTTTACAGAACAAATATTACCATTGGCAGTTGTAGAGAACTCACCTAAGTCAAAGGCATCTGAAACTTCTGAATAGGTGTTCATAAACGCTATAGTGCCATCATGAGAAGCAACAAACTCTGAGTATTGAGTTACGTTATAACTTATTCCCAAAGATGTATCAAGAACTACCTGTGCATAGTATTTGATAGCAGTTACACTACCCATATCAAATTGATCTATCTCTACACTATTGATCAAGTCAGGATCATTATAGAAGTCAGGACTGATATCATCTATCTCTAGAACTCTATTAGTTTTACATAGAATAGAGTCACCTGCTCTAAATGAGTTGAATACTACCTCATTACTCAATGATTGTAATGAGTCAGTGTTTTCATGCACAAGGTCATGTTGTGACTTACAGTCAATATCTGCAAATGAATTGATCAATACAACATTATCAATACCAGCAGAACTACCAACCTGAATACTAGCACCAGTACCAACAATAGGTTGTGAGTTGATTAGTAAGTCAGAATGTTTTTTGAATCCAGCAATATGTGACAGTGAGTCAACTGGTTCACTCCAAGAAGATATACCAACAAAACTCTTCAGTGAGTATGCAAAGAATTGATAGTAATCACTATCTTGTACTCTCTGATAAAATTCACTAAGTTTACCAGTATCTTTCTCCCATCCATATGATTTCTCTATAGAACTATCAACTTCAAAGTGACCCTCATAGTCATTCATTGAATCAATAGTACCACCAGCAAGAGAGATTCTACCTCTTACCTTATCACCTGTATGTAATCCAACTAGACTACTTACACGTAAAACACTAAGTTTCTTACCATTTCCTGTAATGACTTGCACATCATCGCTCAATGATTCACCATCTAGGAACTGACCTTCACGCAAACCTAAACTAAACTTAGCAATATCTTTATCATTAGATACAGATCCAAACTTCTGGAAGTCATGGAAACCAGGATTTTTGTCTACCTGATAAGTGATGGTGGCAGAGTCAATCTGACCAAATGCAGTGTTGATGCCTGTTAGTACAAAACTGGTATACTCATGGACTTCTGAGTTGAATCCTAGACCAGAACTTACACCTACGTTCTCAACAAATACTTTATCACCTACAGCAAATGGTAGAGGATTTGTTGTAGTAAATCCTGTATTAGGTGTCTGTAACTTCAGGGTTACATTAGGTGATGAGTAAGTTGCACTTACAATACCAACACCATTACTATTATCAACAGCAAATATCTTACTATCACCACTTGATAAGTTACCACCTCTACTAATAATTCTTACAGAACCAACTGAGCCGCCATTCAGATCAACAATAAATTTCGCATCTTGATTTGTTGTATTAGTCTTACTGTTATAAACAACCAAATTAGGTGGTGTAATATACTTCTTACCAGTAGATACAATACCCACACTGTCTACCGCAAAATTGTCTTTCAGGAAGACTACCTGTGACACTTCTGCTTCTGGTCTTAGTGTTCTATCTGAAGGATAATCATATCCAAAATCAACAACCTGAACTTTTCTTAGACCACCAATACGTGATCCGAATGGTGCAAATGCAGCAGATGTACCTGTAGTAGACGCAACTGACACGTTAGGTAAATCCTCATATCCAATACCACCAGATGTGAGTTGTATTTTACCTACTCCACCTGTTACATTACTAGATGTAGTCAGACAAGTTAGTTCAGATATACTGGTATATCCTACCCTTTCAGGTCTATCAAATATATTAAATTCGTATCCATTAGCAGTTACACTAGTGATACCATGACTTCCTGTGTACTTACTTGTATTAACTATAATTTTAGAATAGTCAATAATATCCTTATTGACCTCTATAATATCTGTTCCCTGAAGAGTTGATAACCTGTAGTATAGAACTGATGGTACTTGTTCTGTAAAATGTACTCTTGTTTTACCACCTGTGATACCTGGTTGTATTGGAGTAGTAACTTCTATAGCAGATACACCAGAACCAACAAACTGCTTCTGATAGTCTTGATCTAAGAAGAATTCTAACTTCTTATCTGCTAGAGTATTGCTTGATGTATCAAACTCTAGAGTGTCACCTATAGTAACATTTATAGGTGGGTTGATAGAAGAACCTACACTTACAAACCTTGTAACAGAGTTGTAAGTCATAGTCACTGCACTAGTAGCAGAAGAAACAACTGTGAGATTTATGACATCATCAGGTCTTAGAGTGTGATTCTCTTGTGTAGTTACTGCAACACCAACTATATCAATAGTTCCTGTGATAGCACCTCTATTTGTTTTGAAGAAGTGAGTATTACCAATACCAGTGTTAGTGTCAAACATAACACGTTGTAGATCAGATCCAATACCACTCTGTGTAGTAACAATACCAATAGTATCGTTAGTAAGAACCTGAACAAAAACTTCAGGTGGTAGTGGTCTCTTGAATCCAGCACTTACATCCTTCATAGCAGGTGTCTGATATGTCAGTGATGTGCCAGCACCAGGTGAATATGTAAGTCTCTCGCCCTGTCTAAACTGATGAGGTATAAAGATAGATCTTGTAGGTATATTCTTAGATTGATTTTTGACTGTAATTGTATGTCCAATGCCAGGTCCGAAAGTCAGTCCTATACCAACATCGTTAGCAGCGTCAAAGTAATTGACAATATCTTTTAGAGTGTCTCCCTCAAACTTATTCTGCAAGTCATATGTAAATTCTTTCTCTAATCTTACAATATTAGATCCAAATGTATGTGCAGCAGCAACTGTACCGTTCTGAGCTCTGATAAGTTCTAGTTTGTTATTGAATGTATCAAATCCAAAGATCTTTAGTTGCTCTGAGTCTATAAGAACTATATCATCTATCTCAAATTTCTTATCCTTAGTTACATCAGGTAAATAATCGCTCAATATTACACTAGTGGTTGCACCAACAGCATTCATGGTAATTCCTAAACCAGTTCTTACTTCTCTTGAACTTAGTCTTGTGATTGCTTGTAATCCAGTATGTGTGTCTGTTGATATACCAGTTATTTTTACAAATGATTGGTTTGATATACCATGAGGAGTTGTAGTAAATCCAGTAACTCTACCATTACCAGTAACAGTAAGAACTACATTATTGAAAGTTGTAATGTTCGTAGTTATCGCATCTATTTCAGGTGCAATAATTTCAGACACCTTACCTACAGCACCAAACCCCTTGGTATCGGTATTATCAAATCGTAATTTATCACCAATAGTATATTTCTCACCAGCATCTAGGATAGTGACATCCTCTAAAATACCGTCAGCAATTCCTAAGACCTGTGCATTTAGTAGTGTGTTCTTATTTGCATTAGAGACAAACTCATACTCAGGAATATTATATGAATTAGTATTTCTTACAAGACCTAACTTGATAGGATCTAACTTTTGATTAGTATCATCATCTTGATTGTATTGATCTAATTTAGAATTATAACTATCACCAACAACATAGGGGAACTCAGGTTTTCTTACACCATTGAAAGGATCTGATGGGTTGGAAGTTACATTTGCATTGACAGTTGTATAGTATGCATATACACCGTTTGGATATTCTGGTGTGGTAGCAAATCTACCGTTGTGTTCGTCTAGATCTCCAAAACCCTCGCTATAAGTAAAGTCTTCTACGAAGAATCCAGCAGGGAATTTAGATATACTAGGACCATCAGGTCTCTGACCTGATAACTGTCTATAACTAGATTCTATGTACTTGAGTGTACCATCCACATTAGCATAAGGACCGTAGATAGGATTACCATCGTAAGCATATCCTAAGATGGGAGAATGTGTTAGTCCAACGTCGTCTTTGAAGTCTCTAAGTTTTCTTGGAACGTAATAGTTTACGTATGGGTTGCCATTGTCCTTTGCAACCTCATAGAATCCATCATCATCTCCAACATCTCCAAATTTAGCGTACCTTTCAACTTGGTTTACAGTCCATGACTGTATCTGACTAGAGAATATAGAATCTTTACCTGGTGTTCTAGCAACAGCCGTTGTTCTACCTTGGGTATATCCCATACCCTTGTCTATCATACTAATACTTGTTATTTTACCACCAGCAATATTTGCTTTTGCTTTAGCACCTACACCATCACCAGTTATAATAACATCTGGTGTACTAAAGAAGTTCTCGCCACCATTTTTCAGAACAATCTGATCAATCTGCCCATTAGATATAAGAGGTTGTATGTATGCATCTTTTCCTATTACAATGTCAACGTTAGGAACTAACTTGTCATTTATAACAGTAGATCCATAACCAGTACCACCATTCTGTACATGAACTCTTGTAATTTTACCTCTTACAATAGGAGTTGCTGTAGCAGCAGATGTTGTAATACCTTGTCTACCATCTATTGTGACTGATATCTCTGGATCTTTGAATGTATGTGTGCCAGATCCTGAATTAGATATGTTTACAAAACTTGTTAGATCTTTTTTGGTTGATACTCTAAATGAGTTATCATCGATCTTGATAACATAGTACTCTGTATTGTTTGTTAAGTTTCCAGCAACAATAGAAGCACTATACTTGACAATCTCCCCAGAATTAAATCCATGATTATTAATATTGATTGTATCAATGTGATGATTGATAGCACTAGATGGAACAGAGAGACTTCTATTACTGACTGTACCACCATTTACAACAAGAACCTTATCGACAATCTGTCTTCTATCAGTAGTTGTAAATTTCTGAATACCACCACCATTTGAAGTGATTGGAACTGAGTTGATACCTGCAAGTGCGTTGTTTTGAGTCTCTGCTAGATGCATATTGAAGTCATCCAACTTCATTACAAAGTAACGTGCAGAATCTACTAAATTACCAGGTGTGATACCTATGCCTATAGGTGTAGTTCCACCACTAGAGTAGATTATTTCTTCACCATTCTTTAGACCATGTGGATTTGTGAATACAAACCTATCAGTGTGTGTATTGACAATACCACCAGATGATGTGCTATCAAACTCAACCTCTTGAGATTGAATCTTCATCTTTGCTTGTATATCTACATCTTTGCTGTTACCACCATTGAAAGTTACGTTAGGTATCTCTTCATAGTCAACTCCCTTGGCATCAACAAGAACTTCTGTTATTACACCCTCTACTTGTGCTGTACATATTGCAGATGTTACTCCAACAGTGTGTCCATCTTGTGTAATTGACAGTGTTGGTGGATTCACTATATCATATGATGATCCTTGATTGAGAACTTCTACAGAAAGTAAAGGACCGTGATAAACTTTGTCAGTTGATTTGTATGAATATATTTCTACACCATTAGCAAACAATCCTACACCACCTTGAACTGTTTTTGTCTTTGTATCTCCAAATTCAGATTGTTTGAATCTTCTAAGAAGTTTTTGTGCACCTAGATCGGTACCATAAACGATCTGTGGGGTCAATGTATGCGTTGATACACCTATTACATCATTAGCATCAAATACGTTGATAAACTGCCCTCTACGGACGTTATCTGCAGAATATGCTAATGAAAGAGTATTGGCATCATGTGCCTTGACAAAGTATGGAACATTATCATCTAGATTTGATAGAGTTCCTATACCAGACACATATGAATATACAACTAGATCACCATCATTTAGATTATGATTTGTTGCGTTTAGTTTAGTTGTAGTTGCTGAAACACCAACATTATCAAAAGTTCTTATCCTCTTTTGTGGATTAATATCCCAATGAGGTAAACTGTTAGATGCAATATACACCTCATCATTATTAGAGTAACTGTTTTGTACGTCAGCAGTGAACTCTAGTTGTGTTTTAATATTTCTTCTGATGAAGTATGTCTTAGTTGTATCTAATACAACGGTGCTGACTTCTATTTTCTTGTCAGATATGATACCTGTGATAGTACCTGCTGATACTATATTTTCAAGATCTATGATGTCAATAGTGTCACCAACAAACAAATCATGGGATTGGTTTAGTATAAACCTATAATTACCAGGTGCAATAACCTCTATTCCAAATAGACCATACTTAGATGCGGTATTATGGATAAAAGTTGTAAATCTAGGATCCTTTTGCTTCTTACCTAGAGTTTTTACATTGACACTACTCTCTTCTTGCTGATTTATAGCACTTCCTACAAACTTACTAAGAACACCTAATACGTTTAAATCAACTCTCTTTGTAAGATCACCATTCTCGTATGAGTATGCAGTTAGACCAGCAGTTACAGTTGATCCTATACCACAAGGTGATGTTGATGTTGAAACACCTAAAAACTGTGTATAGTTCTTATCAGTGTATGTAAATGTCCTATCTTCAAAACTTATTGTGCCACTGGTATCAAACCCTACAGTAGAGTCAACATTGAGAATAGTTCCTAATGCAGGTGTGCTCTTTGTTAGGAAGGTTTTACCTGCCTGTTCAAACTTACCAACAGTCGTACCTTTAGATAAAGCAACTTTGAAATAAGTTTTATCACCAATAATACAACGCTCTACACTGTAGATAGATCCGCTAGTCTGTATGGGTGTTGTATCTTGTATTAGACTCTGACCATTAATACTCAGTGGATCACCACCAACTATATCACATACCAATACATCATTTACAATATAATCTGCATCTGAAGGTCTTACTAAGAACTTAGCTGGTTGAATCATCTCAACTGATTCACCATACAGTGCACCAAACAATATCTTGAATGCTTCTTCTGTACCCTTTGACTTATAAAAATCTTTTGCTTGTCTAATAAAGTTAGACTGGTTCAATTCTTCGTTTAAAGGTCTTTCTGAGAAACCTGGTAAGAATTGTACCTTGAGTTTTTTGAGAAACTCTTTTAGAAATACATTACTAAGATTTGTTACCTTTGATTCTGCTTTATGTGTACCAATACCTGATGCAGTAAATGTAAGGTACTCTGGAGAGTTAGTCTTACTATTATTTTCTATACCACTAAAACCTCTTACACAACCAGTGAAAGAAGTACTACCAATACCAGAATAAGTTATTATCTCATCATTTATCTTCAGCAATCCATATTGCCTAGGCCATCCATTAGTAGAGTCAACGTATATTGTAGAAGTTGCACCATCTGCATACTGCGACGTAGACGTAAACCCAGTCAAGACCTCATTATTGAGGTAGTCAAGACTTTTATACTCAACAAGATTATCAGCGATATCGACTGCACCGCCTTGATATTCTTGTGAAATATAGTATTGTTTTAGAAATTCACCAAAGAAAGAATTTTCATCATCAATATACTGAGGTATTTGACTCTGAATTATCTCGTGGATCTTGACTTTTGTGAATGATGTTGTGATCATTTATGTATTGCCTTAGTACTATTTACCCACGTACTTTCTCGCCATTTGTGTAACTAGATTGGATGTTGAATCTAGTACCAGATGTGTTAGCACCTGAGGCGATAGAGTCCTCTCTCATAAAGAAATTACTATTAGCAACTGAGAACTGTAAATACAACTCTTTCCTTGCAAGAACATCATTTGACTCAGGCACTGCCTGTACTTCAATGATGTCATTTGGTTTGACTGTGCTAGTTATATTAGCAGTGTTTATAACAATATCACCCTTCATATAATCAACAGTTCCAAATGAACTTGATATTACTTTTGCTGTATTGTCTGCTTCGAGACTGAACAAGAATAATACACCAGTTGTTGCGTCCTTTGTACGTAAGTCGGAGAAGTAAACAGTGTCAGACACACCACTTATAGTAAACCCAGTGGACTTGATATTATAGGATTCTCCACCTATGTGGAACTGATTATCAAAACATAATTCATATTGTGCAAACTGATTGATACGTGCAAGTAGATTTCTTCTCATTCTTACCGTAGTAATATTAGAAGTGATTGTAGTGCTTACGTTGTCAATAAGTGAGAGAACCTTACTATACTTGAATCTACCACCAAACTTATTGAGTTCAGGACCAGATGCAAATGCAGTCAACGAATTCATTACATCAGTTTTCATATTTTCTGGATCACCTACAAAGTTTGCATTGTAATAGATGTAACTATCAATCTCAACATACAAGAACTTCAAGTCAACCATAGTGGGTAAGATACCTGCTACAGAATAGTTCTTCAAAGAACTGAGTATTTGCTTCTTAGTAAATTCGGATAAGAATGATCCGTTCTTAGGTTTAGCAGCAATATAAACCTGACCATACTTAGGAGGTGTAAGTTCTTCTCCACCAAAGGCACTTATAGATTCTATATTTGGATATACAGAAGGTACGATTGCCTCATAGTCACTAGCAGTAACTGCTCTATGCTGAGTAGAATATAATCTAGGAGCATAGTATCTAATGCTTTGTAAATTCTCTATATCATCACCACTTTCACTTACAAAGTTAGGAATGAGAGTTGTAGTGAAGTCACTGACAGATGCCTCATCCTGATCAATCAATGTACCAGTGAATGATAAACGAGATACTCCGTTTCCATCCTTACCATTAGTCTTGATGTATGTAACATCTACAACATTACCGTTTGCCAACTTCTTTCCAAATATACCATCACCAAATAGCACCTCATACTTCTCATCTGTTGTTTCCTGAATCAAATATATCTTAGATGTAGATGTAATACCTAAAATATTATCTACTAATGCATACTCTTCGATTGTTGTGCTTGATGCGTTCTCTCTTACATTGACACGAATAGTTGAGGTATCAATACCATCGTTAGGTAGAATGAACCTCTGATTTGGTTGTGAGTCATCGATAACAAATGAATTGGATAAGAATTGTCCTTGGAATACCTCAATCTGACCGTCTGCCACACCGTCAAGTGCAGTTCCAGTAACTTGTTCAGGTATAGAAAAGACGTAGTTTATACTATCAACATTACCATTACCAATAATACCAGGTTCAAACTTGATGGTTGTTGCTGTTGTTGGTAAATCAGTTATGTTGTAACTGCATGTTGTTCTTGCTGCCCTCCTTGATCTAGGAACGTAACCTATATTTCTTGCTAGTGATACTACATTCTCCCTCAATGTTGCACTGTCAATGAACGTTTCATTGACGACCATGTTTGTATTATATGCTGTACTGTATGAGTTGTACGCTAACAGATTGATCAATATGGATAGGTTAGATCCCTCAAAGTCCATATCAGTGAAATTAGAATTTTCTCTGACATAATCTTTGATGGATAATTTTATATCCTCAAAATTTAAGTTTGTAAATTGTTGCAGTGCCATTATAATCTTGTTGGTTCGAGTATAAAGTTGACGGTTTGTGTTGGTGACGATAAACCAACAATATCGTATTCTATGCTTATATCTAAAGCATTATCATCAGGAGTTGCTTGAACACCTATTCCTGTCAATCTAACTCTGGGTTCGTGATTAGTGATAGTTAGTTCTATCTCAGTTCTTATAGGGTCAACAAAATCTGAGGTTGAAAGTTCAAATAAAGAACTCTCAATCCTAGTACCAATCAACCTATTGAAGAATATTTCGCCTACTTGTATGCGTACCAAATTTTGCACAGCACGTTTTATCGCATCCTCATTTTTCAAGGTCAGAATGTCGTTAGTAACAGGGTGTCTTTTGAAAGATAATGAAATATCCTTAAAACCCTTTGAAAATGTTTGTGCTGGCACCAGTTTCCAGAATCTTGGTATATTTATTATTTATCGCTCAATTTAATAGTCATCTTCGTGACCAAGATACTTTACGTCCACCATATCGGGATGTGGGTAACCAACAGAATAAAATTCGTCTGCTAGTTCTTGTGTGACTTCTAGCATTTCTTCTTCATCTATTCCGTCTCTGATAATCACACCCTCAACGTAAACATTATACAGATCGTGCATTGTTGAGATTATATTCGCCATCAATTCTTATATAGAGAAAAAGGATCCCCTTACAGGATCCTTGTTTTTTCGTGACCGACTCTTGCCTTCGGGTCACACCATATTTCAAAACCTGCTTTGATTGCATCTAAACAGAAAGAAACGTCTTCACCACACATATCTTGTACTTCTCCTGATTCAAAAACTTGCATCTGAGGAGCAAACCAAGGATATTTCATTTCAGCATGTTCAAATATACCTTTCTTGATAAGTAACCAACCAAACCCTGCATAGTCAACAGTAAATGGTTTACGTCTCTTACCAATACCATCTAACATCTCATGGTTCATTACACCACCATTCTCTTTGAAATCACCTTCTTCTAACCAGTGTGCTACAGATGTAGTTTGTCCATCTTCAGTAACATACCATCCAGATGCAATCTGCTTATCCATGACAACTAGACGATAGAACTGCTCAATACCAAAAACAATATCACTATCAATCCATAACTGATAATCATAATTTAGTTTGCCATCCCAAGGTAATTGGTCAGGACCACGCAAGACATTTGCCCCTAGACACTTACATCTAGCAAAGTTCACCATGGAACTGTAATCTTGTGATATCTGTATACTTGCTCCTTGCTGCACCAACTCAAAACAGAGTGATACGAAATTCTTTAGGTATGTGTATGAAACTCCTCTACCTGGTAAACAAAAGACTACGCTTTTGCCTTTGATCATCTCTCTACCTTTTTCTATTGAGAAATCATCATTATTTGTATTTGGTGATTTAGAAACCACCTTGAATCCTTTTGCCATAACTAAGTGTCAGTCATATACATTATAACAAATTATATAGGTACTCCGCAACCCTCTTATGTCCAATTTGAGATAAGTGTCCTCTAGGTCTCCAATTTTCATCTTTACCCCAAAAACCACGTTTACTCTTTCCTAGTATTTTCTTGATACGATGTAATTTAAAATCAGTCATATCATGGTAAAATGAATCACCTTCTTTCCATCCTCTCTCTTCCACACTCCAATGTATTACTTTTATATCTTTCATCCTACAATATGAATCAACAAGTATTATATTCTTCCACATGTTCTCATTATCTAATCTAGAATTTTGAAACTCTGTATAAAATGTTTTTGATATTGGTTTAGTTACTGCCCTACCATCCTTGTATACTTGAGGTATAATACCCTCTACCATACCTGATCTGTAAAAATGCTCTCTTCTATTCTTATATGTCCATTGCACTATCAATTGGTCAACATCATGATCCTGTAGATGCATCAATGTTCTTCTGGCAATATTATCATTACTAGCAGCACATTTACCAATGTTTTCTGCTCCTAGTATTTCAGCATAAGTTTGTTCGTTTTCTTCTAACTCATCACCCCATGTGAAAGAGCAACCATTACATAACAATGACATCGTATTTGTTTTCAAATAATCTAGCATCTTCAATGTTATTTACCATTGGTTTTCCACGTACATTCAAAGATGTGTTTAGTAGGACAGGACAACCTGTACGTTCATACCATGCCTCTAGTATGGGTCTCAGGATGCTTTCCGATGTTTCTGGGACTGTTTGTACCCTAGCAGAGTTATCAACGTGTAGACAAGCAGGTATATCGTCCTGACGATTGCATTGATAAGTATAAGACATATACCTAGAATGGTCAGGCATATCAAAATAGTCATGGCAATGCTCTTCCAGAATAGCAGGTGCAAATGGTCTGAATTTTTGCCTTTGCTTGATTTCGTTGACGAGATCCTTGGTTTGAATTTGGCGTGGGTCCGCCAAAAGACTTCTATTACCCAGAGCACGAGGACCAAACTCTGCACGACCATTTGCGATCCCAACCATCTTATTTTTAAGTATGCACGATACCACTTCCTTCGGATCGACCTTACGCTTGATGTTATACCCCAAGTAGGGTGAGAATTGAACTTTGTTTCCATATGCCAATAACGCAGATCCTAAAGCACCTCCAGCGTCGCCAGGACAAGGCATAATCCATAGATTGCACTTTTCCCTAAGTTTGGTGTTTACAACGCAGTTGAGGGCAACACCACCCCCGTAACAGATATTGTTACTGTATTTCTTTGCTTTGTCGAATATTATGTCCAATTCAATTTGCAGAATCTGTTCTGCACTTTTTGCAACGTCATATACGTTATAAGGGATTTCTTCTTTACGAATACCCTTATGGTTGTTTCTACGTAAGAAACTTTCAACACAATTCATATAAACGGGATTTCCGAATGCTGCCATTCCCATGAAGATATATTCTTCATCTAAAGGTTTCAGACCTGCCCATTTAGTCAATGCACTGTACCAGAGACCAATAGAATTAGGGTAACGTCTAGACCACACTTTTTTGTAAACTGCCTTCCCTTCAACCATTTTTGCAGTCCATATCGAACTACAATCCCACTCTCCAATAGAATCTACAACTACACACGCTGCTTCATCAAATGATGACGTTTGAAACGCTGCAGCAGCATGAGACTTGTGATGCTCAAAATATACAGTTGGTTCTAGTGAATAATACCTTTCATTACATACAGTTTGGTATTGACCTGCAAATAACTGTCTACTCTTCTTCCAGAATGGCATTTCGTAAAATGCCACCGTATCGTCCTTTTGATAAGTCTTTGCTGCAATAATTGCACCTAAATCCAAATTCTTATCATGTTTCTTTTTTGAGTATCTTTCTGAGTGCGTTGCAAAACATATTTTACCGTTATTCACTACAGCAATCGCAGCATCATGAAATCCTTCAGAAAATCCTATCATTCTTCATCTTCGTAAATATACGGATCTTCACGTCTTAATTTCCAGAGTTTATACTCTCCGTAGATCCAATTCCAGAGTTTTTTCATAGTTTTGATTAGTGCGATGTATTTATGAGTAGATTCTCATCCCCACGGGTTTGTATTGAATTCATTATACCATTCATCGTAAATCCATGCTAGTTTTTGTCTACCGTACAATATATCTTCCTCGGAAAGGTCTTGCATATCACTGATCCATTGATCTTTGAGTAATTCATGTCTAGGTGCCTTAGTTCCCTGTTCTGGATAGTAACAATTGTGATATAAGTCATTTATTGGATAATCTAGAAATTCTGACAATTCTTTTGTCTTACCACTCCACAATTCTTCCATTACGATAGGTAAAGTCGGAAATACACTAGACCATTTCTTATAGATGTCTACGTAAGAGTATGCGGAGTCTAAAACCGATTTCCAGTAAGAAATACTGTCAGGATACTTCCTCTTGATCATTCTCCATTTGAATCTATCTTTTATGTCTCTATTTTCCCAATCAGAACCCACTTCTGATTTATTTTGCGATTTGAGTCTATAATGAGCAGACATTTCAGAATAATGCCTTCTTACTGGATCTCTGTAAATTATTAGCACCTTTACATTGAAATGTTGTTTCAATACAGGTAGAATACCAACTAAGAAGTGATATGGTAAACTAGCAAGGTCATTTGAGAAATCCATGACTGCTTTATAGTCATGTTTGACATTTTGCCAAAGAATCTTATAATAATTGACATAGGTGTCAATATTTGGATCAGATCTAAAGTAATCTCTTATCTGTTCTTCAGTTTCTTGTAGATACTTATTATATTTGCCCCAACTCCTATTTCTTCTTGGTTCTTTCCTATAAGAAAGGAATTCATCAATTTTGTATTGCCTATGCGTTTTCCAATACGCATATCCATCCATTTCAGACAATTGCTTTAGCAATCTGTCTTCTTTTACAAGTCCACAGTGTCCGAACTGATTTGTTACCTGTAAACTGTACCATAACGGAGTAGTTGCAGACCAACCAGTCCCTGACCCAAGAATTAGGGTAGGTTTATCATTCATGGTCTATATATCGTATGAAACCAACATTATTATTGAATCCTGGTACGGGATGGGCGGCTACAACACCATTCTACTATACTTTAGCGTTAGATAACAAATTTACTCATGCAGGGCATCTAAAAGAGAACTGTTATTTGTATACACTAAAGAATCCAGAATATGAACCTTATTTTTTTAAAAAATGGGAAAAGAATCAGGATCAGCATCTAGTAAATGAAAATACACTAGATCACTTCTCTGATGAGTACATGAATGACTTTATTAATGGTGAAAGGAGTATAGACAAATATATTAACTACTATAAAAAGCATTTTGAAGAAATTGGTAGACCTAGTGTTGCAGACTTCAGTAATTACAACCTATCAATGAAAGAAGATGATCTAAAATCGATTGCAGACAAACTAAGAGAGCATTTCAACATAAAAGTCACCATACAGTTCCGAGAACCTGTAAGAAGGTTCTTTTCAGAGACTGGATCTCTTATATCCTTCAATAAGAACCGAGGATCAATGTATAACTTCAAACATGGACTAGATTTGAGGATGACAATGCTCATAAATGCAAAAGATCACACTGGATTGTTTTTACATCGAATTAAAAAGCAAGACTTCTCGAACACTTGCTTCTATATGAAAAATTACACAAAATTTGCGTATGTGTTTGGTAAGGAAAACGTATTACCCATCATCATGGAGAAATTTTGGGATCCTGATCAATTCAAAGAGCAAACTGAGAGATTATCTAACTTTTTGAATTTCAAGATTACCAAAATTCATGAAAATGCATATTTTCCAGATAAAGGTAACGAAGCACCTCAACTTGCAGGTCTACCAGACCAATGGAAGTCTGATATTGATAAATTGACAGACAAGGTGTATAATGAATCTGTTCCAGTAATGAAAAATTTTATACTCGCATGGCAAGACCTACACTCCTACTAAATCCTGGTAGTGGATGGTCTGCTACAAGTCCATTCCTCTATACACTTGCACTTGACAACAAATATTGTCATCATGCTCATCAAAAAGAAAACTTTTATCTAAAATTACTTTCAGAACCAACTCAAGAGCGAGTTGAGCATGTAAGAAACATATTCATTGGTAAAAAACAAAATAAAAGAAAACGAGATCATCCATTTGGTAGAGTTTTATCGCAAAGTAATGATTATGCAAAGAATTTAGACTTTACTGACTTCATTTCTGCACCATACAACATCGATACGTATATTTCTTACTATAAACAACACTATGAGAACGTAAAACATGAATATCAGGCAGTTTGCGATTTCTCAAACGCAAATTTTAGTCTTCCTTTATCATTTTTACAAGAAATTGCTCCAAAATTACAAGAACACTTTGATGTAAAGGTCACAATGCAGTTTCGTGACCCTATCAGACGGTACTTTTCTGAAATTGGGTCAATTATCAACGACAATCCGAACGCAGCGACCAATTTCAAAGAACAATTGTTCATCAAAGCACGTAGACATCGCAAATTATTCTTTTATCGTCTTGAATCTAAGCATTTTTCAGATAACTGTAAATATATGACTGCTTATTTGAACTACTCTTCTGTTTTTGGTAAAGAAAATGTCCTACCAGTCATTATGGAGGACTTTTGGAGTGAAGATCAAACAGAGATGTTGTCAGACTTCCTAAATTTCAAAATTACTGCGGTACATGAGAACGCATATGTACCAGATATGGGTAAAGATGCTCCGAAGTATGATTACTTGGAGGATCAATGGTCATCAGACATCGAAAATCTAAAACCAGAGAAAGCAAAAGAGGCAATGAAGCACATGAAACACTATTATAGTGACTATAAGAATTATTTTGGCAGTATTCCTGAGAGATGGGAAGCAATAAGTTGATGTCCGAGAGGGGATGGGTGACCATCCAACCAATATTTACCTCCATTCTTAGGATGACCAAGTAAATCTTGGTGTTGGAGCATATCAGACCATGATGTTAGGTCTTCATATACGCATTTTTCCAACTCATCACCTTTTTTATTCGCAAATCTCCAAAAGTAATGAGGAATATTACGTTTTTTGAGATATGATTCCATTACAAATACGTTTTTCCAGAAGTTTGTATAGTGTAATTGGTTAGAACTGATCCATTTATAGTAAGAACGAGGTACACTATTCGTAGGACTCACACTTCCTGGTGTATATGACTTCCATTTTCCTTTTGCCCAGTGAGAAAAACGTGTTACAAGCGTAAATTGTACAATTACAAAGTCACAAGTGTAATTTTCTAACCACTCTATCGTTTCTTTGACAATCAAATCATTACATTTACCTGATTGTGCGAGATTTACATGGTCATGTCCAAGCAAATATGAGTATCTTTGCGTTTCTGGGTGCTCTAATTCCATACCATAGGTATGACTGCACCCATTAAAGAGTATGTTCACTGATATAAAGTGTAATCAGGGTCATCTGCACCCCTATCAACAATCATTTCACCTTGACGTTCAGGGAAATAGTCTTTTTGTTCTCCTTCTCTGACTATATCTGAGGTAATACAATGTAATCCACCGTCCCAGAAGTACCTATGACGGAAGTTTATGATATGTGGTGTGATATTATGACGCTCAAATGCCTTCATAACCTTCTCATTGTATCCATTTACAATCACATTGTTTTCATCAAGTACTAACATGTTGGTATCAAAGACACTTTCCTCTACATAAGTGACCCAATGATCCATCCAACTATCAATAAAGTCAATTAGATCATCATTATCTTCCTCACCTGCTACCCACCAACGTCCACGGTTCTTATTTTTCATCTTCATAAACCCATCTACCTTATCCCATGACTCACCAGGTAGAGTTACAACATCCCAGTCAGGGAAAGTCTTCTCATAATTCTGAATATCACGTAGAGTAATGATCAAACCAGGTTTGACTGCACTAAAACAACCATCAGTATGACCTCCTACATGCAAGAAATGCTTACGATGGTCAGGAAATAACCTATCCATCTTTGCTCTAAAGGATACTTCATTGATCTTATTACAGATATTACCAAAACCAAAGTACAAATCCTTACCAACACGAGTCATAATACCACAGTTGATGTATTCATCATACACAACGTCTATATTATTATCTTCACACCACTTCTGAATACTCTGAAAACAGTAAAAGTCATTGTTTATCGGGAACTTATTATTCGATCCGATAGTCAACATCTCTGCTTGTAGTATTTTCTCCTTGATCTTCTTTGTATCTACCGCACTTAGTACATATCTCACTCTCTTCATATCCTTATTTGCCCTGACTCTCATCAAAGATCCACCTGTTGAGAGACGGTTTGGGTCTACTGCCTCTTCTACCATTTGTGCAATTGCACGATAACGAGGAGTATTCACCTTATGCCAAGGTTCAGACATCATTGCACTAAAGATCTTCTCTACATCAATGTTCTGACCAAACTTATCAGAAGGCATAAAGTATTGACTACCTATAGCAGCAGTATGATCTCTTGGGCACATTGGTGGATTACGAGGTTTATCTCCATGTCTCCAATGGTCTTCTATGTTATCTGATATATCTGTCCTCACTACAGTCACACCAAACTCTTCCATTTTACCAATGAGTTTCTGATAGTCCTCTTCTGTCTCGATAGCAATCTTCTCCATTGCATTTCGGACTTTACTATTCTTAATTCTACTATAGAATTCTGGTGGATATGATCTACCTACGGCACATACCTTTAGTGGATCCCAATGTTGTTGTACAGTTTTCATAAGTGATAATCTTGTTGTTCACCTTCACGGGAGATATCGGAAGTTATACAGTGTAAACCACCATCCCAGAAGTATCTATGTCGAAAGTTTACGACATGTGGAGTGATACCATATCGTTCAAAGGCATCAAACACTACCTTATTATAACCATTGACTATGACATTCTTTTTATCTATGACTAGCATGTTGACATCAAATACAGTTTCTTCCACATAAGTCACCCAATGGTTCAACCAACTATCAACGAAATCAACAAGTTCCTGATTATCTTCTTCTCCTTTGACCCACCATTTACCTCGGTTCTTTCTCTTCATCTTTCGGAACTCTTTCACCTTTGTCCAACTCTCATCAGGCAAATGCACAACTTCCCAGTCAGGGAAAGACTTACTATAGTTTGTAACATCTTTGAGAGACACGATCAGACCAGGCACCACAGGATGCATATTACCATCACCATGACCAGGCACATCTATAATATGGCAACGATGATCTGGAAATAACTTCTTCCATCTATTCATACATACTTCTTCATTCAACTTATTGACAATATTCACAAAGTTGAAGTATAAGTCCTTACCAACTCTCCAAGACATCGCCCCATTGATATAGGTGTCATATACAATAGGCACATCATTCTCTTTACACCACTTCTCAATCGAAGTCCAACTATAGAACCTTTTATTACTTGGGAACTTATTAACACTACCAATCGTATTTGTTTCTGCTGCAAAGATGAGTTTCTTGACTTCTTCTACATCTATACCTGCTAAGTAACGAGGAACACCAGTATCACCCCACCATCCATCACCTTGCTGCTTTTTATTTTCACTCCTCAACTTCATCAATGCCACTGTAGGTGATATTGGTCTACCAGGTAAAGACAAATCAGTAATATACTTTGCTAATATCCTTTCTCTACTATTATCTCTTTTGAATAAGTCCTTATCTACTAATCCTTTGAAGATCATATCTACATCTATATTATCACCATATCTCTGAGAAGGCATAAAGAACCTATTACCAATCATCGTTGTATAATCTCTTGGACACATTGGTGGAGCACACCATGCCTCACCAGGATTAATCAGTCCTATATTATGATCTTCTGGATTCTTTGATACATCAGTACGAAGCACCTTGACATCAAACTCTTCTAACTTTGATATAAGCGTTTGAAAGTCTTCTTCTGTTTCGATTGCAATTCTTTCTAATGCTCCTCTCACCTTAGGATTCTGAACACATGAATAAAACTCAGGTGGAAAACTCCGACCTACTGCACATACTTTGAGTTTATCCCAATGCTGGTGTACTGAATGCATTATGAAAAATGATAAGATTTATACCACTCGTACCATTTGTGTACTTGTTTCTTTGCTTCCACATGTAGAGGGTCTTTCGCCCATTGTATCACATCTTCCTTCTCTTTCCATTTACTTATTGTTATCTCCACACCCTCAATAACTTCGGACTCTAAAGCGATGAACCCAGAGAGACGCTTTGCTGTATCATAAAGATCATCAGAGTATTTCTCATACTCTTTGTTCAGGTCTTTCACCTTGCCAATAAACATCACTTGATACATGTCTTTAAAATAATATAAAGCTGTCCCTTCAACAGCAACACTGTTATATATGATATCTCAAACTTGCCCCACATGCAAGTTACAAGTTAATAAGATATGGTAATTAGAAATATTATCGACTTTGACTGTAAGTTATCTTACTATAACCCCATGTGTATTTCAACACATACTTGACACCTCTTGGTATACCTGTTATAATAAGTACATCGGAACGACGGTTTCGATAAGGGGATGACTGAATAAACTTACTGGCATATTGCTAGTTAAGGTGATGAGACACAGGTGGTGCTGCTCCGAGAGGAGAATCGACTTACCAGTCGGGTCTCAGGCAAGAACGTTTTTACTACTGTAGTAATGCCCGTTCTTTGTTGGTACACAGGAATCCAACTCCCCAC
>Ga0163179_10000839_pt1 | contig 21998 bp, 17 predicted proteins | sample AtlANTMetagenome_FD_109643 | JGI IMG/M metagenome (GOLD analysis project Ga0163179, IMG submission 109643) | Marine eukaryotic phytoplankton communities from the Atlantic Ocean - Atlantic ANT 2 Metagenome | ecosystem: Environmental > Aquatic > Marine > Oceanic | place: North Atlantic Ocean...
ATCGTATCTTGAATATGTGATTCAAAAGAATCGCCTTCTGTCATGACCGCGGCCATTCCACCTTGCGCCCAATTTGTGTTGCTATTACTTAAATCACTTTTAGTGACCACTGCAACAGACTTGCCTTCACTAGCTGCTGAAAGTGCTGCGGCATCTCCAGCTACTCCGCCACCAACAATCACTACATCAAATCGGTACGCGGGGATTGAGCGTAAATCAACTTCAACAAGATGTCGATCTGAATGCATGGTCATGTTGCGGCTTCCGTTATTTCAATCATTTGCTCTAATGCTTTCTTAGCATCGGAAATCATTATTGTACGTTCATTAACATTTAGTCGCTCTCGCTTGCCCGTTTGTTCATCGACTGTATCACCTGCGAGCACCCGATTTAAATCGGGTCCTTCACCCTTGCGTAGCAAATCAAGCATACCTGCAAGATGCGGTGGATCATTTCTGCTCATTGTCGCGCACCCACATCCGCCTGCTGTTTGCATAGAGCTGTCCTCGATATCTGCCAGATGCATTACTTCAATATCTCTTAGTGCCGCTTGTTCTTTGAGATTGCGAACAAAATGGCCTTCTGTTCCAACAGCAAACTTGCTGCCAGCGGGGGCGTTCATTACTTCATTCCAAAGATATGCCGTGCTTCCAGAACCATCTGCAACTTGTACAGCTTCTAATCTTGACTCAGGATGAATAATGACATGCCAATCCTTTTCTTTCCACCAAAGAACTTGTTCAGCAGTAAACACAGTATGAACACCACAAAAACCGCCCCATAGCATCATCTCGCAATCGTCAACGCCTTTAATATCATTCACATTCCAGTCAATGCCTTCGTATAACGGATTTGGAAAGAGCACTAGCTTAGATAAATCCATTCCTAATTTACTTGCTGTATTACGTCCGAGATGTTCATCTGGAACAAAGAGTATTTTTTTATTCTGCTTGCGTGCCCAATCAACAACTAGGTGTGCATTGGAACTCGTGCAAACGGCACCGCCAGTTCTGCCTGCAAGTGCTTTAAGACGGCCGGAAGTATTCATATAAGAAATGACAAGAAGATCTTCTCCAAATTTTTCAATAAGCTGATCTTCGATTGGTTTAACCATCCAATCTTTTGCCATCATTTCCATCGTGCATCCAGCTTTAGCATTTGTAATCCACACTGCCTGGTCATCATTTGCAAGTGTTGCGATAGTCTCTGCCATAAAATGAACAGCTGATTCTACGATTACTTTCTTTTCTGGATTTCTTGATGCCTGTAACGCAAGCGCGTAACTGTCAGCAACTTTGCCTCCATATTTCTCAACAAGCTTGACGATTTCGCCTCCCATGTAATAGTGTGCAAGCAGGAGCAGGCTATCACCAAAATGATCTTGAGCTGGCTTGATATAGCTATCCAACCATGGAATGACTGAAGCAGGGGTGCGGTCTGGCAGAGCGATATACTCCTCTGCATATGGCTTGAATTCTTCTTGATACCAGTCCAATGGCAAATCGCCTTGGCAAATCGGCATTTCCGGTTGCAAAGTGATGCCTGTAATAGATATATCTACCTGGCCCTTCATGAGCCTACCATTGTACCTTATATAATCTCATCTTCTATGAACAGCTTTTTTACATACTTAGCAATTGCCGAAACTGTAAATAAGCCTCTGTGGTATGAATCTATTTTCTCATGGTTTAATCGCCTCGCAGTTATGGATCTTGTTTGGCTATGCTTGGGTGTTTTTGCAATCATATTCTTCCTTCCGGCCGCTATAAAATCGCATAAAAAAACTCTTGTTGCATGGAAATCTGCAGCTAATGAATTAGGTCTAGAGGGAAATGATAAAAAGAGATTAATCACGGGTAAGGTTGAGTTAAAGGAAGGCAAGCAATCTATTGAATGCAAAATTCATACGTATACAGTGAGTCACGGAAAGTCCTCGAGTACATACACAAAGTTTGAAGCTAAATTTAGTCAACCATTTGACTTGGACTTAAAAATATATTCTGAAGGTTCGTTTAGAAAAGTTACCAAATTTTTTGGCGCTCAAGACATACAAGTCCTTGATGAAGAGTTTGACAAAACTTTTATTGTCAAAGGCATTGGTGGTAATGAAATGCGCTACGCACTAACGCCCGAGCGAAGAGCTGCGCTGCTTGATGCTTACCAGATTTTGCCTGGCTTTAAGGTCAAGGATGACAAAGTGAATTACACTAAGACTGGTGTTGTCCGCAAAACCGAAAAGCTTGTTTCTACTATGCGTGTATTAATTGATTTAGCTCGAGAAATGAGTTAAAAACACCCTGTTAAAGATACATAAATGAATCCTTGCACAGGGTGCTTTAATTAACCTAGTTATTTAATCTTAAGATCAAATAGTCATTCGCAAGGTCCCCAATTGCCTACGATGGCAAGTAAATCTGTTACATCAACAATACCATCACCGTTGATATCAGCAGAGCCACCAGTGCCCCATTGATCAATAACTGTAAGTAAGTCAGCGACAGCTACAGCGCCATCTTCATTGATGTCCCCTTCGCATGGCTCTCCGCCACAATCGCCTTCAGGGCCATCAATTAAAAGTTCGCCACTGCCAATGGAATCTGCGCCCCAGCCACCAACTCGAATGAGGTATGAATTTCCTTCAGTAACATTTGTAGTTAACACGGAGGAATATCCTTGGCATCCATCGCCATCGCCATTACACGAAATTTGATTCAGTGAGGAACAGTCGCCTTCGTACACAACAATATCTGTGTCAAAGTCAACAATGTCGCAAGTGGAAACAGTCATTGAACCATCCGCGCAGGCTTCATATTGGAACCAGACATCATTGGTCATTTCACCGAGGTATGTACCAGTGCACTGGTCCTCGTTATAAGGATCAGAAGAATTGCTACCTTCGATTGTAGAGAATTCCCAATAGCCATTTCCTACAACTGCTGCTGTAGTACACTCGTCAGGGAATGGAATTTCGCCAACGTTAACAGTGACCATTGCCTCTTCAGAGTCTGCGCCGTCATTCACTTTATATGTGAACATATCAACGCCAATGAAGCCGCCTTCAGGGCTGTAACGCAGCTCATTCCCGGCCAACATAAACGGTGTGCTATTGATGGGTGTCCCGTCCATGTCTTCAAGGGAGCCATCGCTAGGAAGTGAAGTGACAAGGTAATCAAGATCACCGCCAGTAGAAGATGCGCCTGAAAGTTCAATTACTGCATCTACATCTGCATCAGTAAATGTTTCTACATCTTCAGCAACAGGCGGACATTCTTCGCCACTACTGGCTACCTTCAATGCCCAATGGTCAAGGGAGCCTATATCAGATCCGGCGTTATCTGTAACGTCCATGCGCCACATGCCTGTTACAATTTCACCTTCCCAATCGGAAAGGGAGCCAGGTCCATCTGGGATATCGCCACCTTGTTCGTCGTAATACATATTCAAGTCATCGTCGCCACCACCTGAACGGTCATGTAAACGGACAGTTGTTCCGCTTGGGGATGTGACGTCGACTTCTAAATCGCCAATATAAGTATGGGTAATATCTAATTCAATATCAATGTCACCAATGCAGTATGCATCTGCGATCTCGATATAACTTGTAGTTGTTGAATTGTCATTAATTGCTGCAGGAACATCGTTAGCTACATAGGTATAACGGCCAACATCGAGAGTCACATGGCGACTGGTTTCTCCATCGCCACCAGCATAATTCTCAAATGTTATGTCGCCTTCAACTATACCTGCTGGCAGGGTGTTAGCAGAACCGGCAAAACCAATAACAATATCAGCGTAATCGCCAATACCGTTTAATGTGATTGTGTCATCATTTGAACCATTCACAGTAATCCATTCTTCATTTGCACCAATGTGGACATCAAATGTCGTTGGGCGAGTGCTTGTGATGCGGTATGTTTGCGTAGTTGGGAAAGGCCCGCCTACTGGTCCACCAGCATAAAAATCAGTGTCGGGATCTGTTGTGAAGTTGGTTGTTCCAATTTCAAGTGTATGAGTTCGATCAACAGTCATATCATTTGTTGAATCATAAAAACGCACAATTTCTTCATGGATGCCTTCACCAAAGAAAAATGCTTCGACAGTTACAATTACATCAACCGACTGGCCAGTAAACAACACGCCTGAGGCTGAGCTGCCGCCGTCAATTCGAATAAATCCGGTGTCATAAACAGTGCTGACATTGTATGCGAGCAATTCTGGTGAATTGTTTTCAATTGTATAAACAACTTCAGAATCCGAAGGGGAGACGCAAGGCATTTCGCAAAGGTGCAAGACATTCTCTGATGGATTAACAACAATTCCATTTCCAGACAGAGTGTCGACAGTTAATGCTCCTGTATTTGCTTCGTCAAGCCAAGCATCGAGTCCATCAGCATAAGAAACAGAAAATTTACCGTACCAGTCAGCAGTCTGGCTTGTGCAGCTTGCATAGCCACCATGAAGTTGGCCGATTACTTGATGATCCACATTAAATAATGGTGAGCCACTTGAGCCTGGCTCAGTTGTCCCAAGGTCCCAGTCTTCAACTCGAACATGTGATCCATTTCCTGGGATGGAAGTGCCAAGATAATCAGTTGTAGTCGTTGATTCATATTCAAAACTTATTCGTTTTTCGTCAGTACTTGGATGATGGATTGCAATAGCACCAGAGGACTCGTCGCCAGTTGCGTCCCAGCCGCAGTACGAGACTTCCCAAGCATCATCAGGAGAGTCGTCCATAAGAACCAGTGTGTAGTCACTAAAACTACCAGATTTCAAATGTGTAGCGCCAGTATTAAATTGATTGAGCTGGCCATCTCCAGAACCGCCACTGTCTCCAGAGCCAGGTACGCGGCAATAGCTATTTTGATAGTTCCAATAAGTGACAAGTGACGCAGCATTGCTTGCGCTGATGCCGCAATGGTCTGCAGTCATAAAATATGGAGTTCGATCTTGAGACGTGTTGTTGACCATGAATCCAGTACAGAATGTGGAGCCGCCTGTCGAAATTACAGCAACGCCAGGAATTTCATTCCACCAGTCATCACCTTCAGCACAAACAACATCGTAGTTACAAGAACCGCTTCGATCCACGACTTGTTCATAGAAGCCGCGGTAACCAACATTAATTGAGGTTAACTCAATGCTGTTGTTTACTAGCTGTTGTTGTCTTGGAGAAACAGTAATTTCGATGAGTAGTTCGTCGCCTTGAATAGCAGGGGTCCATAGCTGACCATGTTCTTTATTGTCATCGGCGGTAAATGGGCGAATAGCCATATCATGACTTGTTGATGAGATAACCATCGATGCAGAACTCGGCAGTGACCAGTTATCAAAACCAAGGTTTAAAGAGATTGCACTATCGGAAGCAATTCGAAGTGACCATCGCATTGTTCGATTATTGAGACGCTCCCACAGGCCATCTGCTTTAGGGGTGATGCTTACTCTATGCGGTATTGCAAATCGAGGAGCTTCATCTTTACTTGAACGCATTTCATCTTCTGCGAATATTTCAGCCCAATTAAGCTCGGGTATTTCAACTATTGGCACCACATCTAATGGCATGTTTGGCCGAATTGAATCAGCAAAAGTTGTAACGGATGTTGCAAGAACAGCTGTTGTAGCTAGAACAATAGAACGAATAAATGTCATTTTCTTTCTCCATCTCCTCATACCAACAGAGGAACTTCTCCTCAATGTAGCACTCAGAAGCTTCCTAAGCCAGTGAAAACAACCCGATTCGAACCCATTTTGTTACAATAATCAGCCCTTGCGGGTGTAGCTCAATTGGTAGAGCGTCAGCCTTCCAAGCTGAATGTCGCCGGTTCGAACCCGGTCACCCGCTCTTAGACTCCCCTAGATGGTAATATCTAGAGGGAGTTTTTTTGTGATTATTCGCAGGAACCCCAGCTGCCAACAACCTCAAGAAGATCGCTTACATTTACTGCGCCATCGCCTGTTATATCTGCAGGGGCACTTCCACTGCCCCAAGCATCGATTACAGCAAGAAGGTCACTTACATTGACGTAAGAATCTCCAGTTATATCCGCTGGGCAATTAACTTCTTCGCAACTGGGCTCAAACACATTGCCGCCATTGTCAATCCAAACACCGTGAATGTCCGTGCCTGTATTACTACAGAATTTTGTATTGGAAATAGCTGGTCCCAGAGTGCCATTTTCATAGTGGTATACGCCAGCTCCTAACTGGGAAACGTTGTTTCTAAATATGCAATTTTCAATGACAGGTGTCGCATTGCAAAGAATCCCGCCGCCAATAGGTGATGAGCCATTTTGAATTGTAAAGCCTCTTATAGTACTGCTCTCATATGAATACATCCGAACAACACAGTCAGTGCTGCTACCGTCAATGATTGTATTCTCGGGACCTTCAGCACTTTCAAGAACAATACTTGCGCCAGTTAAATCTATATTCTCATAATACGTGCCGGGCATAACTAGAATGGAGTCACCAGTTCCAGAATTAGATATTGCTTCTGTAATCGTTGCAAAATCTCCATTTGGACCAACAACAAAATTATCGATTTGGCAATCTCCAGAATTTTGGATGTGCCTTTCAGCTTGATAAATTTCAGAAGGACCAGAGCTATTTGTATCTTGAGCCCAGGCTATGTAGTAGACATTTTGTTGATTGGCTTGGCTAGAGCTATCTAAATCAAAAGTAAAATTGACTGCTTGGTCCATGCCAGCTTTTAATGAAATAGTTTCAACAGCAGCTTGTTTAAAACATCCATAGTTATAACTTGGGCTAGATGGATAATTGCTGAGTACTTGAGCTACATGTATATGCATGGTCTTTCCTGAACCATCTGATTCAATGCCTACATTAGCCGTTACTGAATAAGTGTCTTCATCAACAGAAGAGCCGCACATGCTAATAGTGACATCTGTCGAAGTGTTCGCTAGATTTAGGTAACGGCTCCTCAGCTGGCTATAGTTTGCTTGGGGCGAACCATAGGATCCTTCAATTCTGTCTTGGCCATTTAGCCACACTGTGGGAAAGCCAGGAACGCTATAGAAAACATTCCGAAGATTCCCCCAGTTTGTCGAGTATGCATCTGAACCATGAATTTGCATTGAAAAACAAGTTTCAGGAAATTCTTCCATAAGCAAGATGATGCCGTTTGCAACATCAGGACAATATCCGCACCAAGTTGCCGTGAAGTTTTCACATATGACTTTGCGCGGAGCTGCTTCAGCGAAAAGCGTAGGAATTACAACAGCCAAAGATAAGAATGCAATTCTAATTCGATTAATTAATAACATTATTCATCATCCCATTCAAGAGTGGGTTGCAATTGGTATTCATACAAATCGCCACCTGGTTGGAGTTCGCTCACAAGAACAAGCCAGCTATCAGCACCCCAAAAATGGCAGAAGCCACTTACGCAATCAATATTAAACATGTTGTCTTGGACATGGCCTTCACTAGTTCGATAGATGCTTGAGATTGGGTTAAATGTTTCTTCAAGCGACATGTGATTGTCTTGCCAACAGACATTGCCAATCCAAGTTTTGCCTTCGCCGTGAATTTCATAAGTCATGGAGTGGTCAACCCACTCGCCAAACATAGGTCCTCGATTTGCCAAAATTGGAAACTCGGAAGAGCCGCTGTTTGCCCATTCTTTTCTTTTTCTCTCACCTATAAGCGGAATGGAAGCATATGAGACATGGCCGCCTTCTCCGCCAGCCTGTAAATCAACATTTAGATTTTCATCCCAGTACGTGTCATCTTGTATATCACGTGCGCCATAATCATAATTGCTATAAACAAACACGTTCGGGTTCGGCTCGCTGTCGCATATAAGCCGGTCTACGTCATAGATGTTTTCCATCACGCACAGCGAGTGCACATTGTCAGTCGTATTTAAAAGTCTGTCTTCAGCTCCGCGACCTTTCATGTCGCCTTCTCTATTCACATACCCGGGTGTTGGGTAACGACCATTATGTCCAGCTGCCCATGTAATCCAGCCGGAATGTATTCCTCTAATTCGAGTTGCATCTTTAATAAGTACAGCTTCTTTGCGCGCTCGGCCAAGAGCTGGCATCAAAATACTAAGTAGTAACGCAATTATAGACATTACTACTAATAGCTCGATCAAAGTGAAACCTGATCTGTGAAGTCGGGGTTTTAAAATGCGCATTATGGTCAACTATACGTAAATTCGGATTGAAAGCAAAGTTCGATTCAATAAAACAGTGATTTTAATAGCTTAATTCACTCAGAAAAGGTCTCAGGCGTATCTGTGTATAAGTCAAGATAAAAATCACGTAGCTTTCTTCCATCTAAATCTCGTTCTCTACCATGCAAAAAGCCAAACGAATCAAACATGCGAATAGCAGGTCCTCGTTCAATTCGAACATCTAAAACTACTTTTAAAAAATGTTTTTTTCGACAATATGAAACGGCATGTTGCATCAACTTAGTACCGATTCCTTTTCTTTGATATGAATTGCTAACGCGCAATCTTCGAATTTCAGCAGAGCTATCATTTATTCTTTGAACACCAATCATCCCAACAGTATTCTCTTCGAATTCTGCAACCCAAAATCCGCTGTCCTTGCATTCAAAGTAGCCAGCCATAAGATGGTCTAGGTCAGCTCCAGTGTCGTTTTCTCTTGTTTGACCGTCAATTCGACTCTGCTCAAACAGTTCGCGTAATGTTGGGACGTCATCAGTCGTTGCTAAACGAATGTTCATATTGTCGATGTTGAATTCTGGAGCACTGTTAGTCATTGCATTCACTCACTTCTAAAAACTCAAACAGGTTTGTTTCGGTATTCAGTACGCCAACAGTGTACCTTGTCGCGCGGTGCAATGCTCCAGGGTTGATACAACGTGTATTGCCAACGTGTTCATCCCGCATTTCGTGCGTATGACCATGTGCAACAACGTCAATATTTTCATCTTTTAGAAATAAGTTGTATTGATCAATATCATGTCCATGCAAGAATCCTATTTTTAGCCGATCTATTTGCAGTGTTCCTGCGGGATGCTGGACATCGATGCCAACAGTTACAGCATAGTCAATTAATCTCGACGGGTAATCACAATTGCCAAAGACTAGCGATACATTGTGACCAGCAAGTTCGTCTAGGACTTCAACTGTTTCAATGTCACCAAGATGTATTATCTTTTTACAGTTTGACTTGATTAGCAACTTGATTGCTTGTCTAGTTCTTAACCATTCACCATGTGAATCAGACAGAAAACCAACTAGCGCCATTGTGCACCTGGCCTAGAATAATCAACAACCCATTCTTTATATTGTTGTTCAAATTCTTTGGGCTCATCAGTAAACCAGGCAAGCCATCCCCGTGTGGGCTCTTGCAGTGTTCCGTCTACGGCAGAATCTAAAAGATGGCGTAATGATGGAACATATTTTCCATCCTCATATTCAATAATAAAACTTATTAATCCCCAAAGCTCAGCATAATAAGCAAGTAAAGTTGTGCGCCCATCTGTTAAAAGATCTGAAGGTTCTGAGTTCATCAAATCTTCTAGTGGTGACAAGCGATCGGCGGAAACGATTCTGCGTAGTGTTGCGAGTCTGTCCCAATTGCTTGCAGGCATAAATTGAACTTCTCCTCGACGTAAACGAAATCCTTCCATCCAAGTACCGATGGCTTCATCAAGCCAAGTCGGTATTGGTTTAAGGCAAACTTTCTCGGCATATTGATGCCAGCCTTCGTGCGCTGCTATTCGCAATGTGACACGACTTCTTCCGCGCCTGTCCAAATGATAAAGAACAGCTGTGCCATCAATTGTTATGCCTCCTGATTCAAGCTGAAACCAATGTTCTGCTTGTCTATAACCAAGCATGCGAACTAATTGTTCCTGCCATTCCTCTTGACTTGAAAATAAATAAACTTTCATTGGAGAGTTTGGTGTTGGCAAATCTCCAAATGCAGTTTTATACCTGATTAAAAGGGCTTCATAAAACGTCGGCAATGCATCAACAATGTAGTCATACTCAAGAGTTGTACATATGTCCCAATAGTCATTTATAAAACGTTTGCCATCGTTATCTTGGAATGACCAGGGCAATTCGCGCATCTCTTCAGAAGTCGATTCTAGAGAGCTCGCGTTTGCTTCAATGGGCTCATCACTTATGCCAAAACGATAATTTTTCGAAGCACAGCCAAGTGTTAAACATAGGCACAAGAGTAGAGTAAAAAACTTTATCATCCGTTTAACGCCAATCTGGCAGTGTCTAACTCAATTCTAACTTTGTCGAGCATGTCTCTTGTTTCTTGAACTACATGGTCGGGTGCATTATTGACATATGATTCATTCGCTAGCCGCGCTTCAAAACCAGCTACTTTCTTTTCAAGAGAACTTATTTCTCCTTGGAGCTTGTCTGTGTTTGCTTCTTTGTCCTTTTCATCAAATAGATTTCCAAGATGTATTGTTTCTCCAGCAAATGGAACTGCGAAATAATCCGATACATCTCCCGGCGTAGATATTGACTGTAGTCCAGCTAGTGATGAGATTGAAACTTCGTGGCCTTTTATTTTTAACAATACGTCCTCAGGTAAGCAGAGTTCGATCTCACGCCTTGGCTTCACCTTTTGTGAAGCTCGAGTTGTGCGAATAGCAATCACAAGTTCTTTGGCAAATTCAAATGAATCGACAGCTGTTGGGTCAATCGTTATATCTTGAAAATCTGGCCAAGACGCGGTTGCTGCCAAGTCAGATTGAGGCAGATTCACGCCTTCGATAGTGCCGCAGGGAATTACTTGAATATGTGGCCAAATAGCTTCAGTTACGAATGGGCAGATAGGGTGAAGAACCCTACAAATTGCATCGAGCACAGTATGTAGTACCCTTTGTTGAGATGGAGAATCTTTGATCGTTGGCTTAATGGCTTCAAGATACCAATCACAAAAATCTCTCCACAATAAGTCATAGATTGTTTCTGCAATAACACTGAATTGATAGTTTTCAAATGCTGCATTAAGTTTTATGATTGAATTTGACACTCTAGATATCATCCAATGGTCGACAAGTGTTAAGTCGTCAGTTGGGACGCACTCTGCTGGTGTTGAAATATTCATCAGAGCAAAGCGGTTTGCGTTCCAAAACTTATTTGCAAAATTCCGGCCAATATCAAATCGAGAGGAAGTGTTCATTGCGAGGGGCGTCTCTTCGCAATCTTCGGCTGCGCCAATTAAAAGTCCATATAGGGTAGAAATCTTTTTATTTTTATCCTCTGGAGAATCTTGGATTGGTGCCATCACCTCGTGTCCTGTTGATGATGTTACATATTCAGGGGCAAATGCTTTGCCGGTATGTGGGCAAATTAAATCAACGCCAAGGCGAACATCTTGTGTGCCGGTTGCGAGTTGAACCATCGTATATCGGAGGGCATCAGCACCATGAGTTGCAATAATATCCCTCGGGTCTACTCCATTGCCAAGAGACTTGCTCATCCTTTGGCCAAAGCCATCTTGAATCATTGGATTAATATAGACATCCTGGAAGGGGAGCACGCCGTTTCGGAAGTAACGATTAAACATGACCATTCGGCTAACCCATAGTGTGATAATGTCTCTTCCAGTACAAAGTACACTTGTTGGGTTAAATTTTTCCAGCAAACCGGCAGTTTCTGGAAACGCTTCAGGCAAAGGCCAGCCCATTGTAGAAATCGGCCAAAGTGCCGAACTAAACCAAGTGTCAAGAACATCATCGTCTCGAACAAAACCGCTCTCTTCAATTTTGCGTTCAATATCTTCGTGTCCTCCACGAATGCAAATATAAACGCGTGTGCTTCCATCACCTTCATCAATTTCTTGATTTGATGCAACTGCCTCGTGTCCTTCATCGGGCCATTTAATATCTTCATTTGAAGCAAATGTTTTAGACCACACTGGAATACGATGTCCCCACCATAGCTGACGAGAGATGCACCAGTCGCGTAAATTTTCATGCCATGATTGATATGAATGTGCGTAACGGTCAGGGGAAAAACTTAGTTCCCCATCGCCATTCTTTGGGCCACTTGCACGAGGTGGAGGTGTGCCATCGTACTGGTTTTTTGAAAGAGCTCGAAGTGCTTCATTGCATAAGCGGTCATCAGTAACTCGAACATACCACTGGTCGCTCAAATATGGTTCTATTGGAACATGGCTTCGGTAACTATGGCCAACGCTGTGTGAATAATCTTTTATTCCCTCAAGCAAGTTATTATTTTTAAACCACTCAATGATTGCTTTTCGCGCATCTTCTCTAGTCATTCCAATAAATTGTTCTGACTCAGGACTAGCATCGTCCCAACCGTACATGTTGCTAATGGAGCCGTTCGAAGCCATAATATTTATGACAGGAAGTTCATGGCGCAATCCAATATCCCAGTCATTTGGATCATGTGCTGGAGTGACTTTTAAGAAACCTGTGGCGTATTCTGCCTTTGGATCGTCTGCACCTGGCATGACGACGTATTCATCTTCAACTATCGGAATTAATCGTTCAACAATAGGGAGCCGGATTGATTTGCCGCGTAGCGTTTGTGCTCGAGGGTCGCTTGGATTTATAGCAACTGCTGTATCGCCGAGCATAGTTTCAGGTCGAGTCGTCGCAACCGTGATGGTTCCGCTGCCATCTTCAAGTGGGTATTGAAGGTAGTACATATGCCCCGGTATTTCCTTCATCTCAACTTCATCATCAGCTAAAGCGGTAAGTGTTACAGGGTCCCAATTCACCAACCTTTTTCCGCGATATATTAAGTCATCACTAAATAACTTGAAAAAAGCTTCTCGTACGGCAGATGCACAAATGTCATCCATTGTAAAACGAGTTCGATCCCAATCACATGATGCTCCTATGCTACGGAGCTGGCTTAAAATTGTTGATTGGTATTCATCTTTCCAATCCTGAACTCTTGAAACAAACTCGTCGCGTTTAAAATCTGTTCTTTTTTTGCCTTCTTGTTGAAGAAGGCGTTTTTCGACAACAGATTGTGTCGCAATTCCTGCGTGGTCAGTTCCTGGCATCCACATGGTGTCATCGCCTAACATGCGATGCCACCGTACCAGTACGTCTTGAAGGGTATTATTTAATGCATGGCCCAAGTGAAGTGGAGCGGTTACATTAGGTGGAGGAATAAGAATGGAGAAGGGCGTTCCATTCGTTTTATCGCTGCTCGCTGTAGCATGGCCAATATTTGCTTTTGTCCAACATGAAAGAATCTCTGACTCAACTTCAGAAGGAGCGTATGATTTAGGAATGGAATCTGTCGAAAAAGCCTTATCAGTCATGATTAGCATGATAACCGCCATGGTCCTCGCTGCGACTCTTGTTGGGTGCCAGAATGCAGAATCTCCTCAGGCGGCTCCAGTTTCTCCGAATGAACGAGAGGCGGCTATTCAAAGTGTAAATGAATATCTCAATACTGGAAGAGTTAAGGAGGCCCTCGCAATTACGTACGCTTTAGTCCAAAAGGACTCTCTGTCAAGCGAGGCGCAGGAAACCCATGCGCTAGCACTTCTTGCAGAAAGTGATCGTCTTGAGATGCTGGGCAAAGATGGTGACAAGAAAAAATTCGAAGCCCTTGGGGCTTATGAATCAGCATGCAAATTAAGTGTTTCTCCCGGTCTATTGTTTTTGTCAACTGCTCAAATAGCCCATATGTTGGGTGAAAATGATACTGCAAAAATCTATTACAAAAAGGCGATTCTTGCAGTGCCTAATGATGCAAGGGCTTCATTTTTCTTGGGTCAAATAGAATTACTTGATTCCAATTGGGATGAAGCAAAACATTGGCTAGAAGAAAGTTTACGTCTGAATCCAAATGAGCCACCAGCCCTACTTTCCCTTGCACTTGCTGAAGCTCAACTCGGCCATACGTCAGTAGCCATACCTCTTGCTTCAAAGGGCTGTCAGTTAAATCCAAACGACATTCAATTGCGAATAATTCAGGCAAGAGTTCTAAGGATTTGTGGACAAGTCCAGCAGGCTCTTGAGCGATTGCTCGTATTGCCAGAAGAAGCTCAAAATCAAGGTATCTGCGCAAATGAAATATCAATTTGTCTCAAATTGCTAGAGAAGGGCAATAGTAACAATGAGTGATTCACGAATCCTACTACTCATTTTGGCTATTTTTTTAATATTTTTGGCAGTTATTGGAGTGGGAACCATTTTTCTAGTCGCAAAGAGGTGTTCCCGTAAAAACTCCTCTGAATTACCAATAAGAGAGAATTTCGATTCCATTGACCCTTGGATAGAGGCCGGAAGGCGTGCTAAATGTGAATTTGATGAACTTGGATAATACTTTGACGTACCATTCAACAATGTTGCCATGCGACCTCAAGAACACATCGAAAAGAGCCGATTTCAGTAAAAGCCTCATCGCTTGCTTACAAAAGGACTCTTTTTAGAATGAATATTCCACGGTTACGTTTTTCACCAGCTATTGGTCTCGCAGCCATTCTCTTTTGTTCAATCACTGCGGAAGCTCAAACAAGTAGTGCCGCTGAATGGTCAACGCGAATTTGGAGTTCAGCTTCTGATGGCAACTGGGAGGCTGTCGATGTCCTGCTTAGTGATGTTCCTGAAGGGGACGATGTGAACCTTGTTGCATTTCGTAATCAGCTTGAAGCATACAGAAATCATATAGATCACTCGACAGCAGAAACGTTACGGGCTCGTGAACTCGCGCTTGAAGAAATGAAAATGGCAGTCGTAGAAAACAACATCATCCAGGCGATGAAGTCCGCGGTTGAAGCACAAACTTTAAGTAAAAACTTTGATGACGTTATGTATATGGACGACGTGCAGTCAGTCTTGTCTAAAGCGCAAGAGGAGATAGCAAGGGAAACTGAAGACGGAAATATTCTAACTGCACAAACTTTACTCTATTCTCTTCGGACTTTTTACGAAGGAACTTCGCGTCGCGATTTATATGACTTATGGAGTGATGAGCTTGAAGACGTTGCACTTCAAGTTTCTCTTTTGCGCCAATATGCGCCTGAGCATCTTCATTCACTATTTACTTCGCGTGCAGAAACTCTTGGCGATGAACCGCCTGAAGCGTTCAATGAACAAGCGCGAGATAATTGGATTCAACGAGTTGATGACATTAACACAGATATGGTCGTGCGATCCTTAGACGTTGCTACTAATGAACATATCCACAATATTGACTGGAGGGAGTTGATACTTGGCGGGTTAACCGCAGTTCAAACGCTTGGAAATGTTGAGGTGATAGCAGAAACATTTGTGAGTGTTCAAGAAGATGGCGTTCGAGATGCGTGGAATGCTGCGTTAGATGAAGAATTTGATGCGTTGCAATCTTATTTAGAACATATTCCTGGGAAACGAGTCCTTGTCCAGATACTAAGAAGAATACTTCAAGCAAATGAAACAACTCTGAAGCTTCCAGAAGGGGTCATACTTCGTGAATTCGGCGACGGCGCAATGAGTAAGCTTGATAAATATTCTGGCATTATTTGGCCAGATGAGTCTCGGCGTTTTGCTCAGCAGACAAATGGTCGCTTTGTTGGTGTTGGTATAAACATACAAGAAAACAACAAAGGTGAAATTAAAATTGCAAGTCCAATTGAAGGTTCGCCTGCGTATAACGCTGGTGTTCTTCCTGATGATGTCATCGTTGCAGTTAATGGGAAATCTGCAAGTGGATGGACGCTCAATGATGCTGTCGATCGAATCACAGGGCCAAAAGGGACTCCTGTTACGCTTACTATTCGTAGGCCTACTGAAGAAGAACAGCTGGATATTACGATTACCCGAGATTCAATCAAACTTCATTCTGTTCAGGGGTGGTGGAAAGAAAATTTAAATGAAGATGGTCAACCAAATTGGAATTGGTATATCGATGAAACAAATAAAATTGGTTACATTAAGCTGACTGGTTTCTCAGACGAATCATATTCTGACATTCTTTCTGCTGTTCGCGAAATGCAGACATTGGGTCAGCCAAATGGTCTAATTTTAGATTTGCGATTTAATCCAGGTGGCTTGCTCCCTTCGGCACGTCGTATCGCGAACTTATTTGTTAGTTCTGGCACTATTGTTAGTGGTGAGAAGGCTAACGGAGAAGAAATCTTCAGGATGCGAGCGCTTCCTAATCGAGCCTATCTTTCAGATTGGCCTGTACTTATCCTTATAAACCAAGGTTCTGCGAGTGCTAGTGAAATTGTTTCCGGCTGTGTGCAAGCCCATGATGCGGGCATAATTGTAGGTAAGCAAAGTTGGGGTAAAGGGTCTGTTCAAACGGTGCATCAAGTTGCTCGTGACGCAAACGTAAAGCTTACAACTCAGTTCTATAGGCTTCCATCGCCAGACGGAGGGCTTACGCCGGGTAGGCTTGTCCATAAACATCGCGGATCTACTGACTGGGGTGTTATTCCGGATATTGAAGTAGCTATGTCCCCGACGCAAATTACAGAATCTATGAAATTGAGAAAAGAGGCAGATATGATTTCAAAAGATTCCACAGTTGAGCGTCCAGACATTAATCGTCTAATCACTGATGGACTTGATCCGCAATTAGAGACCGCGTTGCTCATCCTGAGAGCAAATGCGCTTTCGCGTATGACCTCTGATCATAGACAGGCAAGTCTCGACTAAAGTAATGAAGTCGGATATCATCGGGGGATGATCATTTCAACACTTGCACTTTCTGCGATGATTCTTGCACCATCGCCTCATCATAGGTTCGGTCTCACAGAAGCAATGCCTCGCATAGATGGCACAGTGCGAATAGCGACCTACAACATGCTCAATTTTTTTGATGAAGATGCGAGTAACCACATTCCTAAGTTAGATGCCCGTGATGGTAATACATCTTGGGAACTTTCTGACATTACGAATGAGAAGGGTATTCAGTATCCGCACACTTCTAAGGAGCGTCGCCTTGAACTCGCACGTGTAATCAAGGAAATTGATGCAGACATTTTGCTTTTGCAAGAAATTGAATCAAAAGAGACCCTCGAAGAGTTCAATAAAAATGAGCTCGCAGCCTTGGATTGCGAATACAAGTATGTTGCTTCAGAAGATGTGGGTTATTACAGGGGCGTTGAGCAATCTATTTTAAGTCGATATCCAATTAGTGATGTGAAAATTTGGCCTGATGCAAACTTGTCTAAAATCGAAAGAATAGGTCCGGGTTGGTCACCCATTCCAGCAACTGAAACAGATATAAAATTTCAACGTAGTCCGCTGAAGGCCAAGGTAACAATTGCAGCTAATCAGCAAGTAGATAGTACATTAAGCCTAAAAGAAGATTATGAAATAGAATTTTTTGTCGTGCATCATAAGGCTGGCGGAGCAAGAACGGCTTGGCACCGCGAACTTGAAGCTTTGCAAATTATGAATTATGTTCGAGAGATTGAGCGAAAGAATCCACTTGCAAATATTATTGTCGCAGGTGATTTTAATGCTCAATCCAACTATAAATCCGCAAGGGTCTATCTAGAGTCAGATTTGCATGATGCTATGAAGCATCGTGCAACTAGTCGTGATTACGATATTGATCATCCTCTTTGGCAGACGCATTCATCAAGTCGTGCAATTGATCTATTTTTGTTTAATGGGAATGCGTACGATGAATTTATTTTTGGCAGTGCATTTGTTTTAGGAACATCTGCAGAAGATTATGATTGGCGAAATACACTTCCGCCTCCTGGTATTGCTTCTGATCATTTCCCTGTTGTTGTCGATATTGTGCCAACTGAAAATCAAGGTAATTCAATCAAAGCTCCTCGTTGGCCAAGTAAGCTAACAAAAACAGCTCTTGGTAATGTTCTGCAAGGGAGTAGCAGTACTTCACAAATGAATGGTACAAGTGACTCTGTTCCTGTGGAGAATGCGAAATATATAGCAAACAAAAATAGCCGTAAACTGCACTATGCAAACTGTGTCAATGCTAAAAAAACAAGCGCAAAGAACAAGGTTGGTTTTGATTCTTATCAGAAAGCGATTGATGCAGGTTGCACGCCAGCGGGTTGCTGCAAACCAAAATAGGTTCACTAGTCAAGAAGGCGCTGTACTTCTTCAACATCTTTATCCCCACGGCCTGAAATGTTAATAAGTAAATTTGAATCTTGTGACATAGTTTTTGCAATTTTTAATGCTCCGGCAACAGCATGAGACGACTCTAGCGCTGGAATAATTCCTTCGTACTTGCTTAATGCTTGGAATGCCTCAAGTGCTTCTTTGTCATCAACAATAATGTAATCGACCCGCTTTTCATCTTTCCAAAAAGCATGCTCTGGACCAACTCCCGGATAATCAAGACCTGCGGAGCAGGAGTGTACATTCTGAGTCTGGCCATCTTGATTTTGTAAGACATAACTTAAGGATCCATGTAATACTCCTGGAGAACCAAGAGATAACGGCGCAGCGTGTTGGCCAACATCTAGCCCGCTTCCGCCAGCTTCAACACCAATAAGTTTGACAGATTCATCATCAATGAAAGGCGCAAACATGCCCGCCGCATTTGAACCACCGCCAACACAGGCGACTATGCAATCAGGTAGTGAACCGAGCAACTTAAAGCATTGCTCTTTAGCTTCCTTTCCAATGACTGATTGAAATTCGCGGACAATAAGGGGAAATGGGTGGGGGCCGACTACTGAACCAAGAATATAATGTGTTTCTTTTACAGAGCCCATCCAATCGCGCATAGCTTCGTTAGTCGCATCTTTTAAAGTCTTTGATCCAGAATCTACAACATTGACGCTTGCGCCTAAGAGCTCCATTCGAAAAACATTAAGTGCTTGTCTTCTTGCATCTTCAGCACCCATATATACTTCGCAGGATAAGCCTAGCTTTGCACAAGCTGTTGCAGTCGCTACTCCATGTTGGCCAGCGCCTGTTTCAGCAATAATTCTTGTCTTCCCCATCCTTTTCGCTAACAAGGCTTGTCCAAGTGTATTATTTATCTTGTGGGCCCCAGTATGCGCTAAATCTTCGCGCTTCAACCAAATCTGTGCTCCGCCAACATTTTCTGTTAGCCGTGGAGCAAATGTGATTGGCGTTGGCCTTGCTACATAATTTGTAAGAAGGTCATTGAGCTCATCGCAAAAGAGCGAGTCTTTCATGGCGTCTTCCCACGCTTTTTCAAGTTGATGTAAAGCAGCAATTAAAGTCTCAGGAACAAATTGTCCCCCAAAAGCACCGTACCATCCTGTTTGATTAATTATTGATGTCATGTGTTTAATTTATTACCTAATAAATATTTCGCAAGAAATTCAATTTCTGTTTCTTTAACAAACGCAGATTCTCTACCGTATCCCATGTGTTCTTCTGGAGCTCCAGTATTATCAAAAGATAGTAACTCGATTTCTTCGGGAGAATTTGATTTTGCTTTCAGTGCTTCAATAAAATCTGATTCAGTTGCGTAAGGAATCCGTTTGTCATGTTTACTGTGAACTGCTAGTACGGGGATATCACGCCAACCGTCAATTCGATTCATCGGGTTGATGGCTTCAATTTCATCAGCAGAAAGGTGGCTAAAAAATGGATTGTCATGAAGATATTTCCATTGCCCGCCGGTGCTTTCTAGTATCGCTGCTTTAAATAGATGAGGTAGTACAAGTCTGTATGAAGTCGCAAGACCACCAGCTGACATTCCACCTATTGCGCAATTAGTGGTATCAAAGTAAGGCGTCATGGCTAATTCATTAATTATTTCATCGATTTCTTCTGCCATTTGTGTGATTATCTGCAGAGCATAAGCCTCATCATTCTGTTTTTCATTGAATCTTTCGCCATGAAAAGGTAGGTCGACTGCGCAAACGTTGATGCCTTTTCGCACGCAACGCAAATACCGTCCAGGATCAAGCTCTTTATACATTGTTCTTCCGTGCATCCAAAGCAAAAATGGCCTTGGCTTTTCGTCAATGATGGAGAGTAGGCAGGGCACTCCAGAAATTTCTTTCAGCGAGGATACATCCCGTAAACGAGTTGGCAGTGAATCAAAGCGCGATTTCATATTAATATCATACGCATAATCATAATTCTGTATGGCACAGTTACTGCTTACAAAGAGTAAAATGCTCGATGTGTTAAAAATATTAAGTGGACAATATAGATCGAGAATTCTTAAGACTCCTCGAGACAACAGCGTGACTCGGCCTTGGACTGGTAAAGCACGCGAATCTGTAATGAATCAGCTGCGTGGGCATCTCAATGAAGCCATCGTTTTGGATTTATTTGCAGGTGTTGGAACAATGGGCCTTGAGGCAGCAAGTCGTGGTGCGAAAACTGTTGTAATGATTGAAAAGGATCGAAAGATATTTGAGCTTCTTGAGTCAAATATTGATTCTCTTGACTGTGCTGAACAAGCTGTTGCTGTACAAGCGGATGCATTATCAAGTATCCCTCTACTAAGAGTTCCAAGGCCGGTTGATGTGGCTTTTCTCGACCCGCCTTATGCGATGATGAAAAACGATTCGCTTCATGAAAGAATTCTCGAGCAAATCTCTAAAATCGAACCATTGCTTCATAGTGAGGGGCTCATTGTCCTCCGTACTCCAGTTGATCCATATCGAATATCTCACTCGATTGATACGCTAGCTGGCCCAGAGATTCAGAAAGAAGGCAGTGGCATGTGGATACTTTTCTATGGAAAGAAAACTGAATCATGAGCAAAATTTGCCCTATTGAATGTCGCAAAGGTGCGATTGCAATTTTAAAAAAATTGCGTGACGCTGATTTTGAAACGTATTTTGCAGGCGGTTGCGTTCGTGATCGTATTCTTAGTAGCGCACCTCTTGAATACGATATTGCGACATCAGCTCGGCCAGAAGATATAAAACATCTCTTTCCTAAATCAAGAAGTGTAGGTGAAGCTTTTGGTGTAATGCTAGTTCGGTCCCATGGCAATATGTACGACGTTGCAACATTTCGAAGCGATGGCCCATATACCGATAAAAGGCATCCAGACAAAATAGAGTTTTGTGATGCTGAGCATGATGCATTTAGAAGAGATTTCACGATTAATGGCATGTTCGAGGACCCTATAAATGAAAAAATTATTGACTATGTTGAAGGTAATAAAGACATAGAAGAACGTCTTATACGAGCAATTGGAAATCCTCATGAGCGGATTGCTGAAGATCGATTGCGAATGTTGCGCGCAATTAGATTTGCTGCACGTTACGAATTTTCTATTGAGTCCGATACAGGCAATGCAATTCGTGAATGCTCTCATGAACTTGCAGGCATCTCTCGAGAAAGAATCGGTGAAGAGATAAAAAAGATGCTCATTCATGAAAGCCGCGGAGTTGCCGCTTGGGAAATTCAATACCTTGGATTAGATTGTGTAATTTTTGGTGAAGAATCTTGCATGAATGCTCCATCGCGCCTGGGTCGATTAGCACGGGAAGCAAATTATTCAACTTCACTTGCAGCATGGATTCTTGACCGTCATACAAGTACCGCCGATCTGCTTGGCATTGCTTCACATTGGAGAACTCATCTACTACTCTCAAACCGTGTCTATGACGATCTCTGTGAAACCCTTCAATTGCATGAGCGCTTATACACTTGGGATACCCTTGGTATTGCTCAGCAAAAACGGTTGGCTGCATCTCCTCAGTTTTTATGCGCCCTCGAAATTGTCCATTGTGAAGACCGTTCAGTGTTCGTTAACATTAAAAGGGAGCTCTCTTTGCTTGAGCAATCAGGAATAGCTCCAGAGAGATTAATCAACGGAAATGACTTATTAGAAGCTGGAGTCCTTCCTTCAGCTATTCTTGGTGATGTATTAGAAGCCGTTTACGATGCCCAGCTTGAAGGTTCCGTCCAGAGCAAGAAGGAGGCCCTATCACTTGGTTTGGCCGTCTATAGGGACTTTTTGGCATCCTAAACTGATTTCGAAGGGTATACTAATGCTATGAACTTATACTTAATGAAACTCCTATTTCTCATTAGCGCAATAACGACAACTGCTTTTGCCACATATGCATTAGCACTTCAAGAAGATAGCAAAATTCGCTGGTCGGATTCTGTTGTAG
>Ga0163179_10000840_pt1 | contig 21997 bp, 18 predicted proteins | sample AtlANTMetagenome_FD_109643 | JGI IMG/M metagenome (GOLD analysis project Ga0163179, IMG submission 109643) | Marine eukaryotic phytoplankton communities from the Atlantic Ocean - Atlantic ANT 2 Metagenome | ecosystem: Environmental > Aquatic > Marine > Oceanic | place: North Atlantic Ocean...
TAATAGGTTTGAAAAAATAGAACCTGGAAGTTCAATTAAATTAAAGAAGTTTGTTTTAAATGCAAGAGAAAACTACAAAGTCGCTGTCCTAGATTTATTATATAAAATGCCTGGAGAATCACCACTAGAATTAATAACCATAGATACAATAAAAAAAGTAAAATACTTCCTAACAAATATAAGAAGAGAGGTAAGGAAAGATTTTAAAAACCCTATGCTTAGGGCAATTCTTGAATTCCCTGTATTATTTTTAGGAGCAAAACCATCGGATACTCCTGCATTTTATAATTTTATGAATTATGCTGATTTTGGGCTAGGAACATTCCAACCAAAAAACGGATTTTATGATGTAGTTCAAGCAATGATTTCTCTTGGAAAATCTCTTGGAGTAAGATTCTATAATAATTCCAATGTGACAAAAATTATTACAAACAAAAACAAGTTAGCTGGTTTAGAAATAAATGAAAAGACTATTAAATGTGATATTGTTATATCTGGAGCAGATTATAATTTTACAGAAAAATTACTTCCTAAAAATCTGAGACAGTATAGTAAAAAATATTGGGATAAAAGAATATTGGCACCTTCAGCATTATTATTTTATGTAGGGTTTAATAAAAAATTAGATAATATAGAGCATCATAACTTGATTTTTGATACTGATTTTGATCAACATGCACTTGAAATTTATGACAATCCAAAATGGCCAACTAATCCATTATCATATGCAAGCTTTACATCTAAAACTCATAAAAACACAGCGCCAAAAGGTTGTGAGAATGGATTTTTTCTTATTCCAATTGCTCCAAATCTTAAAGACAGTCAAGAAATAAGAGATAAATATTTTGATGTACTAATAAATAAACTTGAAAAAATTACCAAGCAAAATTTAAGAGATAATATTATATATAGAAAAAGCTATTGTGTCAATGATTTTATTAATGATTATAATTCATATAAAGGTAATGCGTATGGATTAGCAAATACATTATTACAAACAGCATTTTTAAGGCCAAAACTTAGAAGTAAAAAAGTTAGTAATCTTTATTTCTGTGGACAACTTACAGTACCTGGACCAGGCGTCCCTCCCGCTATTGTATCTGGAAAACTTGTAAGTGATTTGGTAATAAAATATGAAGAAAATTAAAAATTATTTTTAAATTGTAAATATCTTAGAGTTTTAAAAATGAAAAAAATATTTGATGAAGTTTCGTATAGCTGCAGTAAGAAGGTCACAAATACTTATAGCACATCATTTTCAATGGCCTGTAAAATGCTGTCAAAAAATATACGAAAAGACATATATAATATTTACGGTTTTGTAAGATTTGCTGATGAAATCGTTGATTCATTTCATGATTATGATAGAAATATGCTTTTTGAAGAATTTAATAATGATTTAGAGAGAGCATTAGAAAATAAGATACATTTAAATCCAATATTAAACTCATTTCAAATAACCTATCACAAATACAACATTAATAAAGAGCTTGTAGATGCATTTATGGATAGTATGAGGAAAGACCTCACAGTTACCAAATATAATACACAGAAGGAATATGAAAATTATATCTATGGATCAGCAGATGTAGTAGGTTTAATGTGTCTTAAAGTTTTTGTAAAAGGAGATGAAAAAAAATATAAAACACTTAAAGATTATGCTATGCGATTAGGCTCTGCATTTCAAAAAGTAAATTTCTTGAGAGACTATAAATCAGATCTTGAAATATTAAAAAGATCTTATTTCCCAAACATCCAATTAAACAATTTAGATGAGAGTACTAAAAAAGAAATTATTAGTGATATTGAAATGGATTTTAAAAAAGGCTTAATGGGTATAAAATTACTTCCAATTGACGCTAAATTTGGAGTTTTTATGGCTTATAGATATTATAATCAATTACTAAAAAAATTAAAAAATACACCTGCGCCAGAGATAAAAAATGCAAGAGTTAGAGTTCCTAATCTAAAAAAAATTGAACTTCTTACGAGAAGTTATGTAAAATATCAATTAAACCTATTGTAAATGGAAACCGTAAATTGGATTATAGTATTTATCTCAACCTTCTGTTTTATGGAGTTTATGGCATGGTTTTCACATAAGTATGTTATGCATGGTTTTCTTTGGGCTCTGCATAAAGATCATCATAAAAAAGATCACAACTCCTGGTGGGAAAGAAATGATTTATTCTTTATTTTTTATGCTCTTGTTAGTATGAGCTTTTTTTACTCTGAAGTAGAATATGGATTTGTTTTTGGTTTTGCAATAGGTTTTGGAATATTTGCATATGGATTAACGTATTTTTTAGTTCATGACATACTTATTCACCAACGTTTTAAATTATTTAGAAATACTAATAACTGGTATGCTAAAGCCGTCAGACGCGCACATAAAATGCATCATAAACATCTGAGTAAAGAAGATGGAGAATGTTTTGGAATGCTATTACCTCCATTAAAATATTTTAAAGACTATTATAAATAACTCTCTTTAACACCAATAATATATTGCATATGAAAAAACCTTACTTTAAATATATTATAGTAGGTGCAGGGACTTCTGGACTACATCTAATTAAATCAATTACTGAGGATAAATTCTTTAAAGAAAAAAAGATTTTATTAATAGATAAATCACTAAAAAACAATGAAGAAAAATGTTTTTCATTTTGGGAAAAAGGTAAAGGTAAATGGGATAAAATTATTACAAAATCATGGTCAAATGGACATTTTATTTCTAAAGACCATATAATTAATCTAGATTTAAAAGATTATAAATACAAGATGATAAAATCTAAAGATTTTAATAAATATGTAAAAAAAATAATCTCATCGCATAGTAATATAGAAATCATTAAGGACGATGTAATAAACATAAGAAAAGAAAATAATCAAGTAGTAGTAGTCGCCAATAAAACTAACTATATATGTGAACATGTATTTGACAGTAGATTTCCTAATGATATAAACCTCAATACTCATATTTCAATAAAACAGCACTTTAAAGGTTGGATTATTGAAACTAAAGCTCCAAAGTTTGATTCAAAAACATTTACAATAATGGATTATAGAATACGTGATCTTAATAAAACAGCATTTACATATGTATTGCCAATATCAAATAAGAAAGCACTTATTGAGTATACATACTTTACTAAAGAATTAGTAGACTCAAAAGAATATGATTTGAAATTAAAAAAATATATAAAGAAAATATTAAAAATCAATGACTACTCAATTCTAAATGAAGAATATGGAATAATTCCTATGACTAATTATCCATTTTTTAATCATTCAACAGATAATATTACTAAAATTGGTACAGCAGGAGGATGGGTTAAGCCCTCAACAGGATACTCATTTAAAAATTCAGAAAGAAATAGCAAAAAGATAGTTAAGCAATTAAAAAAAAATATCACATTAATCACTGTTAAAAGCAAATTGAGATATTATCATATGGATAAAATATTTTTAGATGTATTAGAAAAAAATAATTGGTTTGGAGAAAAGTTATTTTTTTTATTGTTTAAAAAAAATTCGGCTAATAAAATATTTGAATTTTTAGATGAGAAGAGTAATTTTTTTAGTGAATTAAAAATAATTAAATCATTATTTTCAATTCATTTTATTAAAAGTTTTATAAGACATTTATTCAATGGTCTTAAAGTAAACTAACGGCTATTTCTTTTTATAAGATTTAACGCAGAACCCAAATTATACCATTCAATTTGAGAGGAATTGTATGAGTGATTTACTTTAATTACATCATATGAGCCATCATCATGCTTTAATCTAACCTTTAAATGTCTTGAAGGAGAAAAATCTTTTAAATCAATAAATGAAATAAGATCATTTTCTTGAATTAAATCATAATCAGATTCATTAAAAAATGTTAAAGCTAACATTCCTTGCTTCTTTAGATTAGTCTCATGTATTCTGGCAAATGATTTAACAATTACAGCACAAACACCTAAATGTCTAGGCTCCATTGCTGCATGCTCTCTAGACGATCCCTCACCATAATTATGATCTCCAACAACAATTGTATCAACCCCTTTAGATTTATAAAACCTTTGAACATCTGGAACACCACCATATTCTCCTGTAAGTTGATTTTTTACAAAATTTGTTTTTTTATTAAATGCATTAACAGCTCCTATTAGACAATTATTAGAAATATTATCTAAATGTCCTCTATATCTTAACCATGGCCCTGCCATAGATATATGATCAGTAGTGCATTTACCATAAGCCTTTATTAATAGCCTAGCATCCTTTATATTATTTCCAATTGGTTTGAATGGTTCCAATAATTGCAATCTCTCAGATTTAGGATTTACCTTTACCTCAATGCTATCTCCATTAGATATTGGATCAATATATCCAGAATCCTTACAATCAAAACCTTCTTTTGGCAATTCGATTCCAGTAGGTGGATCAAGCATTACCTCCTCCCCATTCTCGTTTATTAAACTATCATTTAAAGGATCAAAATCTAATCTACCTGAAATTGCAATAGCAGCTACTATTTCAGGAGAACCAACAAAAGCATGTGTGTTGGGATTTCCATCAGCACGTTTTGAAAAGTTCCTATTAAAAGAATGGACTATTGAATTTTTTTCCTCACCTTTTAAATCACTTCTATCCCATTGACCAATACATGGTCCGCATGCATTAGTGAAAATTGTGGCATTTAAATCCTCAAATATTTTGATTATTCCATCTCTTTCTGCAGTATATCTAACCTGTTCAGATCCAGGATTAATTCCAAAATCTGATTTTGTTTTTAATTTTTTTTCTAATGCTTGTTTAGCTATTGAAGCAGCTCTTGTCAAATCTTCATATGATGAATTTGTGCAAGAACCTATTAATCCCCAATCAACATCTAAAGGCCATTCATTTTCTTTAGCTTTCTTTCCCATTTCTGAAATAGGAGTAGCTAAATCTGGGGTAAAAGGTCCATTTAAATGGGGTTTTAGCTCATTTAAATCGATCTCTATTAATTCATCAAAATATTTTTTTGGAGTTTCATATACTTCTTTATCTCCAGTTAGATATTCTTTAATATTATTTGCAGCATCAGCTACTTTACTCCTTCCTGTTGCTCTTAAGTACCTCTCCATTGATTCATCATACCCAAAAGTAGATGTAGTTGCTCCTACTTCAGCACCCATATTACATATTGTTCCTTTTCCTGTGGCTGACATAGATTGTGCTCCAGGACCAAAATATTCAATTATACACCCCGTTCCACCTTTAACAGTCAGGATTCCTGCAACCTTTAAAATAACATCTTTTGGAGCAGCCCATCCTGAAAGCTTACCAGTTAATTTAACTCCAATAATTTTTGGAAATTTTAATTCCCAAGGCATTCCTGCCATTACATCAACTGCATCAGCACCACCAACACCAATTGCTATCATACCCAATCCTCCAGCATTTACCGTATGTGAATCAGTACCAATCATCATTCCTCCTGGAAATGCATAATTTTCTAATACAACCTGATGTATAATTCCTGCACCAGGCTTCCAGAAACCTATTCCATACTTGTTTGATACAGTTCTTAAAAACTCAAACACTTCATTACTAACTGAATTTGCTCTTTTTAAGTCTTTATCAGCTCCTAGTTTAGCTTGTATTAAATGATCACAATGAACAGTTGTAGGAACAGAGACTCTAGATTTACCTGCTTGCATAAATTGAAGAAGAGCCATTTGTGCTGTAGCATCCTGACATGCAATTCTATCTGGCTTAAAATCTACATAATCCTTTCCTTTAATAAAAGGTTTATCAAATTCATTCCATAAATGAGAGTAAAGTATTTTTTCTGAAAGAGTTAAAGGTTTAGCTATGTATTTTCTTGCATTATCAACATTTTTAACAATGTTTTGATAAACCTTTTTAATCATTTGAATATCAAAAACCATAAAAAATTTATTTTTTTAACCAATTGCTAAAGAAATTACAACTCCTATGTTCCATAGATATCTTTACAAATGTTTCATTAATTTTGTCATCTTGCCATTTTTCAATTTCTTTTAATTGCTTGTTTTGCAATGCTAGCTTTTGAATCTTTAAATAATCCTTAGAAAATTCTGCAACATGTTCATCATATCTATTTGAGACAGAAAGAATTTTAAATTTAATCGGATTAACTCTATCTTCATCCTGATAAACAATACTTACCTCATCTTCTTTTAAATTTGAAATTTGTGAATATAGTTCAGGATCAATTTTAGTTAATTCAAAAGTATAATCTTGCGTCTCAGGATTTATAAGAAGACCTCCGTCATATTTTGTTTCTATCTCATCGCTAGCTTCCCTGGCAGCATCAGAGAATGTTATATCGCCTGAAACAATTTTTTTTCTGATATTTTCAATTTTTTCTTTAGCTTCTTCAATCTCTTTAGAGTTTACTTTTGGTCTCAATAAAATATGTCTAACATCATATTCTTGTCCGCGAATCTTTTCTAAGAAAATAATATGATAGCCAAATTCTGTTTCAAAAGGCTCAGATATTTCTCCTTCTTGAAGTGAAAAAGCAACTTCATTAAATTCTTTAACCATAGGAGATTTTTTTCTGTTTATTGTATATTTTCCTCCATTTCTCCTTGAAGGCAAGTCGTCACTGTATAACACTGCTTTTGTAACAAAGCTTGCACCATTTTCAACTACATCAGCTCTAAACTGTCTTAATCTGTCAACTACTTTTTCTTTTTCCTTATCAGTAGACTTTGGAATAATTACAATCTGTGAAACTTTCAATTCCGTACCAAAAATAGGCCTATCTCCTTCAGGTATTAAATTGAAAAACTGCCTTACTTCTTCAGGTGTAACTTCAAGATCTTCAATTATTGATTCTTGCATTTTTTTTGCTAATTGAGAATTTTTGTTTAGCTCGAACATTTCTAATCTTAACTCCTGTTCTGAACTCTTATTATAATACTCTATTAGCTTATCCATTGACCCTATTTGTTTAGCAAACATATCAATCTGCTGATCTACATATGATTGTATTTCAGCATTATTAACTTCTATACTATCTTGCACAGCATGATGTTGATATAATTTATCTTCTAAAAGTTTACCAAATATTTGACATCTAGTAATATCTTTAGTTGAGACCCCAGAAACCTTTAATTGTGTGAATTGTTTATCAATATCTGATTCTAATACGACAAAATCACCTATTACAGCAGCTACACCATCAATTTTTACTCTGTTAGTATCTTGGCCACTTATTATATTTGAAATAAAAAACAATAAGCAAATTATAGAGTATCTAGTCATTTTTATAAATTTCTAATTTATTAGTTTTAATTGCATTTTCAAGAATCTCTTTTTTTAACTCATTTACCATATTGGATTTTCTTTTATTTATAATCATATACTCCAAAGTTGGTGAAACAAATTCTATGGGAGCATATTCACCTTTATTTCGTAAATGAATAATTTTAATCAAATATAATCCTAAAGAGTCTTTGAATTGGAAAAATTTGTATTTTTTTAACGAATTATATCTATAATTATTCATTATAGGTAAATTTTTAAATAAATCATTTCTTTTATACCAAACAGAATCAGCAAAAGAATATTTTAGAAATTGATATGATATTGAATCAAGCAAAAGTCTATCATCTTGATTATATCTTCTAAATTTTCCTCTTATTTGATTAATATCAGGATTAGTTTTTGGCAAATAAATATAATTGTATTTAATCAAATCTTCATTTAGTTTAAATATTTCTTTATTCTGATTATACAAACTATCTAATTTAATAGAATCTATCTTCAAACTTATTTCAGAATTAACTAAAGCCTCTAAATAGTTATTAGAAAGTAGCTCTGTTTCATAATTGTATACCATAGAGCTAATTTTTGACAATTTATTTTCTGATAAATTTAACCTAGCTCCTGATCTTAAAATTTTATTTATTGCCCATTGGTTTATAAATTCATTTACTTTTAGAATTGAATCTAATTTTTCTTGCTCACCATCAATAATAACTGAAATTTGATCTTCAAATAAGTAATCCTGATTTAATCTAGCAATAGCTTTTGAGTTTTTTGGCACAAAATAATTATCACATGAAAAAAGAATGATAAAAAATATTAGTAAAATTCTATTCATTATTTTCTAATATTTTTTTTATTCTCCTTAAAACCCTTTTATTAACAACAATTGAATTCTCTGCTCTTAATTTTTTTATCCAGATATTCTCTAAAAAATCTTGATAATCGCCTATTATCTCTCCTTTATCCTCATTAAAAGAATTGTAATTAAGTTTATTTAATTCATAAAATTCTTTCATTTTAATTGAATCATTGCTAGCAACATTCCATATCTTTTCTTGCATTAAATCAAAAAGCAACAAACCTTCTTTATATTCTTTTAAAATATATTTATAATCTTTATTCTCATCCTCTAGGTTAGACTTATATATTTCAATTAAATTATTATTTATGAATTCTTTATATAATGAATTAATAACATTCTCTTTAATTTGACTTTTAGTTTTTCCTTGATTTTTATATATATAAGTTGCAAAATCTAGAAAACTATATGTTTTATTTCTAATAATAATTAGAATACTATCTTTATCTAAGTTATCAGGAATTATCCAAGAATTATTAAAATATTCTTGATTAATCATAGTCTCAAAATATTTTAGATTTTTGTTATTATAATTTATATCATACTTATCTAATAACATTTGATAAAAGGAATCTGAAATAATAGTTGAACGAGAATTTCTTTTTATCTTATTAGATAAAATAGGTTTCATTTCTTCAATTGGTTTTAATTTACTCTTGGAATAAAACTTAATAATATGCCAGCCAATCTTTGTCTCAAAAGGTAATGAAATTTCATTTTGATCCTTTAAACTAAAAGCCATATTTTCAAATTCAGGCGAATTTAATTGACCGCTTGAAAATGGATTTAATCTTCCTCCTTTATAAGAAGTGTTCTTATCTTCTGAATATTTTTTGGCTAATAATTCAAAGTTTGATCCATTATAAATTGAATCATATAGACTATATATCTTTTCTTTTGCTCCCTGCTTATTTTTATATGTCATTATATGTCCAACTGTTATTTCTCCAAGAGAAGGTCTTTTATCATTTACTTTTAGGATATGATATCCAAATCGAGTTCTAAATGGCATTGAGACTTCACCAACCTTTGTATTATAAGCTATATTCTCAAATTTATATATCATTTTAAATGCAGAGAAATATCCTAAATTTTCAACTATTATGTCCTTACCATTATGGTAGGTTTCAATAAGTGAATCTATATTATTTTTTAACAAACTTCTTCTAAGATTTAGAACCTTATTATAAATATTAATAGTATCATTATTATCTTCATCAATCCTAATTAAAATGTGTGAGACATTTACCTCTTGTTTTGTACGATCATAAGCTTCTAAAATCAACTTTTCTTCTGTTTTTTTATCTGTTAAAAAACTAGATTCTAATTGTCTAGAATATTTGTTCAATTCACTTTTATAAGTATCTTTTTGATCTAATTTTCTTAAATATGCATCAGATAGCTTCAGTTTGTAATTTATGTATAGTTCCAGATAGTTATCAATGTCTTTTTGGGATTTATCCTCAATTAATTCAATATTCTTATTGTAAACCCTAATAAACTCTTCAGCCAATACAGGTTGGTTATTTATTTTAAACAGAACATCTCCTTCATTAATCTGAGAAAATGATATTAATGGAAAAGCCACAAGGAAAATATATAATCTATACATGACTATTATTTATGAATTTCAAAAATAAAAATATTAATTATAATATATGTAATTATCTAGAGTAATTAGGAGCTTCTTTAGTAATATTTATACCATGTGGATGACTTTCCACAATTCCAGATGAAGTTATTTTTACAAATTTTGATTTTTCTTGCAATAATTTAATGTTTTTAGCTCCACAATATCCCATTCCAGCTTTCAAACCCCCAATAAATTGGTGTACACTTTCAGTTAATTCTCCTTTATATGGAACTCTACCGACAATACCTTCAGGAACAAGTTTTGATGCTTCAGTTTCAAATTCCTGAAAATATCTATCACCACTACCCTTTTTCATTGCCTCTAACGAGCCCATACCTCTATATGATTTAAATTTCCTACCTTCATAAATAATAGTTTCTCCTGGAGATTCTTTAGTTCCAGCTAATAATGAGCCTAACATTACACAATCTGCTCCAGCTGCAATCGCTTTTGAAATATCTCCAGTATATTTAATTCCACCATCTGCTATCAAAGGTACTCCTGATGATTTTATAGCATTAGAAACCTCTAAAATAGCTGAAAATTGAGGATATCCAACTCCAGCAACTACTCTAGTTGTACATATTGATCCAGGCCCAATTCCAACTTTAATACCATCAGCTCCAGCCTTGACAAGAAATTTAGCAGCTTCTGATGTAGCAATATTTCCTACAATGATATCGATATTCTTAAATATTTTCTTTAACTCCTTAAGAAGACCAACCACTCTTTCTGAATGTCCATGGGCTGTATCAATTACTATTGCATCAACACCAGAATTGACTAAAGCCTGTGCTCTTTCATGCGAATCATCAGTAACTCCAATTGCTCCTGCTACTCTTAATCTACCATAAACGTCTTTATTAGCAATTGGCTTTAATCTCAATTTTGTAATATCTCTAAATGTAATTAATCCTATTAACTTCTTATTTTTATCTATTACAGGTAATTTTTCAATCTTATTTTTTTGCAAAATAACTTCAGCCTGAGTCAATGAAGTCCCTTTACTAACAGTAATCAAATTCTTTTTTGTCATTACCTCAATAATTGCTCTCGAATTGTTCTTTTCAAATCTAAGATCTCTATTTGTAACAATTCCCTTTAAAAAACCTTTATTATCTACAATTGGAATACCTCCAATCTTATTTTCTTTCATACTTAGTTTTGCATCACTAACAATAGAATCTAATGGTAAGGTAATTGGGTCAATAATCATCCCGCTTTCTGCTCTTTTTACTTTTATTACCTTTTTTGCTTGAGCTTCAATTGACATGTTTTTATGTATAACCCCTATACCTCCTTCTTGAGCTATAGCAATTGCCATTTTACTTTCTGTAACTGTATCCATCGCTGCAGATACAATAGGAATATTTAAAGATATATTCTTCGAAAATTTAGTGTTTATCTTTACGTCTCTAGGAAGTATTTTTGAATAGGCTGGGATCAGCAAAACATCATCATAAGTAAGGGCTTCTCCAACTATTTTGTTTTGATAATGTTTCATTGCAATTATTAATTAATTGCGTGTAAATATACGATTTTATAGTTATATGAAATTTATAATAAAAAAAACCGCCCAACAGGCGGTTTTTTTATTATTGTAATGTTACTAAATTACATCTTAAACCCTAACGTAAACATTCCTGTTACTGTACCAGGCCCTAAAGAAGTAACATCTTCACCTATACTTAAATTATAGTTCATTTCAACTCCCATATATACATTATTAGCAATATAGTAGTTAGCTCCAACAAATACTCCTCCAACAATAGAAGTAGAATCTTCACCTCCTACGTCTTGATATCCAAGACCAGCTTGCCATCCAGTATAAGTTGCAAGTCTGTCAGATCCAGCATGGTGCTTTTCTTTACCATACATAACTGCAAGAGTCATATCAGCATCATCTGCACCATCTACATCTACATAAGAAAATTGAGCTCTCCATCTTGTAGCAGAATCTCCATCAAGAGTTCTTCTAACAAAATGACCATTAGACAAAGCAAATTGTGATGTACCTTCAAAGTTTGGCATGAAGCTAACTTCATAAATTGTACCTTCAGAAGGCTTTTCCACTTGTGCAAAAGTTGCAGTAGTGAAAATTAACGTAATTAAAAGTAATAATTTTTTCATTTTTTATTGTTTATTTAGTTAATATGCTGCAAATATACGCAATATATTTAGATTCTATCAAAATTTAATGATACAGGTACTGAAAAAATCTAAAAATAATTACATAACTTATTGAAAAACAATATATTATAAAAAAAATATTGTTTATAATAAATCTAAATAATAGCTATTTATATTTATTAAACAGATCTAATGAATAATTATATGCCGTTTCAAAACGCAGTAAATTAATATCAGAATTAAGCTTTTTTTCAGTAATAAAAGAGATTAGTTTTTCTGTTGGCATATTGCCTACTAGATTATCAGAAGCCATTGGGCATCCACCAAAACCTTTTATTGCTCCATCAAATCGTCTACACCCAGCATTATATGCAGATTCAATTTTATTATACCATGACTCAGGATTTGTATGAAGGTGAACTCCAAATTCTATATGCTTGAATTTACTTGATAAAGTTTTAAATAGTGCACCTATAGTGTCTGCATCTGCTGAACCTACAGTATCACTTAATGAAATTATCTTAATTTCTTTTTTAACTAATTTTGAAACCCATTCTTCAACTATTTCTAGACTCCAAGGATCCCCATATGGATTCCCAAACCCCATAGATAAATAAACTACCATTTCTTTATTATTATTTAAGCAAAGCTGTTGTATATCCATTAAGATCTTCTCAGATTCTTTTATTGTTTTATTGGTATTTCTCATTTGGAAATTTTCTGAAATCGAAAAAGGATACCCTAAATAGCTTATTTTGGGATGCATACATGCATCTAATGCGCCTCTTTTATTAGCAACTATAGCTAATAATTTGGTATTATTATTTAAAAGAATTCTATTTATAACTTCAGATGAATCAGATAGCTGAGGCATTACTTTACTTGAGACAAAACTACCAACATCTATGGTATCAAAACCAACATCAACCAAAGATTGAATATATCTTACCTTGAGATCAGTTGGAATAAATTCCTTAATGCTCTGCATTGCATCTCTAGGACATTCAATAATTTTAATAGTTGACATTTAAAACAGCTAATATGTATTAAAATTAGCTTAATTTTCAGAAAACAGTATCATTATTGCAATTGAAATTAATACAATAATGTTTATCCATTTTAAAAATTCAGTGTAGACTTTAAACTTTTTAAAATTATTATACAAAAATGAAGATGTTAAAACAATTGTATTAAAAACAATAAATGTAACAAGCATAAAAATACCACCCAAAATGTAAAACTGAATAATTGGATTTATATAATCATTAAATATAAAGGTTGGAAAAAATGCTAAATAAAATGCTAAAACTTTTGGATTTAGAATATTCATCAAAAATCCATTTATAAATACTTTATGTTTATTTGTTTCATTATTAGCTTTATCTGTTAATATTATTGAATTATTTGATTTATAAACTTTAATTGAAACAAACAAGAGATACATTGCTCCAGCATATTTTAATACAGAAAGAAACAAAGTATTACTCATGATTAATGCTGAAACACCAAAAGCTACTAGAGATGTATGAATAAAACACCCTGAAACTAGTCCTAAAACAGTATAAAATCCAAATATTTTTCCATATTTAGCACTAAATGTTAAAACAAACATATTATCTGGTCCAGGAGCTAATGCTAACAAAAAACATGCTAAAGTAAAAGAAGCCAATATACTCTCCATAATTACAATATCTACAAAAATTAAGTATTTTTATACTATTGTCTATAAAATAAAATGAAAAAAATACTATACATAACTACATTTTTGATCTGTTTAAATTCTAATTCTCAAAATTCTGAAAATTTATGCGGAACTCAAGTTCCTGAAGATTATTTTAATTTTATGGATGAAAAAAAAGAAATTCTTCAAAATTTTGAAAGAGAATATTATCAATTAAAAGCAAATAGAACATCAACCGCTATAACTAACGTTCCCGTAAAGATTCATATAGTTACTCAAGAAAATGGTGCTACATCAATTTCTGAATCAGCTATTTTAGCTGAGATTGAAGAGGCCAATTCATATTTGGTAAATTCTTTTTTAGAGATGACTGTTTGTGAAGACATAAACTATATTGCTTCTAATAATCTTTATGCATTTGATACAAGTAGTCAAGCAGAGCTATATGCTAATAATATTCCCAATATCTTAAATATTTATTTTGTTGAATCTATTAGTTCTGGAGGAAATGGAATATGCGGATATACTTACCTTCCCGGGAGTCCTTCACAATATTACGATGTAATTGTTATGGATAACCAATGCACAACTAATGCTAGTGGTGATACATTACTTCATGAATTTGGACATCATTGGAATTTAATACACACCCATGGAGTTCAAAATGGCACTTTGACTGATGAACTTGTAAATGGCTCTAATTGTCAAACTGCTGGAGACAGGATTTGCGATACACCTGCTGATCCTCAATTAAGTGGCAACAATGTAAGTAGTGTTAGTTGCGTATATACTGGGAACGATACAGATGCTCAGTTTCAATTTTTTGATCCAGACACTTCAAATATAATGTCATATTCTCCTCAAACTTGCACTAACACCTTGTCTGATGGACAATTTGCCAGAATGTATGCAGGATACCACACATTTAAATCATACTATAAATGCCCATCATTTAATGTAGCATTTACTACAGAAGAAAATCATGACTGTGATGATAATATTACTGTTGACTTTACAGACACAAGCACTGGCGCAATAGCTTGGCAATGGGATGTAGATGGTGATAATGTAATAGATTATACCATTCAAAATCCTTCTCATGTGTATAGCCCTGGCGATTATGATGTAACCTTAACTATTACAAATTTAAACTCGTCTTCAATAACAAAGGTTTTTCCAAATTACCTTAGCTATGAATCAAATAATTATGATACTTCAATGATTAATCTTACAATAAGAGTTGCTAATGGGATTAATCAAAATACTTGGGATTTTATTGACAGCTCAGGGACAATTGTAAATTCAGGAGGTCCTTACAGTGAAGCAGGACAATATACTCACGAATTAAACGTGGTTGAATCTGAGTGCTATACTTTCACTATTTTTGATTCTCAAGGAGATGGGCTATCCAATAATGACAATAGCCTAGGTTTTGCAGGTCAAGAATATTATGAATTGGAAACAGATGACGGCGCTCTTATTCATACCAACACAAATTTTGGATCTTCTGAGAGCACAAAAATAAGCGTAAATTATTTAGGCATACCTGATATAGATACTAATAGCTTTAGTGTTTACCCTAACCCTTCTGAATACACAATTCATATTAAATCAAATGGGTTTATTATTCCTGAAAAATATTTGATATTTGATGTTAACGGAAGAGTTATTTTAGATAAAACTGTTTATTTAGAATCCGACTTATCTATTGATGTTCAATTGTTTGATTCTGGTATTTATTTTCTTAAGCTAATTTCAAACGGCAAGGAAGAAAACATAAAATTTATAATTAAATAAACTACCCTGAATTAACTAATGCCTTATTTATAGATTTTATCAATGAAGGACCTTTATAAATAAAACCAGTATATATCTGAATTAGATCTGCTCCTGCTTCAATTTTATCAATAGCATCTTGAGCAGAAAGTATCCCTCCAACGCCAATTATAGGTATTAATCCATTACTTTTTTTAGAAATAAATCTAATTACTTCGTTAGATTTTTTTGTAAGTGGTCTACCGCTTAATCCTCCAGATTCATTCTTGTGTTTAGAAATTAAATCTTCCCTATTAATAGTAGTATTTGTAGCTATAATTCCATCTATTTTTAAAGAAAGAACCAAATCAACTATTTCTGAAATATTTTTATAAGATAAATCTGGAGATATTTTAAGTAATATTGGTTTAGGTTTAGATTTCTTTAGATTTTCATCCTTTAATGATTTTAAAATACACGATAAGGATTGTTTGTTTTGTAATTCTCTTAACCCAGGTGTATTAGGGGAGCTTACATTTACAACAAAATAATCAACAAAATTATACAAGTAATTAAAACATAATAGATAGTCATTAACAGCTTGAGTATTTGGTGTATTTTTGTTTTTTCCAATATTCCCTCCAATTAATATATTTTTGTTTCCCTTTAAACGTTTACAAATTTTAACCATTCCATCATTATTAAACCCCATTCTATTGATGATGCCTTGATCATTAGTTAGCCGAAATAATCGTTTCTTTGGACTACCTTCTTGGGCCTTAGGAGTGACCGTTCCTATTTCTATAAAACCAAATCCGAAGCGACTTAATTCTTTATACAACTTAGCATTCTTATCAAACCCTGCAGCTAATCCTACTGGGTTTTTAAATTCTAATCCAAATAGTTTTCTTTCTATTTTTTTATTTCTTAATGAATATATATTCTCCACAAAAAAACCAACAAAAGGAAGGTTTAAAATTATTTTAAACAGTAAAAAAGTAAAATTGTGAACTTTTTCAGGATCAAATAAAAATAAGAAAGGAAGAATTATCTTTTTATACATTCACAATAATGAACTATATAGCAAAAATATAATAAAATGAATTAACTAAAAAACAACTAAGATTATAATGATTATTTATTCTTGTTAAGCTTTGTAGTTTTACTAATAGATATAGCAGATATATTTATCTTAATCTTTCCAGCCATAGTTGCAATAATACAGGTTCCCTCTTTGTTATTTACATCATTGACTGATCCATAAATTCCTCCAATTGTAACTATTCTGTCACCTCTTTTTAATTCAGTTTTAAATTTTTTTTCTGCTTTTGATTGATTTATCTGAGGTCTTATTATAAAAAAATAAGTAATAAGTAAAATCAATAGAATAAGAACAGAAAAATCCATAAATAATTTATTATTCTACTATTGGTTGTTGAAGCTTAGGTTTATTAGCCTGTGGATTATTAATGAAAGCTGTTATCTTAACCGTTTCTTTACCTTTTGCAGTATTTGCAGCAATTGTAACCGTCTTAGAAGTCTTATTAACACCTTTACCATTAAATTTAACAGTGAATTGTGATGATTCTCCAGGATTTAACGGCTCTCTACTCCAATCCCTAGGAACTGTACAGCCACATGTACTTTTTATATCTGTAATAACCAAAGGACCTTCACCTGTATTGGTATAAGAAAAAACAGTTTCTACAGGAGTTCCATCTTGAATAGTACCAAAATCATGAACTGTCTTATCAAAAGTCATAACAGGCATCTTAACAACAAAGTTATCCCTTATTGAAGCCTTTTCAACATTCTCAGATTTAACCTTACTAAAAGGATCATTTCCACAGGAAAATACCAAGAACAACGATAATAAAAATAATATGTTTTTCATTTCTTAAAAGAATTAAATTTAGGTGCAAAAGTATAAAAAAATGTTATTCATGCAAACCTCTTCCTTGTTTAATTATTTTATGTTTTGCTATAAAATCTTTTACAATGCTATCCAATATTCCATTTATAAATATGTTACTTTTTGGTGTTGAATACTCTTTTGATATCTCTATATATTCATTTAAAGTTACTTTTATTGGAATAGTTTTAAACTCCACAAGTTCACAAACTGCCATATTCAACATTATATAATCTAATTTAGCTATTCTTTCAGAATCCCAGTTTTTAGTTTTTTTTGAAATTTCCTTGTTGTATTTATTATAATTATCTAATGTTGTTTTTAGTAATTTTTTTGCAAATATTTTATCCTGATTATCCTTATATAATTTTGGTAATAAATATTTTTTAGAATTTGTTTTTTTTGACTTATTGATTAGTTTTAAAATAATCGTATTTACTAATGGTAAATCATCAACCCAATTAATATTTTTGTCTTCTAAATAGCTGTATAATTTCTCATCACTAACTATAATGTCTTTATATAAAGTAGAAACAAAATCTTTATCATCTTTAAAGGAAAGATCAGTACTTTCTAAATACTTATAATAAAAATCGCTTTTTATTAATTTATCAAATATTAAATCAACGTATTTAAAATCAAGCTCCCACACATTCAAGGACCTCTTTTTTAATTCTTGGCCAAACAACTCATTTGTTTTAAAATAATTTAATAATTGATTTTTTATAATTTTTTCATTATAAAAATGATTATTATTATCAGTTAAAAGTTGTTCTTTTGAAATTAGGAACTTATTCTCTGCCTTTTTTAATATTTCTATTAGTAATGAGATTAAAATCAGATACAAATCATACATATAATCTATGCTTTCTAAAAGATTTTTCTCCGTCTCTTTTGTATATTCGAAATTAGAAATTTTTAATGCGTAGATAATTTGCATTATTTTTAAGCGGATATGTCTTCTAGTAAGCATTTTTAAAGAACTTTAATTAAATACTTTAATTTAATTTTGCGTAAGATACCATTAAAATTTATTAGAAAGAATTTATAATCAGTGAAAGAATTAAAATACCTAAATAAATATTTTTATAAATATAAGTTAAATCTAATTCTTGGATTTATTATAGTAATAATTGGTAAGATATTACTTTTATTTACCCCAGGACTAGTAAGAAACTCGATAAATGTTATTGATCAGTATAGAAGAGGCGTAATAGTTGATCAATCAATAGTAGAATATGAGCTCGTTCAAAATATATTCCTAATTCTTTTAGCCGCTGTTTTATCTGGTTTTTTTACGTTTCTAACAAGACAAACTATAATCAATGTATCAAGATATATTGAATTTGATTTAAAAAATGAAATTTACAATCAATATCAAAATCTATCTCTAAATTTTTATAAAAGAAATAAAACAGGAGACTTAATGAATAGAATTAGTGAAGATGTTTCTAGAGTAAGAATGTATGTAGGGCCAGCATTAATGTATTCTATAAACACAATTACTCTAATTATAATTGTAATATTTTATATGTACACGCAGTCACCTGAATTAACTTTTTATACAATATGTCCTCTTCCTATTTTATCATTTACAATATATAAGTTAAGTAAATTAATAAATCGAAGAAGCATTATTGTACAGGAATCACTTTCAAAATTATCATCATTTGCGCAAGAAATTTTCACTGGTATTCAAATAGTTAAATCATATGTAATTCAAGATAAAACTTCAAAAGAATTTGAAAATTTTTCATCAGAAAATAAAACAAATCAAATTAAACTAGCTAAAATTCAAGCTCTATTTTTTCCGTTAATGATATTATTGATTGGATTAAGTAATCTACTTGTAATATATATAGGAGGCAAACAATATTTAGATGGAAAAATTAGTGATATTGGAATAATAGCTGAATTTATTATCTATGTTAACATGCTAACATGGCCTGTAGCGTCATTGGGATGGATAAGCTCCATTATCCAACAAGCAGAAGCTTCTCAAAAAAGAATAAATGAATTTTTAAATGAGAAGTCAGAAATAATTAATTACAACTCAAACAAATTGTCAGATATACTAGGGGAAATTACATTTAAGAATGTGAGCTATAAATACAAGGATACAGGGATAATAGCAGCAAAGGAGATAAATTTTAGTTTAAAATCAATAGATAAATTAGGTATTACTGGAGGTACAGGTTCTGGAAAATCTACCTTAATGAATCTTCTATGTAGATTATATGATATTGATACTGGTGAAATATTAATTGGTAATATTCCTATTAAAAACATAAATTTAAAATTATTGAGAAACAAAATAGGATATGTACCACAAGACACATTTTTATTTTCAGATACAATAATGAATAATGTTAGATTTGGAATTCAAAATGCAACTAAAGATGATGTAATTAAAGCATGTAAAACAGCTAACATACATAATGAAATTTTAAATTTTGAAAATGGCTATAACACTATTCTAGGTGAAAGGGGAATAAATCTAAGTGGAGGACAAAAACAAAGAATATCTATAGCTAGAGCATTAATTAAAAAACCAAAAATATTAATATTAGATGATTGTCTTTCAGCAATGGATACCCAGACTGAAGAATTAATACTAAAGTCCCTAGAAAAATACACCAAAAATATTTCAACTATAATAATAAGTCATAGGATTTCATCAATAAAAAATGCTAATAATATAATTGTTCTTGAAAATGGTAATATAACTCAATCTGGCACTCATAATCAATTAATTAATCAAAACGGATACTATAAGCAACTGTATAACAAGCAGATAATTAAAAAAGAAAGTACAGAATAAGTTGTGTTCTTAATTTTTTTTTAGGATTTTTGAGATCTAAACAAAATATATTAATATAAAAACTGACCTATGGAGAGAGAAGAAATTTTTTCAAAAACACTAAGAGCTGGTAGAAGAACATACTTTTTTGATGTAAGATCTACTAAAGCTGGAGACTATTATTTAACATTAACTGAAAGTAAAAAATTTACAAATGATGATGGATCATTTCACTATAAAAAGCACAAAATTTATTTATATAAAGAAGATTTTAGTGAATTTAATAGCAATTTACAGGAGATGACTGATTATATCATTAAAGAAAAAGGCGAAGAAGTAATTAGTGAAAGACACCAAAAAGATTATCAAAAAGAAAATACAACTTCTGAAGATGTAACTGAAAAGCCTGAAAATGATGAAGAAGTAAAAAACGACACAGAAGAAACTTCTAATGAAAATAAAGAAGGTGATGATGCAGCTACTGAGGATAAAAATGATTCAAATGAATTCACTGATGTTGAGTTTGAAGACATATAGCCTATTATCTTAAAGCTATTTTATCTATTATTTATTTTAAATATTTTTTTATGAAGTATCTCTTGTTGCTTTTATTTAGTTTTTTTTTGAATTTAAATGCACAAAATTCATCCTTAGATTTAGATTACTATTTTTCTAATCAAAACAATCTTTTTGATAAATCAATTCCAACTCCTGAGAGTGTTATAGGTCATCAAGTTGGTGAATGGCATATTACCCATGACAAGCTAATTCAATATATGCAAGAGCTTGCAAAATCATCTGAAAGGATAACAATTGAAAATAGAGGCCATACATTTGAAGATAGGCCCCTGGTTTTACTTACAATAACCTCTAAAAACAATCATGAAAATATTGATAAAATAAAAAGAGAACATAAAGCTATAACAAATGGAGATAAAACAGTAGATTTAACCAGTTCACCTTTAGTAATTTATCAAGGATTCTCCATTCATGGAAATGAACCTAGTGGATCTAATGCAAGCTTATTGCTAGCATACTATTTAGCTGCCTCTAAAAGTGATTTTATAGAGAGTTTACTAGAAAATGCTGTAATATTATTAGACCCTTCTTTTAATCCAGATGGATTACAACGTTTTGCATATTGGGCAAACACAAATAGGAATATGAAATTAAATCCAGATCCTAATGATAGAGAATATAATGAAATATGGCCTGGTGGCAGAACAAATCATTATTGGTTTGACATGAACAGAGATTGGCTTCCTGTTCAACTTCCGGAGTCAAGAGCAAGAATTAAAAGCTATAATGAATGGGCTCCAAATATTTTAACAGATCATCACGAAATGGGAACAAATGCAACTTTCTTCTTTCAACCTGGAATTCCCTCAAGAACTCATCCTTTAACTCCAGTATTAAATCAAGAATTAACTAAAAGAATTGCTGATTTTCATGTAAAAGAATTTAATGAGATAGGGTCTCTATATTATTCTGAAGAAAGTTTTGATGATTTTTATTATGGTAAAGGCTCTACTTTTCCAGATATTAATGGAGGTATCGGAATATTATTTGAACAAGCAAGTTCAAGAGGACATATTCAAGAAAGTGCAAATGGAATCCTAACCTTCCCCTTTACAATTAAAAATCAATTCACTGCTGCTATTTCAACCCTAAAAGCTGGGTTAAACCTGAGGGAAAATTTATTAGAATATCAATATGACTTCTATAAAGATTCTAGAGAAGAAGCATTAAAATTTAAAAATAAAGGAATAATCTTTGGTGATAGTAAAGATAGAGCTAAAACTATTCATTTAGCAGAAATCTTAAAAAGACATGAAATAGATTTTTATGGAATTAAAAAAGATATAAGACACAAGGGTGTGAGTTATAAAAAGGATTACGCATTTGTTATTCCTAAAAATCAGAAAAAA
>Ga0163179_10000841_pt1 | contig 21986 bp, 23 predicted proteins | sample AtlANTMetagenome_FD_109643 | JGI IMG/M metagenome (GOLD analysis project Ga0163179, IMG submission 109643) | Marine eukaryotic phytoplankton communities from the Atlantic Ocean - Atlantic ANT 2 Metagenome | ecosystem: Environmental > Aquatic > Marine > Oceanic | place: North Atlantic Ocean...
ACCGATAGGCTTAAGGGGATCAATCAGTTTAAAGTACTGGTCAATGACTTCACCAAAATTAGTAGCGTCAACGCGATAGTTGTTATTTTCTAAATCAGCGAGAGTTTTTCTTGCCCAGGCAACAGCTTCTGTTTTAATCTTAAAAGACTTAGTCAGTCGCTTTTTGTCGTAACGAATAAATGCTCTAAAATTATTCCGAGCTTTATTTTTTTGGATGTTGTAAGAACTGTTCATTATTGATTCCTTTTGTGTGTCATTTTGTGTGTCAAACAAAAAGTTGCTTATTTCAACTGATAGTTGAGTATAGTAGAAAATACAAGAAAATCAACCTCTTGTAGCACAAAAGGAAAATAAAGAAAAGTTGACAAAAGTTGAGAATATTTGTTTTAAGTTGTTGAAATATAAGGATTTTTTATTGAAGGAAGGCGACTCATAATCGATTGGTCGTAGGTTCAAGTCCTACTGGGCCCACCACTTAACCTGTTGATTTAATTATATAAAATGAGAAAAAATAAAATTAATTAAATTATTTTTACTTTTTGTGTGTCAAGTTGTGTGTCAACTGTAAAAACCACCCATTATTTGAAACAGTTTTTATATAACTTTAAGTTTGCACAACTATCAGTTATAATCTTCAACTTAACAGTGATTTATTCCACTTGCCACTATAGAGCTAAAAGGAGAAATGCTATGCCGTACTATCGAGTCACACACCCAGATGGGGGAACCGAAATCATGGGCAACCCTACCCCAAAGGAAGAGCGAGAAGATTTTAAAAGGTGGACCGGCGTTAAAAGGTTTCCCGCGATTGATCATCGTCTGAAGAAGAAAGCAAAGCCGGAGACAAAACAGCCAAAATAGCCGCGGGTAATAAAGCTCCAGATTCGAAGGCTCTCTTTAACCCAGGGTAGCCTTCGTCGGCTAAAATTCTATTTCGTTCCATGATATCTGGCCTTACGGCATCACCCGTTCTTTCAGCCCTATCAATATCTCGGGCCAGGTTAGCTCGAGCTTTTTGTCGCAGTGCGGGTTCTATCGATTTAAAGAAAGCTTCATTGCGTTCTGCATTTTCAAAGAATTTCTCAGTGGCTTTTCGTGATCCCTCACCGGCCGCCCAGGCCTTTTCGTAATCTTCGTATCCAGTTTGGATTTTGACTCTTTTAACATCACCGCCTGTCACGTTATTAATTCGTAACGCCAAACCGTTTTTCTTCAAATCTTGTCCTAGACTCGTTCCGGTTCTATTGAAGTCACTTTCTTCCCAAGCCGCAGTCACTTCTTTCCACTTCATCTCTCCGCTGTCATTTTTTGCTTTAAGTTCTACAGCGAGTTTGTGACCTTTGCTGTTCGGATTTTTTGATTCACGAATCATGTGCAAATAGCTGTCCGATATAAAGTTAATCCCTTTGCCTGTATCAACAGCAAAGAAGCCTTCCTCTTCGGCTAGTTTTGAAATATCTCTCATCATTGCTTCATTTGGCGATTCGTTTAAAGGCACATTAATACCTGTTCGCTCACCAGCTTTTGTTTGAGAATTAGGTATTATCTTATGCCAGGCTCCGGCATTTTGGACATCAACATAGGCTCGAGAGCTTTCAGCCACATCGAGTAATACGCCGTCGCTAACATTGATAACGCCATCTTTTTGTTGGACCAGGGGTCTTGCAACCCGACCAGGGTTAATTTCAAGAACACCTGTACCTTCTGGTGTATAAGCTCCAACCATACTTCCTGTTGGCTCGGCAAGCATTCCACCTTCGGAATAAATTGAGTCTTGCCCTTTAGTATTTTCCCAGGTTGCCGCATCGTCAAAAGCTTGTCGTTCATCAAACGGTGCATCGATTAGCGCGGGGAATTGCCCTGTGCCCGCTCCTGGCGTTTGCTCATAGGTTCCAGCCGCTTGGTACTTTTCGCTGTAGTCACCATAGCCCAAACTGGAATCATCTGGACTTACCTCACCGGCTTTAATCCTAGCACCCGTCCAGGCAGCAGCCTGAGTGTTTAACGCATCCCAATCATCAAACCCGCCCGCTTTTTGCTTATTAAGCTGTTCGGCAATAAGGGCCATTTGCTCATCTAAAAAGGCGTGCTCAGTGTCACTAAAACCTCGATCAAATGGTTTGCCTGGTTTGTCACCTGGATAGCCGAAAGACCTTCCTTGCCATATATCATGCACGGGGCTTTTAGCCATCGCTGGATTCCAGGTTACCGATAGATTCTGAGCGTAGGGGGTGCGCTTATTTCCAAAAAAAGGACTTCCACCGTCCAAGCTCTCCTCAATCAGAGCACTTTGGTTGTTCGGAAATCGGCCTGTGTCTACCGGCAATCCGGCTGCACGCTGGTTAATCCCTTTAACTGCATGGCCTAAATTAGGATCAACCGCTGTACCTTGTGAGGTTATACCCTCAACATTTGCAACTTGTTGGGATCGCCCAGGAGGTGCGACACGGTCAGTGAACTCAGAGCCTTTGGTGTACCAATCTCTGGACTGCAGCCCCGCCATCACATCCTTTATGTAGCGTTTTCGCATTGCCGCTAATTTTTGCGGGCTATCGATTCCAGGGGGAGCACCAACATATTGTCCGGTTGTGCCGACACGTTTTTTAGCTCGAGTGGGTCTAGCGGTTACATCAGCGTTTTGCACGCCATCATCTAACCCAGCTTTTACTACAGTTTTTTTACCTGGGATGCCAATCATTGACAGCAGCCCTAAACCGCCCTCTACGTGATTTGTCCCTGGTTCACCAATGGCATTAATTAATGTCGGCCTCAAAGTTTTGTTGTAAGTGTTAGCGATAAAACTAGCAGCATCAGCAATTGAAACGCCGTTCTCTCTCAACTTGTTACCTATACCTCTATAGTTTGCTATAAAACTAGCTGTTTCACCTATCGCGGCTGAAATCTTTTTAGCATCACCTTCTAGCGGTGGCCGGTTGATTAAGTCGCCGCCTTGGTAATCCTCACCGGTCATAGCTTTTTGACCAAAACGATGGCCTTCATTAATCATGCCGGCTACCGTATCGTAAGCCAAAGACTCCATCGTATTCGCAATAGGAGCTTCTGCCACAGGAGCATTTCGACGTTTTCTTCGCTCTTCTTCAAGCCTTGCCATATTATGTAAAAACATTTTAGTCCTCTAACATCCCTGGTGCTGGTGCTGGATCCGTTAATGTGGTGTCCTCGAGCATTCCCTTTTCGATACTGATATTTTCGGGTATACCAGCGGCATCCTCAATGGCTTGTGCGTCTTCCAGTGCTTTGTCATAGCCATAAGGGTCAGGATTTTGGGCCGGTGGTTTAAAAGTTGGTAAGTCTGGTATGCCTACATCGTTTAAGCCAGGGCCCGATTTTAATTGGCCTAATGAAGGGTTAGCGATACCCGCTTGTGCTCCAATATTTTGAATTTGCTTTGTAGCATCAGGGGCCGATGCGTTGGCTATTTCAGTGCCGCCATAACCAGCACCTACATTTACCGAGCCTCGATCCTCTCCTAAAAAGTCTATTGCATCGCCCACGGGTCCAGGCAGCGCATCGGACACCGCGTCAGAAAATCGCTCCGCGCCTGTGCCCATTGTTGATTTGAAATCATCCGCAAAGCTTGACATTGTCTCCACCGCTCCAGCGATGGTTGCTAAAATTCCAGCCATTATTCATCATCCTCTAAGGCACCGCGTAGCTCGGGCCTGGTAATACCCACCGCATCCATTACAGCGTTATAAATGTTAGGTACGCCATTTGCTGTGGCAATCCTGGCACCATCGTTTAACCATTTCCTGGTTGAGAGCTCCGTGGTGTCGAACACTTTTGGTTGAGAGCGTAACCACTTCGACATCCATTCAGAATTTAAGCCCTTTGAGGCCATCCAGGGAATTGCGACTGTGGATACAAAAACACCAAGACCCATCATGGGCTCACCGGACAATGTCAAGACCCCGCTAGTTCCTAGACCTGTAACGCCCTGCCCGACCGCTGAAGCCGTTGCCGTGTTTGAGCGATTAACAAATTGCTCAACGCCTTGCACGCCCTCGGCAAAAACTCGCATATCTTCAACGATCTCAGATGCGTCAGAACCAAGCAACATATCTCGACTCGCTTTTGGCATTGATCGGTTTAGATCATCGGTTTGATTGATAATCCGGCTAGGCGACACTCTATCTTGAGCGGCATTTTGTGCCCCGCTGGTAGACATTCCAAATCGGTTATAAAACGCTGATCCAGTTTCTCGCAGAGCACCCTCGTCGAGCACCCCCGAGTTTACAAAGGCACTAAGTTTTTCGGGATCTTGCGATAGTTTAGTCACTGAGTTGTAGGCATCCATGCTGGTAGCCCATTGACCGTTTCGCATCATGGTCGGCTCTATAAAATCGCTAATTATTTGCCGACCGGCTCTGTAGTGATCGTTTGCCTTCCTGGCTAGATCGCCAGCCACCGGATTGATTTGAGCAGCCCCAGCAAACATATCATCGCTTAAAGCCCCATATAGCTCATTAAGCTCCTTTGAAGTTAAATCACCAATGGTGTCTCGGTCCTTAATCTTTGAGCCTATTAGAGTTCGCAACCGAGCTAATGTTTCATAGCCGTAATCTGCTGATCTTTTTTCGTAAAGACTTTTTATTAAAGGAGCCGTTAATAGCTTTGCTATTTCGGGATCATCAACAAATCGCTCAACATTTGATTCTAGAAAGGTATTAAAATTAGCACCTTGAATCCTGGCACCCTTTCCAACAAACGTGCCCAGTTCCTCATAAAGCAGTTCTGAAGTATCAATAAAATTAGCCTGGTATTTTTGCGCTTGCTCAAGCATATTTTTACCGGCAACCTCCGGCGTAGATCGAACACCTCTTCCTAAATCATCGTATCGGCCAGTAAGCTTACCGTGGAAAGTGTCGAGCACATCGGCCACCCCTTCCATCATTTTGTTTGCTTGCTTTTCCCAGGAGCCCATCGCTGTATAGATTTTCTGCGAGGTTGCATCCAGGGCACCGAGCATTCGATTTCCAATCACACCAACGGTCGGTTCAATGTCGTATTTCCTCGCAACTTCCGCTATCCGCTTATTGCTGTTAGACATCAAATTATGCAGAGCCGGATTAATTAGGTTTCGAGTAAAACCAAGGGCTCTTTCCCAGGGGATCGTATTCATACCAAACTCAATCGCTGTATCTGCTGCGTATTGACCTATATCCCTGTTATCCATTTTGCCAAGCTGCTGCATACCTACGTCATAAAGAACGCCGGATGCCGTGGCCCCTGCAGCCGCGGGTACTGTAGCCAATAGACCAGTAGGCGACGATCCTATACCAGCCAAAACGCCGCCCGTTATTTCAGCGGCCGTTCTCCCGTATTCTGCGACATCACCCGCATCAAACCCTTTCGGGTTATAAAGCGTTGGGGCTTGGTTTTCTCGATCATAAAATAAATAGTTATCTTCCCCGTAAGGAATAGCTTCTGGATACCGTTGCCTCATACTTGCCAGTTTATCCTCGGGCCCTCTTGAACTGCCAACAACCGCTCGGGTTACCAGGTCGGCACCCTCATCAGACACGCGGCCTTGTTGTACATTCTGTAAGGCGTTAGGGCTTTGAGCCAGTATGGCAGATAGTTTTTGAGCAGCCTCGTTGTCACCCGCCGCCCTGGCGTTATCAATGGCACCTAGTATTTGTTGAAGAGAGTATTGGCTCATTAGTCTGGTGTCCCGTATTGGCCCATTAGGCTATTTTCTTCACTGTCATCGTCAATCACAATTGTCCCGTCTGTAGGGTTTGGGTTGCCAGGGCCCATAGGTGTGAAACCTGTTCTTGGGTCTTTTATTCCACCTCCGAGTAAATTTTGAACTGCCGCGTCATCCTTGAAAGTTTGGTATGCTCGTATTCTGTTATCTGCACCGGCATATCGATCATTAGCATAAATGACCCAGTCTGCAATTAATTCATCTAACAACGCATCAAGCTGTGGCCTAGCCTCTTCTCCTAACCTTTTACCGGTTCTTATCTCTTCTATAAGATTTGTAATTCGGTCATATGCTCCCGATGCGCTGGATGCAATTGCAAATTCGCTTTCTCTTACTACACTCCCTGGATCAAGAGCTTTCATAAATCCTGTAATTGCTGCTACATCACCTATACCGGTCCCCGCTCGAAGACCGCGTTTTGCTTGGGCATAACCTCTAAACGCCTCAGTGATAGGTCTTGAAGCCGCTTGATATCTCGTTGCAATGTCTTTAACGTCAGAAAATTCTTCTTTGTCAACAACTCGATTAAGCCAATTAACTGCCGTACCTTTTGAAAGTCTGAGACTTTGACTTAACGTATTGTAAGCTTCTGGCGTTTTTTGGTTATAAAGGTCTATTTGATTAGTTGCTGTTGCATAATCAAAGAGTTCTTTTTCACCAGAGCTTAACGGAGCGTTTAACTCACGGACGTTTTTGGAATCGGTAATATCTGCCGTTCTCAAATCTCGAGCATATTTGATGCGCTGCATTCGGTTTTGAACAAGCTTATCGTACAGAGCACTTTGAAACTGTTCATGGGCATCAAATGCCGCTCGATATTTGGCATCACGCTGCGCGGAAGGGTCATACTTCGTTGTATCTTCCCCGCTCAACCAAAAGATCGGAGACATGAACAATCGTCCTGTGTCTGCCAGGGTGTCGCCTATCTTGAACAAAGTCGAATTTTGCTGTTCCTGGTAAAGCTTTTTTCGCGCTGCTTGGCGAAGTTGCTCACGCTGGGCCAGGCGTTCACTCATACGTCGAGATGGTGCCACAAAGGTTCTTTGCCCTTGTTCTGTTTTCTCACCCTCGATAAATCCAGACTGAACCAGGTAACCCGCTTCGGCTTCATTGTTTGCGGTAATTAACGGCAGATTGTTATATTCAACCGTGTAGTTAATATCCGATGTCTCATCAAGTTGAGTCTCTGGATCGTCCAGCAAGCCATAAGACTGATCGAGCAATTCCTCGCCCTCAGTTGGATCTCTTAAACTGTCAAAAAATCGCGCCATTTTAGAAGCCTATGTTGAATCCGCTACTGCTGCCGGATGAGGTGCTGTTAGCCCTAGATAGGTTGTTGGGTGAACCAATAATTTGGTTATACCATGCCGTTGCGTTATACGGAGCCATTCCTTGCTGAAACTGATTCTGTAACAATTGCTGGTCGTATGCTCTTTGCATAGTTCCGGCACCCATCATTTGACCGACACCAGTGTTATACATATTCTGGCCCTGCATCATCGTGCCGACACCTTGCTGCCCGATGTTCTGCAGCATATTCGCGCCAAATCGTTGTTGCCCTTGGGCCTGGTTGTACATATTTTGGCCTATACCCGCACCAAACTGTCTGCCCGCCTCTTGCTGCTGGGCATTAAATATATTTGCTTGCTGCTGCCTATTCAGATTGTTTTCAAAAGCGTTATACCCTTGCCCCAAAAACTGATTTTGTGCTGCTTGGTTTGCCATGCCGGTTTGTTGCCGGAAGCCCGCATTTTGAGAAGCTCGGTTTGCCTCAACACCAACTCCCTGAGAGGTCATAGCGTTGGCCGCAGACTGATCAGCTAAATTAGCTCCCTGGTCCAAGGAGGCTTGCTGAGAAGCCTGATTACCCGCAATCCCAAGCCCCTGGGAAGTTAATTGGTTTTGAGCACTTGCATCAAACTGACCACCCTGCTGCCGCAATTGAGCGTTCTGGCTTGCTCTGTCGGCTTCAATTTGCATTCCGCGGTCCAGTGCTTGCCCTCGAAGCCTCGAACTGATATCACCAATTCTTTCGGCTGCTCGTTGACCCGCACCAAAGTCCAACATTTGTTTTCTAGACGATCCAGCATTACCGGTTGCTGCAGCCTGGGCATCGATCCCTGTGAGCTCATTCTCTCTGAGGTTTCGGGTTATGTCTCTCGATGCCGCATCAATTTGGCCTTCTAGAACGGGATTGTTCAAATAGTTGTTTACTGCCTCTCGGCTCATACCTTGGTTTTGAGCACTACCAGCCTGGGCCGCAAGTTGCCCGCTATCTTGAGCGATACCAAAATCAGGACCGCCAACATTCGTTCTGTCAGTGCTCTGAGCTAAATCCCCTATTCGTTGTGCCTCGCCAGTGTTCATGCCGTAATTCCTGGCAGCCGAGGAGGTCCGAGCATTGTCAGCCATTCGGTTCGCCATGCGATCATCAGCAGTTTGTCGGTTGTTGTACCAATTTGTGTTTTTGCGTCCAAACCCAAAACCGCGATTATTTGCAGCGTTCTGCCGGCCTCGTCCTAAGTTTTGAGGCATGGCCTGGCTATACATCCCGCCAGGATTGATACCACCCCCGGGATAGCCGCCATTCATTGGCCGTGGCCGAAACTGAGGTGCGTTGTCAATTGGACGCTGCGCTGCGTTTACCGTTGGTACTCCAGAGGAGTAGGCATTACCCGCTCCAAATGCTGTGCCAATACCCTGGTTAGGGTTAGCGTTTAACTGGCTCGAGGCATAGTCCATTGCCTGGCCGGTGCCAGCGAGTTGTTCAGCACCTACACCCATTATGCCGGTGCCCGCTTGGGCTTGTTGCATACCGCCTAAATTTTGCTGACGCATAGCGTTCAACAAAGCTGGGTTCAGCCCTGCAACGCCCTCAACGGGAAAGCCACCATAAAAGGTGCCCTGGGCGTTTTCCCTAACATCTTGTAAGTAAGGAGCCTGGCTCGGATCAACATAAGTTTGTGCCGACGATGATGAGCTTGACTTTGATTTTTTGCTTCCAAATCCAAACATGGTAAATACCTACTTAATAAATAAACCCATAAACGAAATTTCTCCTGTCGTAACAGAGTTTCCGTTTATGTCCTGTGAATCGTTTGTCCCATCTAAATATAAGGGGCCGCTGTTTGATTTCATAAACACAACGCCCATGCGAGTGCTAGGAGTTGAGTTTGTTAAAAGATTGCCTGTCGTTGGGTCCATCCATTGAATTCTCGCAATCGCGTTTTCGGCAGCGTTGTTCAAAACCGGCAAGTACGGATTGGTAATATAATTTCCGTCAGAGTATGGATCTGCAGAAATTGCTGACCCTCGACAATAGTCATGCGTAAAATTTAAAAGGCCGTTTGAATAGGACGAAAAAGTCGGATTAATTTGACTTCCGGCCTGGGAGATCATCGCCCACTGCGTGCCGACCCATCGTATCTGTGCACCACCAGAAAAATTACAATTTGCCTTAATGGTCGCTGAACTGCCAGTTGCCTGGGCACCTACATTAATCCCAAATGTACTCGCAAAATCGTCATCTGCTGAGACAACAAAGCTTAAACATTTGCTATAGGTCTGATCGAAATTGAGTGTGATCGCTGTGTTTGAAGCTGTTGCCTGGGTGCCTGTCACCCCAACCGTTTGACTGTCAGAATCGTTTTGATAATCCCATTTTGTTTTATCAGTGGCGTTTTGCTTTATCGACCCAGCAACAACCCGTATATCCTCTGCTGACAAAGACTCGATGTGTGGGGTGCCTTTTGCAATGTCAGAGGCGGTTGGTGTGGTGTCATTCACTGCAAGCTGCACACGGACGAGCTCATTCGACACCCACTGCTTAAGAGATGTGACATTGTTAGCTGTTGTGGGGCTAAAGTTATATTTCATCGACCTGAAACCTCTGCCACATCAATATCCAGGCCCGTTAAACGCCAATAATCACTCGCGCTGTTGCTTGCAATTCTGAGAGCAAAATATCGACCACTAGCTCTCACATCAATTTTATGATCTTGCTCAATTTGATAGACAACCGGAGGCTGCCAGGAGATGCCATCCTGGGGGCCCATGCTCGTGCCCACCGCAATATCGACCGTTCCGGTGCCTTGCATCTGTGGCAAAATACCTTTGATCTGTTTGATGTTATTTGTCGCCGTCCCGAGCACCTGGTCCAGGTCAATTTTAGTCGCCTCCAGGTAAGCGTTTAGGGGCGACCCGTCTGCGCTATGCGTGTTTAACAGTTGATAGACTTTGTTGTTTGCGGGCGATACCGCATACACTCCCATACCTTTTGATGTAGTGTTTAAGGAGGCGTTTGACCAATACTCATTTGTGTCATCCCAGCTTTGGCTGTTGTTGTCCCAGGCTCCCGACGTATCAAGCACATCGGACGTTCCAATAGCTCGAACATTAGGAAGGTCCAGAAAGGTAAAAGCGTCCTGGGTCCAGTTGTAAATAAGTGCTTTATTTGCGTTTTGAACACTAGCCGCATCCTCGTCGGCATAGGTTATCCAGACCTCGCTTCTGTCATAGATCGCCGTGCAAGTGACAGATCGGGTATCTTGCACCGCGTTATAGAAAGTACGTCGTACTCGATTATCGACAATGCTTCTTTTCGAGTTCCCATCATGGATGTAAATGTCATTGTTGCCGACAACCAGGTGTTGGTTAAAAAATGTTGCCACAGCCCCACGATTAATAATTCCATCGTCTGTGAACACTTCTCTGAAGGAAAAGACCAGCGGAGATCCAATATAATCCATCGCAAACACGCCTCTCTGGGCGTAAATCATGTTAGCGTTGTTCAATGGTAACTGATCAATCAAATTGCCATAGCGGCCTGTGAGGACGTTCTCACCTGCCAAATTGGTTGTCGAGGCGATGTTGTAATCACTTGGGACCGTTGTCGGGTTGTATGTGTCCGACCAACGGACGGTGTAAGGATATTTTGCGCCAGAGGTTTCATATCCGGTCATTACTAGAAACGCATTATAGGGCTTGATGCAGCCGGTGATGACATTTGCCGGCCAGGACGGAAGATCCGCAAACCGAGTGCCGTTAGGCTGCATATACTGGGGCGTTCCAACGCCGTTATTCATTAGCAAAGCTGACCCCAAGAATGCAGACTGCCACCGCTCACTATTTCCATAATTTGTTGCGTCACTGGTTTTTGTGACATTACTTATCGACGCTCCGTTGTAACGATATATTTTATTTAAGGCACCGACGATCAAGGTGTTGTTGCCTGGATAACGCCACCCAACCAAATGAGTCGGTGCCGTGGCAACTGTGGTGCTTGAAGAATGACCGAAGCTTTTACCAATACGTCCTTCGTGAAACTGCACGTTTTGGCCGATCGGAAACTGTGTAAGCTCCAAATCATAGGGATCCTGGTCAGTAACAATACCTTTCGATCCGATCTGCCTTAAGGGAATAAAAGCCATAAACTAAGTACCAATCGCAAAGTAGCGTGCGGTTATATTTCGAGTATGATTTGTGAGATAGAAAGTTGTCGCCGTGGGTGCTGTCGATCCCAAGCCGTTGAAGTTTGAGTCATTTGCCCAAATCCCATGATTTACAAAAACTTGCCAACAGGCTGTGTTGAACGGGTAGTGAAAACTATACGCCGTATTGCTAGTATTATCGGGGCTATAAACACTTCCCCAAACAATTTGAATCTCGACACCGTTAGCAGAAAATCTCACTTTCCCATTCGCACCGGCGTACAAGCTTATTATTCTTAAATAAGCCAAACCCTGGTGGCCGTCTAACTTATCTGCGTCGATGTTACTGCCCGACCCAGTAATCGTGGCTAACGCCTGGGCAATTGCCGTACCAGTGAAATCACTGCCATCAAATTTGTCGTCTAGGGCAGTTTGAAGCCCATCGATGTTACTAATGATGTGGTTATGTGAATCGTCAGTGATGTTTGTTGAAAGCGATATGTTACTGGAGCCATCAAAACTAGCGGTACCCGTAACATCCCCCGTTAGAGCAATATTTCGAGCCGTTGCAAGCTTGGTTGCACTTCCAGCGTTGTCGGATGCACCAAGCTTTGCGTTCAACGCAGATTGCAGCCCTGTCACATTAGCAATGGTGTGGTTGTGTGAATTACTAGCCACTGTTGTGATAATTGAATGGTTCGCTGACCCATCTATGCTTGCTGAACCCGTGACACCGCCGGTCAGGGAAATGGTTCGAGCCGTGGTCCACTTTCCGGCTGATTGCACAGCCGAGCCGCTCACGGCTCCTTCGATTCTGGTTAATTCACTTTGCAAGCCATCAATATTTGAAATGATGTGATTGTGACTATCATCAGCCACTTGAACAGCGATTGTCGCATTCGCTGAACCATCAAAACTAGCACTTCCAGTTGCATCGCCCGACAATGCAATGGTCCGAGCCGTTGTTAATTTATTTGCCTGGGTCGCCGTTCCGGCTGTGGTCGCAGAACCGGCAGAGGTGCTTCCCCCTGTGACAGTCCCTGACACGTTCCCAACCACGTTCCCGTAAAACGTGTTCGCTCTGACACCTCCCGATGAATCGCGTTTTAAAAGCGTGTTAGCGGTTGCCTGATCGGTCGCACCCTGGGTCAACGCCACAGCCGTGTTTAACTCTGTGTGCGTTCCTGTGATCGCACCAGCGACGTTGGGCAAGGTAGCCAGCAATGTGCTTTTGACTAGCCGGATATGATTATCGCCATCGCCTACGTTATCGCTCGATGTAGGGTTAGTAGCCACCAGGCCATCAATGTATGTTGTGCTTTCGAGAGCCATTTATTTATTCCTCATAGACATTACTTTATCCACGCCCTTTAGACCAAAGCTGCTTAACACTCCAGCGTACAACAAATACTGAAACCAATCCGGCAGCATTCCCAGTGCGTGCATGGCGTGCTCGACTCGATCGAGTAGCTCCGGTTGATTAAACGCAACCGCATAAATGACAGCCCATACGGGCGTAGTTAAAACGATAATTAAATATTCGTCTTTCCACGACGAGCTCATCCCGTCGGCAGCCTTTGCCTCCCACTGGGCTTTATACCCTTCAACGTCAGATTGAATCTTAAGCTCGGTTAGTCGAGCTTCATGTTTGGCAGCGTCGATTTGGGTTTTGCGCTCTATGTAAGTCTTCGCAACACCTGTTACCCCATTTAATAGTAAGCCAATGGGATTCATCAGTATGACCACACCACAGGGGTGCCCTCTCGCGTGTCCAAATGAATAAATCGTTTGTGAACGCCTATGCCGTTAAAACCAAAAGCCATTGCGTTTTTTACAATGGAATATTTTTGATCTCCGCTGGGAGCCGCGATGTCTGCAGCAATTCCGCTGGCGTGTTTACCAGGGCCATTTGGCTTTGAAGCTTCGATTGAATGATTGGGCGATCGGTATCCTGATGTGATGACAAAAGGGAAGCCACACGCTCCCCTTAAATCGTCCAACCTATAAATCAAATCAACCTCTATTTCATTTTCGCCGGTTTCCTGGCATTTGAAATCATCAATTGAAAAATATTGAAAATCAGCACTCATCAAAATCCTCAAAAACTTTTTTTAACGTCTTCAGTTCGTTTTCTCTTGTGAACTGAGATGAATAAATCTTATGCGTTATCCCTTTAATTTCTGTCAGTGTTCGAAAAATGCATAGTCGTTTGTCTAACGCACAGAAAACAAAAAAATCAGCATCAATGGCTAAATACTCTTTGGTCTTATTTCTTCCTCGCCGCACGCCAAAGTTGTACCGTTTATCGGGTTGCGCTTTGTCGGCCGACTTCACCTGGCATTTCAAAACAATGCCAGAGTCAAGAGCGATGATTAGATCAGGACCATCCTGGCTATGCGGTGGACTAATAGATGCTATCGACTTGACAAGTCGTTGTAGCACTGATGCGGCCAATAGTTCGCCGCTAGAACCAATTTTAAAATTGATAACACTCGGCCCGTTATCACTTCGTTGATTCGCGCATCATGGTGAGAATTAACGCTGTGTCTGCCTTAATATCTGTCACTTGACCTTCGATGTTCGTCACTTTCATTTCTAGCTTCGCCTGAGTTAACTGAAGATCCTTTACATCGTTTTCGACTACCTCAATGCTTTCCGTGTTGTCTTCGATTTCTTCGGCATTCTGCTCAGTAGACGAGGTCACATTGCTATAGCTGAAGATGCCGGCAACAACCAGCGTAACTACCGGCAGAGCATTTACGAGTGTTTTAACATCTACTTGCATTTGCTTTACCTCTTGTCAGGCTACATTATCGGTCGCTTTTCGATATCAGGAAAGCCACCCTTTGCAGCCTTGGGCCAATCGCGCAGCGCAATCCGATAGGTTTTCCATTTTTCGTGGTCGGGGTGATCAGCCAGGTGCGCTGGATGTGAATCCGAATCGCCCAGCATTTGATCACGAAGTTGTCGAGCCTCTTCTTCAGCCGTTGGCGGCGCAGAATACACTGTTTTAAGGATGTGATTACCTCGACGAGTCGTTATTACATCACCCGCCTTGTGATCGACACCACCGTCTTTTTTAAAATCTCGATCTTCTTCCGCAGCCGTCGCGTTAAAAATAATTTCACCGTAAGACATTTTTTTCTCCTAATCTATTTCGATTATGTCCATTACACTGTAGAAGGAGCTACCACTGCTATGCCATCTGCCCCGCCAAACTAAACTCTCTTCAAATGGCAAATAGTTGTTGTACAATGCTTCTGGAATTCGGCTTGGGTAGTTATAACCCCAAATTTGGGCAATGCTGCCGCCCGCACTGTTAGAAGTGCTATTATCACGAGCGTGTTGCCAAACAACCTCGCCATCGATGACAAGCTGAAGGTTAATGTGATACCCGCTGGAGGCGTTAACTGCGTGGCTAAAGACCGGACCTCTAACCATCGCCCCTTTGCCTGTGATGTTGAACATTTCAACCCAGACTGCATTATTTCCAATCGAGCCGCTGAATCTGTGTGTTCTCTCCTGACTATTACCCGAGTACCAATTGCTACCCGAGTTGTTGAACCAGTTTGTGCCTACAGTGGTTCGTCCCATCTGAAGCCCAGTCTCCGCACCATAGGCGGAATCATGGAAGCGTTTGAATTTGCCTGTAAAGCGGTTTTTTGTTTCTTCTGCATTGAGAGCACTACCCGCAACTTTTAAGGCGTAATATTCGCCATTTTTGCTTGCGAAGGCGTTTGCTGGCAGCACGACCGAGCTCGCTGCTCCTGGGAATAGACCCACTTGCAGCCCATTACCTCCGGCAGTTTGAGCGTTTAAGGCTACACCGACAGCTTTTTCAGTTTGCAGAGAGTGGGTAAAAAAGCCTAAGTCAAAGGTGTCATAAGTGATTGGACCATAGACACTGGCGTTTGAATCTAAAATAACTTTATTCGCACCAATGGCCATGCTTGTACCGTGAACGCCCTTCGTACCCCCAAGACCTAAAATGCTTGTGTTTTGACCGCTAATCTCACCGGTGTTTGCATTAAATTTCACAAACCATTGGTCGTCACTGACACTTGTTGCCCCTGCTACGCCTCTGTTGAAATAGATTTCCGTAGCACTTTTAGCTATGCAATTAACATGGCTTTGCCAGTTAGATGCATTGTTTCCGCTTGTAAAAGCAACATTAGTGCCCGTGGCTCCACCTGTTTTGGGCGAACTAACGCTAACAATACTGCCACTTTCAGAAATATAAGGCGATGCGTTAAAGTCACAAGCGTAGCGTTGCATTTCCATTGTAGTGCCATCGCCAACCACCAGGGCGAACTTGACGTTGGTGCCTTGGGAACAAGGAACAATGTGTGAGTATTTGGCATCACCGGCTGTCGTAAAATTGGACACGGGTGTAGCCGCATTTTGACTTGTCACCGTTACCGCGCCGTTACTCGCAAGAACGACTTTGTAAACTTCAAAAGTGTCAACAGCCGCTTGCCGATGCATGATTAGCAACGCCTCGCCGTTGGCTGCGTCAGTCACGATCAATTTGTAAGTAGGCTCTTGATAATCTGCACTCGATGCGTGTGAATAGGTGAAAGCTGTATTAACACTCGCACCCCCCGGGGCAGATTTGTTGTAAGCCATTGTGTGGATTTGTAAACGAGGGGCACTCGCCGCACTTGTGCTGTTTTGCAATCCTGTGGCAGCCCACACCAGATAGTTGGTTGAGCTTCCCGTTGCACTCATAAAGGCAGCCCCGCCTCGGCCCATGTCCCAAGGGTTCATGTAATTACCTTCAAGCCCCGCGTTGGTTGAGCTCGTCACATTTAAAATAGTGCCGTTAGAGTTTTGCACCTTTAAAATAAACATGATTGTTCTGTAGTAACCTGGAGAATAGGTTTTATAGCCTAACAGCGCAGCCACATAGGTCACTGTGCCGTCGTTTTCGAGCTCAACATAATGAGCGTTTTGATAATAATAAAAAGAATTTGCATTTACAGCAGATGTTGCGTGCTGGGTTGCAGTTACATCAGTCACATTGACCATAGACAACGTATTATTTGTCGTTGAATAGGTCGCCCAAGTGATCGCATTGGTTTGGCTTGTCGGGTTTGGCGTAGCACCCCAGCCAAAGTCAAGGAAATAGCCGTTAGACATCATGCAGCCTGGCGTACCAGCAACAGTTACCTCGTTATTACCAGGGCGATATGACATGGCCGTGGCATAGGAACCTCTTGTGGTGTTATACGGTGCCGCGTTGTAATCAATAGAATAAAGAGGGCCCTTCATCGCGGAGCGGAGTTTGTTGGCAAACCCAACCCCGCCATCGGCTAACCGCAATCCATCACCCGCAGCAATGTCAGAAAGAGCCGTTTGACCCGTTATCGTCGCGTAAGAGTCGCCACTGCCACCAAAAAAATCGCTTAAATTACTCATTTAGTTTTTCCTCTCTAGTAAACTCGCCATCCGTGGGTGGCCCCGTGAAACATCGCTCGAATCACTGTGTTTCCTTTGTTAATTGTCAGGTCTTCATTAAGACCCATAATTTTATTTCCATTCCTGGCAAGAACAGTGTCCAAAAAGCTCCCTCCAATCGAAATGTACACTACGCTATTGCCCGCAGTCGGAGATGCCGGCAAGGTCACGGTCTTTCCGGCAGCGGTTACGTGCACAAATTCATCATCAACAATGGTTTTATCTATTGCCGTAACCGTCGCGCTTGGGTGTTTTGAATAAGTTGCTGCAGCCCCTGTCACAGCAGCGACCTGGGTGGTGCCCGCCGTGTTGACGTTGCCCACCTGGGTGGTGCCCGCCGTGTTAACTGCCGTTACCTGGGTGGTGCCCGCTGTGTTAACTGCAGCCACTTTTGTATCACCGGCAGCCGTAATTTCGGAAACCGAGGCTGGGACCGTCATCGCTTCGACGGCTTTACCCAGGTAGACCAGGTCTTTAGAGTCGCTGGCCGCAGCCGCAAGAGTTTGAGCTTTTGTGTCGATCGCCGTAATCAGCGTAGTAAAATTATAACTCATTAGACAATTCCTAAATTAAGTAGTGATTCATCTTCTAGGGCGGTAATTCGAGCCAATTCGTCTGCCGAGGCTCCTTCCAGGCTCACCCAAGAGTTTCCGTAGCCCTCGAATCGATCAAGTGTTTGGTTGTAGATTAAACGGCCTGTCGCACCAGTTGGGCGATTGCCTGTAGTTGTAACGGGTATTTTGAAAATGGTCGTAGTGTCGAGATTGTCAGCCGTTAAGGTGGCAACCGTTGTTCCAGAATTTAACGTAAGGCTTCCAGCCGGTCCCTGGTTGCCCTGTGGGCCAGTAGGTCCAGTAGCCCCGTTTGTTCCATCAGCACCACGTAAATCGCCTGTAGAAAAGCCTATCCCGTCGGCAGATGTGAACGTCACAACACCGGTCGAACTCGAATATGTGCCGCCGCTAAAGCCTGGTCCAGTTGACCCAGTTGATCCCGTGGTGCCCTGGGGCCCTTGCTGACCTGTCGGTCCCTGGGGGCCTGTTGCACCAGTGGAGCCTTGGGGGCCAGTGGCCCCGTTTGTTCCATTTTGCCCCGCAGGGCCCGTATTTCCTGTTGGTCCCGTATTACCAGGGACACCCTGGATGCCTTGAGGGCCTGTAGGGCCCTGGGGTGCAGTTACCCAGGCTGATCCGTTATAAAAGCGTAGGAGCTCAAGTGTGGTGTCGTAATAGAGTGATCCGGTCACTAGCCCTGTGGTTGGGGCCGTCGTAAGAATACCTTTCCAAGTAGAATTAAAAGCTGCAAGCGAATTTGCAGCCGCGGTCGCACTAGCCGCTGCGTTTGTCGCCTGGTTTGATGCCTCATTCGCTCGAGAATCTTCGAGCGTTTGAGCACTGATGCTGTTATAAAATCCTGTCATTAACTATACCCTGCCGCTATATAAGGTGTAGCACCGCCAAATTCAGCTTGCCTGGCGTGAGCCAAGGTTGCTGCTAGATGTTGCTGATAACCCATTTCCCAGCGACTTCCGTCGCTATCTAAAAACTTTGCCGCTTCAATTAAAGAGCCATAGAGATAGAGCTCTGGAACTGTTTGTAGTAGATCGTTTGTCGTTACTGTGGTGCTTAATGCTGGCACCTTATAGTAGTAAATAACTTTTAACCGATCCGAAGCCGTCATGGTGGGAATCGGGTGGAATACGACATCGCTTGCCTCCCTGGCAAAACTGGTCGGATTGCCGGAAGAAGTTGTTTGACTTCGTAGCATGGTCAAACTAATGCCACTCAGTGGCTTGCCATTCCAAAAAACTTCCTTAAATTCGATGAAGTCAGACGGTAATGTTGCGTGTCCTACGTCATCCGTCACTACAAAGGCAACTTTTTCGATGGTCGGAATTCTGATGTCATGCACCAGGCGATTCTCAGTCATTCGAATAAAGTCTGGGATGTAACTTGATAAATCAGCCCGATTTAACCAGTTCGCCACCCCAGCTTGCAGTTCCGCATAAGTAGATAAGCTCACAACCGACCGCCACCCGTTCTAAGGTAGGCATACTCTGGCGAATTTAGCTTCAATCGCATTCGCCTTCGATCTTCATCATTTGGAGCCATCACGTTAATGCCTTCTTTCATCCATTCCATCACTACCACACTTGGTATCCTGGCAACGTGTTGCATTTCGCCTTGCTTGGGCTGGTCGGCGTAAGCCGACCTGGCCCTTGCATTGCTCTCAAGAATCGGGGCAACGTCTTGTGTGTGCTGAAGAGTGACTTTATCGTCATGCTTACTGTGATGCAGCTTTACCTTCAGTTCATCACTCACTTTTTCTTGCCCTTATTCTTGCTTTTAGCTGCCTTTTTCGCGGCAGCTTTACCCGCTTTGGTGTAGGGATATTTTTTACCACCTACCCGAGGCATTAAGCAGTTAACGCCGCTACACAACCAGACGCTTTCTCTGATTCACAAACCAAGGTGAGCTCAGTCAACATTTGACGCTTCTCGCTGTCGCCTGTTTTCGCCAGGGTGATAGTCTGCATAGGTCGTAGAACCGCTCGACTCCAGTACTCAGTATCAAGACATAGCACCGTGTTAGCGTTTAAGAAACGATTGGGAACAACCGCTGCTTCGCCGCCAAATGGACTAACATAAACGTCTACAAAGTTGACGATTTTAGAGCCGGTGTCGAAGTTTCGATTTCTTCCAGAAGCAGCCGCAAAACCCGCAACAATCGTTGCATGGCTAGGGGTTACTTGGATCTGATTGACATTACCGCCTTCCTCAAAAGTAGACTGCAGCACCCCGAGCATCAAAGCTTCGGTAAAGGTTCGGTTACTGCCAGCCGTGGAAGTTGTAGCACTCGATATTTGATTTTGTGCTGACTTAAGCTGCCGTGCAGTAGTAGCGTTACCAGCCGTTCCAGCTTGCCCAGCCCCGACGAATGCGTGCTCTATGTCTCTGCGGTTTTCTCGGCCTTTAGCGGCGATCTGAAATTGTAATTCAGAAGCGCGACCATATTGCTCGGTGGCTTCCACGGTGCCGGATGCTTGAACAACCTTGCTAAAAATCTGCGTGTGGTTGGTCTTCATTGTAGTTTGCTCACCACTGGCTGTACCAGCGTCTGCCCCTTCCACCGCTGCGTTGGTTGCAACTGCCGCCAGGGAGAATTCTTGCCACTGGTGAAGTGTTTGAGTCGCCGTGCTAGTACCAATACTAGACGTAAAAGGCGTTTCCGTGGGGCTAATGGAATAGATAATATCCTCTACGTCCAATTTTGCTCCCACCTCATCGAAAGTCTTAAATGTACCTGAAATTGTAGCCATTCCTAAAAATCCTCATTATCTGTTCATCAAGTTCGAAAGAGCATCAACAGCGTCACTAATTTTCCCAGAGTCCTTAAGCTTGGCTCTGGATTTACGGTAGGCTTCACTTCTGCCCACCGCTGGGGGTGTCGCTTTTTTGCTCGACAAAGTTTTTTTGCCCTGCGATTTCACTTTTTTGTTAGTCACAGTGGCTGCTCGGTCATACAACATTGCTTTATGCAGAGCAGATATCACACGATGATCATCAATAAGGTTAAATTCTTCCTGGGAAACGCCCAGGCCGGACACAGCATATTTGCCGATATCGCGGTAGAGATCAGTACCCCAGTTTGGGATTGTGTGTCTTAGAACAGTCTTTGATTCCTCGGCTTTTGCCCTGGCATCTTGAAGGTCTTGTTCTTTCTGCTGCTTGGCCTGGCCTTCGAGCCAATCGTACATTTGTCTAGTTCGATCGTACTCGGCTTTCGCCTGGCTATATTGCTCTGGTGTATCAAGAGCCGCCTTTTCCCAATTCACGCCGTTAAATCGGCTTAAATCGGCTCCGGCTGCGTTAAGAAGGGCGTTGAGTGTTGATTCGTAAGTTTTTTTCCTGTCGGCATTTGACTTACGTTCTTCGGCAATCGCTTGCGTCTTCTTTGTGTAGTCACTCTGCCGCAAGTAACCTAGTTTTGCCTCTTCCAGAGAAACGGATTCTCCGTCAATCTGCAAAAGTCCTTCGGTTAAAAATTCCGATTCAGATTCCTCGGTTTGTTCTTCTTCTGAAGAGTCCTCGGTTTGTTCGTCTTCGGTCTGCAGTTCAGTTGTGACTTCTTCGTCGATGATTTCCTCAGAAACCATCTCTTGCTCGACTTCTTGGTTTGGATTTTCGGTTTGTTCCTCTGGCGAGGAGTCCGGTTGGACCAACGCATTAAGTTTAGCTACTGCGTCTTGAATTGAGTCTCCGGTTGGAGCTTGCTCGGATTCAGACATTTATACACCTCCATGTTACTACGAGTCTGGTTGAGATTGCAACTCTCGGTTGAAATCTGAAATACGGTTAGCAAATTGCTGCACAAATAGCTGCCCCGATTTGAACATCATATAAAGCCTTTCGCGCTCTTCCTTGGCCTCCGGCGGTGTTTGCAAAATCTGATTCATAATGTCAGCGTTCATCGATTCAAACGCTTTATTGAAAATCGGATCCTCGAGCATTCGTTGATTTTGCTCGGCCTCACCCTTCAAATCGACTATGTCATCACTCATTGGCTATTTCCTTTTTTTTGAAAGTTCTTCCTTTTGGTGGCAGCGGCATTGTGGTGTCCTTATCCAGCTTGCCATCCTTCCAGGCTCGATATTCCTCAAAGACCGCTTTTGTCGATCTCTTTTGTTTTTTTCGCGCCTTGACGTTTTTAATGTAGTCTTCAAATTGGCTCATAGTTATCCTACTGTTATCCTACTGACACGTTTCTGTTTTGCGTTTTTTCGAGCTCGAGCTCTTTTTCACTCATTTCCATATCGTGATTTGTCTTCTCGGTATCAAGCAATAGTCTTGAATCTTTTTCTTCTTGCTCAAACTCCATCTCGGTGGTTTCAAGAATCATCTTGTTTTGCTCTTTAACAACATCAAGTTCTAGCTGACCCTCGAGGACCGCTACCTGGCGGGCAGTCATACCGGCCTGGAATTTCTCCATCTCAGCTTGCTTTTGGCTCATTTCAGCTTGCTGCTGCTGGGCCATTTGGGCTTGCTGCTGGGCTTCGGGGCTTGCAGGGTCGAAGAGATAATTGGAGTGCTCCTTAATGCCTAATAGCTCAAACGCCCTAGACAAAAGCGCATGACGCTGCTGTGGACCGTAAATGCCGCCGGCCGATGGGTCGTTAGGGTTCATAGTAAATTGTTGATCTAAGGTTAAGAGCCTTTGAGCTTCGGCCGTTTGCTCTTCTGGCGTTAGTGCAACGGCCACTTTCATTTCGGTTCGATGCATCATTTTCTTGGGATCGATCGGCGTAAATTGACCATCGAGCTCGAGCACCTTTTCTTCGTTTTCATATTGCAAAGCAATTCTATAAAGATC
>Ga0163179_10000843_pt1 | contig 21970 bp, 20 predicted proteins | sample AtlANTMetagenome_FD_109643 | JGI IMG/M metagenome (GOLD analysis project Ga0163179, IMG submission 109643) | Marine eukaryotic phytoplankton communities from the Atlantic Ocean - Atlantic ANT 2 Metagenome | ecosystem: Environmental > Aquatic > Marine > Oceanic | place: North Atlantic Ocean...
CAACCTGTTCGGAGACCCTGGTTTAGTCGACTGGACCTACGACGGGGTCGCGACAAATGACACCCTGATCCCACACACCTCGAGCATGCTCATCGACAGCGGTAAACCCTCTGTGCTCGACCCTGACGGTACATCTAGCGACATCGGTGCCACCGGAGGCCCTGACGCGCTGTACGAAGACCAGGACGGCGACGGTATCTACAGCAACACAGACTGTGACGATGCCGACGCTTCCGTTTATCCGGGCGCGACAGATGCGGCGTATGACGGCGTGGACTCCAACTGCGATGGCGCCGACGATTATGACCAAGACGGAGACGGCTTCGTGTCGTCTACTTACGGCGGAGAAGACTGCGACGACAACGACGTCAACGTCACGACCTGTGCCGACAGCACATCAACCGAGGGTGGATGTGGTGGCTGTCAGGCAGTAGCAACTGGCCTGAGGTCTTCTACGATCCTGTGCGTCTTGGTCTCAATGCTGCTGGTAAGACGACGTTCAACAACGCCGCCGGCGGCTCGCCAGACCCAACACGCTTAGCGCTAACGGAAGGCCAAACCCTGCGGGGCTAATGGCGGCACAACCACAGTTTCGCTCCGGTCCATCATCCTCTGGTGCGTATCCGCCGGGTCTACCGGTGTCCGATGTATCGCTCGATGCGTCATCGTTCGTACCGCCACTCTGATCATCATCATCGTCGTCGTTAGAACCCGAACTGGAGTCATCCGTGCACTCGTAGTCGTCAGGACAGACCCCTTCTTTATTCGCCTCTGGGTTTAGGCAGAGCTGGTATTCCTTGCCGCCACTGCCTGCGACGATGTAGCAAACAGAGTCTCCAGGACACGCGTCGTCATCACACCAGGCGGTACAGATGTTTCGACCGATGCCAAAGTCCACGCAAAGGTCATCCGGTGGACAGTCCGAACCTGTGGTGCAGGTGTCACAGATTGTGCATCCATCGTCATCGTCACCAGAGCTACCGCCTCCTCCATCATCAGTTTTGCCCGACGGATAAAGCGCACAGACGCCGTTGGTGTCGTCTTGAGAGAGCGAGCGCTGCCCGGTACCGTTGTCGTAGCTGGCGTACATCGTGGCACTGGACTGACTACTGTGATCAAGGCCAAGCGAATGCCCAAATTCGTGCGTGGCGACAGACTGAAGATCGACCTGCCGACCACTTCCGGGCTGACCGTCGACGAAGGTGTAGGTCTGCTCGTTGAAGTTCATGTCGAACTCCGTGAGCGCATAGCCGTTGGCCATGCTTAATGTGACCCCGATCGTCCCGTTCGCGCTGCCGTAATTCGAAGGCCAGCTCGAGAGGAAGTTCACGATGTTGTTGCCGTCACCATGGCTCTGCGAGCTGGTCGACGAGGTGCCTTGGTAGGTGTTGGCGAAGTCACTACATGTGGGTTCGCCCCAAGCATCAAAAGACTCCTCGAGGATGTCCTCGACCTCGGTATTCGAAAGCGAGCCCGTCGATCCGCTCTGGTGAAGCTTCCACTTGACCGTCTGGTTCCAACCGTAGCCGTAGGTAAAGTCATAGGCCTGCGCGCTTGGGACAGAAGCAAACGCGAACAATGCGGAGACCACCGCCAAAAGAACCGAACGCATTAGCGGCTCCCTTGGACAGTCTGAAGAACCGTCGTGCGAAGGGCATCCAACGTTTTCGGCGATACGACGGGGCTTTCAACGGGACGTAATACGCCCTGCTCGTCCATATCAAACAGTGTGAGGCCTTCAACCGTCCTACGTATAAGCGCTGTAGGACCGCTTCCCTCTACGATAAATCCGGACCAAGCGAACAAGGTCGGGTACACACGCCCATCATCTTCCAGCGCAAACAGTACCAACCGCTGGCCTTCCACAAACTGCATGGCGCCGGGAACGGTGAGCGTCCAGTCGCCGACTGTGCCCCCGATCTGATGCACAACAAGTGTGCGTCCAGTGGTTCCCTTGAGTCCTTCGTGTACACGAAGTTCCACTCTGGTGGTGATCATCCCGTCAGCTTGCCGGGTGCTGACCACAGACTCGACGGTCGCATCCACAACGATCGAAGACTCGTTCGTTAGTGTTGGCACATCCCAGGCGATGATGCTTGCGGCGTGAGCCGGGCTGGTGAGCCCAACGAAAGCAAGCAAAACTACCGCGAACAAAGCTCGAAGCATTAGCACGAGAAATCCCCCTCAGAATTCGACTGGACCATACTCTTGTAAGTGCGCCGATCGCGCCTGATTCTCTTGGGTTTGACGAGGACTTTTCCGACCACGGACTTAATCCCCCCACGGAGCGCTGGTCTCCGGGTCCCAATCCTGCAACGCTTCGAAGGATGGGCAGACTTCGCCCATAGGTTCGCCGCGGAAGCTCGCCTCGCCACACCCGTCGCAGTCCGGTGGGAATGCGGGAGCCCCCCAATACTCTGGGCCCTGAAACACCACCTCGTACCAACTGCCACTCTCTCCACGCACCGAAATTGTGCCGTACGGCTCATCCTCGCAGGGCGAGCCCATCGAGTCATCGTAGAGATAAAGCGACTCCACCATGATGGCGCCTACGTCGCCATCGAACCCGAACACGCTCCCATCCATCGAGACATAGCGGCCCGGATACGACGGGTAGTAGGTCGATGTAAAGGTCACATCGATGATGAGCCCCTTATCCACCCAGGTGCCGGCGTCCTCATCACCTTCCCAACGGAAATGTCCATACGTTCGGTTGTGCCAGGCCCGGTTCCCAGAACTAAGCGCTGTGCGATCATAGAAATAGCTATAGCCCGACCCTTCAAACACTCTGTCATCCGGATCTCGAATCTTAGAGGCCGTTGAAAGGTATCCATAGCCTTCGTAAAGGTAGTCCTCGGTCTCCACAGGTTCTTCGTAAAAGAGGCTGTAGGCCCAGCCAGTGAAAGTGGAACCTGTCTCGGATTCACAGGTATCGTTCCAGTACCAGCGCCCGTTTTCTTTGTAGTAGGTTTCGCTGTATGCGGGACACTCTGCATCGCCTTCTCGAACAGAGGCGTAGATCTCATGAACAACGGGGGCGTCCAAGCTCGCGTAGATAGCAAGCCCCGTCTCTATGCCTTCCTCGATCTGATCGAGGGTGAGTACAGCCTCCTCTTCATCGCTCTCGTAGACGTAGGGACTGGATGTTTCTTCCCCGCTGTCGGTCGACGGTGTCTCGGCCTTGTTGCAGGCGCCGATAAGCGTCATTGCCCCCGTGAACATGAGCACAGCGACAGCCTTCATTTGAGCATCCCTGTAATCGGGTCGATGCCCGTCAAGAACTCAGCAGGATCGATGTCCGCAAGCTGAAGGAGTGTCGCGCCCACCGAAGCGGCCGTTATATCAACGCCATCGTCGCTGGGCTCCGCAGTCGCAAGATCGATCTTTTGCCCGTAATAAAGCCCATCAAAGCCACCGATGACCCGTCCGCCCTGAATCCCGGGCCCACAGATCATCATGCACGTATACGGCCAGTGATCCTTCCCTTTTTCATCGTTGTGCTGGGGCGTTCGGCCCATCTCCGACATCACCACGACGACAGTTTCATCGGCGAGGCTATCGGCGACCTCTCCCGGCGTGGCTTCCAATGACCGCTGCAAATCGAGCAGCTCGATAAAGAGCTCTTCGAAGTTGTTGGACTGATCCGTGTCATTCGCGGTGTGTGTGTCCCATCCAGGCGTAAAAGACACCGTGGCGCAGCGAGACACCCCCATCGAGATCAAGTCGACCGCTAATCGCAGCTGATCGGACAGTGCGCTACCCCCAGACCAATCCGCGAGGTGGAGCAGACCCTTGAGCTCATTGGCTTGGCTAAGCGCGTTCGCATACGACTCTGTGAGCGCTGCTTCAGCGGCAAAGCGCGCAGACATCGATGCGGCCGCGACGCGTTTGTCCATGTAATGCGCCATGATCTCTTGAAGATCTGACGCCGGAAGGGAAATCGGCAGATCACTTTCCTCAAGGATTTCCCCTGAAAGCAAGCCTTCGAACTGCCCACTCGAGCCCGTCCGCGTAGAAACCCCGGCGAGCGGTCCGGGGTACGACGGCCCCCCTACCACCACATGGGGAAGCGAAAAGCTGCTCATTTGATTGGAAGCAAGGATTGCCGGCCAGTCCGAACGCCCATCAGCGGTTGAGCCTGTCATCGAAATCTTCAGGCAATTTTCATGCGCGACGCTCGGTACCAACACCCCATTGACGAACATGGTCCGCTCGTAAAACGCGTGCATAAACTCATCTACAGAAGGCCGATCTTCATGCGACACATAGGTCAGATCACCCAGCGTCACAGAATCAGCCAAGCGCTCCATGTCCACCGAAGGGTTCGAAAACTCATTCGCGAAAACACGCGTCGGATCCCAACCCCCGTAGTTCATGACAAAAATGTACTTGTACGCACTCGCTGCGAGCGGAGAGGCGTAGCCAGGTCGAAATGGCAAACCCAATATGCCAACACTCGCCGCACTCGCACCCAAAAGCGAGCGGCGGGAAAGCAGGTTCGGGATCAGGACTCGACGGCTCATGGCACTCAATACATCAAAAAGGTTGGGTCTCGAAGCAGCACAGTCAACACGCCTTTCCAAGCCGCAGCCTGTGACAGGCTCACATCGTAAAGCTCAGTCCAAAGCGCGAGATTGGCCTCGACTTCGGCGCCGTCTGTGGCGATCCGTGCTCCGAACAGACGAAGATGAAGCGCCTGAATCTGCGCGACCATCGCGTCAGGATTGCTGGCTATCGTCTCCGAGAACCCGATCTCGGTAAACAAGGTCGGGGTTTCGGACTGTAGGTCTTGTTCGACGACAAAATCGGCTGCCGCCTGGGCCAGCCGTTCCTGTACCAAGACCAATGTAGCCATAGGGGCACGCGCAGGTGCCGTTACAAAGTTGCCGTCCACGCCACCAGCCAGCGTGCGTAAGCCCACATCATCATTCAAGAGCATGTCATAGCCCTCGCTGGTCATGCGATAGCCGGTCACCGCCTCGATCTGACTTCCGAGCTGCTCCGCGCTGACCATCTTCAGGGGGACATACACGGCATTATCCGTTTCCCCCGCACGGTACTCCGGCGTATTCAGCACCGCACGGATCAGCGGCCGAACCTTCAAGTCCGCGCCCAAGAACGTCTCGCGCAGCGCTGAAATCCGCTCCAAGTCTTCGAGCAGCACATCTCGCTGCAAGAAAGACTTCCACACTTGCTCAACGGCACACTCCGCAAATCTCGGGTCCGCTGCTATCAAGTGCCCGAGATCGGACAACGAGTACCCAGGCTCTCCGTAGTAGGCGGGCTGTAAGTCCGTGGCTTCCTGCCACAAAAATTCACGTTCGGGATGGTAGTAGCTGATGTCCATCAGGCCATCGTAGTCGTAGTAATGAAACCCAAAGAGGAAGCTCGCGAAAGGGTCGAGGCTGGCATGACACGCGTAGCAACCAGGGTTGGTCTTGAGTGCTTCATTGACCGCCCCCTCATCGAGAAGGTTTACGTCCCGGTCGAACTCAATCGACTTCTCCAGATAGTCCGTACAGAGAAACAACTTGCTGATGGCGTTGGCCCGACCCCGGTTGTAGTTGGTCCCGTTGGACATGTACCGCCACCACATCGAATTGGTCGCCAACACCCCCGCAGCCGGTCGGCCGTCTGTGTAGTGGACCACGCGGTTTCCCGTCTCGCCCTCTGGGTAGTCGGTAGGCCAAGCCAAACCGACCACCTCGTTCAACACCGTCCAATCTCCCGTCACCAGTTCGGTGTACGGCAGGTCTTCTGTCACAACACGCGCCAAAATCCGCATGGGCTCTTCACCCACACCGAGAACGAAAGCCGGCTCATCCGTCTCGTCCCAACCGTAATCTTCGGCCTCGAGCTCAAACTCATCCTGACGGGTGAGATAAATCTCCGACCACATGCTGACGATACGCTCTGTAAGCCGCTCGTCTTGCAAAAAGCTGTCGATGTAGCCCTCTACAGCAGCCGGATCCGCCTCCACTGCCTCGAGTTCATCTAGGGATGGACGCACACCGCGTAGATCGAGACTCACGCGGGTCAACAAATCGACCGCGCTCATCTCGGGAGGCACGTCAACAGCAGAGTCTTGGTCAACGCCGCCACATCCCGCCAATGCAAGCCACAACCACATGGCGATCATTGTAGAGCAGTGTGACCCGCTACGATAGCCAAAGTCCGTCGCAAGAACTCAATTTCGTCGAATCTTAGACCAGACCCAGTCCTCAAACCGATCAAACTGACTGGCGTTCAAGAGCACGGGGTACGCCGCGACGGCCACAAAGCTGAACGTATTTGCATCGAGCGTAAACAAGATCAGCAAGTGGAAAACGGCCCCTACAGCCAACACGATGGGTGCGAGCCGCTTGAACCAAATCAAGAACGGAAAACCACCTTCCCAAATCAGTGTGGCCCAAGACATCGGGGCCACCAGAAAAGCTTTGTCCGAGAGCCACACGCCGAGCGGAAGTCCACCAAACTGCCGGTGCACGAAGTCGTACTGCAGCGGCAGCCCGGACCACCACCGCGGCTCACCCAGGATCTTATTCCACCCCGTAGAGCCATAAAGACCACAGTAAACAAGCAGCATCGCGTAGCGTGCGGCCGGCGGCCCAGACGTCCGGCCGGATCCCGCACCAGGAGAAAGAAAGAGCATGACCGCCTGCCAAAACAACAACCGATCATAGGCCTTCATGTTCAGCCCTTCGGCAAACATCAACGCACATGACGAAACGACGAAGCCGACCAAGCCGATACGGCGGAGACGCCCAGCCCCGACGCACAACAACGACGCGATCAAAAGCGCATACAACAACCAAGCTGTCGTCGGAGACCAGATCACCAGGTTGGTAATTTTGACGTGGCCTGCGAGCAGCGGAATTCCTTCACTGGAGTACGTCTCAACGACATGGGGCCCACGTGGCACCCAAGTGAGCAAGGCAGCGAACGCGAATAAGACGCGGAACCACGCCCAGCCGCGATGCGTCTCGTGCTTGAGCGTGATCAAAACACCCGTCCAGGCGGCATGGGGTACGGACGATCACACTCCCAAACGCGTAGCAACTTCTCGCGGACTTTCTTACGCGGCTGTTCCGCCTGACCTAAGACCTTATTCCACGACCGTTGAACGATCCGAACATAAGGCGCGTCGGTGTGCTGGCAGGCTGCGGCAAGAAACGGGCGCTGTAAACTCGGCCATTTGTAAACCCAAGGCCTCTCCCAGCGATATCCGCTCTCCCAATGCGCCGGGTACCACTCTTCCATCGGCAGTCTCACCCACTCCCCATTCTCAACGCCTTCAAATTCCATGATGGTGTGCGTTTTCGATAGGCCAGTGAACATGCTCCAATTCACTGGCCAGTAATAGTCTCCGGTCAACGCCCGAAGCGGCCCGTTTCCTCCCGCACGCGACTCCGAAAACCCGGCAACCTGGTAGAGCGCGAAAAAGAACAACGCCAACCACGTCAGCCACGCACGCACACCCTGCGTTTCACCTGTGGTGACCGGTGAAGAAGGGTTGGGTCGTGTTAGCTGGGAAGCGTCGGACAATAGGTACTCCTCCGGCCCCCCTATCCACAGCCGGGTTTGGCCGCATTCCTCTCGTGCAATAGACCTATTCCATCAGCACTCACGGAGTTGTCGGTGAACAAACCCATGGCCTCGATGGATTTAGAAGATCAGCTGCGCCAGTTGGTCAACATCGGTATCGCGCTTTCCGATGAACAAAACCTCGCTGATCTGCTCGACTGTATCCTTTACGAGTCGCGCCGATTTACAAACGCCACAGCGGGCACGTTGTACCTTTCTGATGGCGAAATGCTGCACTTTGAGGTTGTCCAAAACGACGCCTTGGACACGGCAGACAGCACGGTAAGAAACCACCTGGACGCTTCTGGATTCGCGCCACTGCCCATCAACGACAACAGCATCGCAGGCTATGTCGCCGGCCGCGGTACCGTGCTCAATATTAGAAACGCCTACAACATCAGCGAAGACGCGCCATACAACCTAAACCTAAGCTACGACCAAGAGACAGGCTTTCGTACTCAGTCACTGCTCTTGGTTCCGATGCGCCATCTCGACGGCCGCGTGCTTGGCGTAATCCAGCTGATCAACGCGCGTAACCAAGACGGCGAAACGGTCGCGTTTGCAGAAGACATCGCGGAGCTCCTGCTCGCGCTCGCATCCCAAGCAGCGGTGGCGGTACGAAACGCGCATCTGCGGCGAGATCTTGAGCAGGCCCAGCTCGAGACCATCATGCGACTGGGTGTCGCCGCCGAATATCGCGACAAAGAGACCGGCAACCACCTGAACCGAATGAGTCGCTATTCGCGAGAGATCGCCAAAGAGATGGGCTTGGACGAACAGGTGTGCGAACACATTTTCTACGCGAGCCCACTGCACGACGTCGGAAAATTAGGTACGCCCGATGCCATCTTGCTGAAACCTGGAAAGCTTACAGCAGACGAATACGAGATCATGAAGCAGCACACGACAATAGGCGCGCGCATCCTAAGCGGCTCGTCATCGCCCCTGCTTCGATTGGCTGAGCGAATCGCTATTTCACACCACGAAAAGTGGAATGGTTCAGGCTATCCAGCCGGCCTCAAGGGCGAAGAGATACCTTTGGTTGGTCGCATCGTCGCTGCGGCCGACGTCTTTGATGCCTTGGCCTCAAAACGTGTCTACAAGGCCGCCTTTTCCATCGAGAAGGTGCTTGAGATTATGCACAACGACACAGGGAGTCACTTTGACCCCCAAGTCATCGAAGCCCTTGACCGGTGCTTGCCACGGCTACTGGACATCAAAGCACGATTCACTGAGGACGACGGTGAGCCCCTATAGAGGGTTTGCAAAGCACCCCGCATAGTCGCGTTCGTGTCTGGGTCTATTTGGCCTCTGCGACAGTCACTTCTTGTGTGGCGCGCAGTGAGCCCACTTGCATCTGCATCGTCGCCTGACCTGCGTACAAAAAGGTCGCTTCGTTGTTGTCGATCGTCGCGAAGTCCGGCGGATCGAATGAAAGGCGAGAAACACCTGCCATCAGTGTGTCGTCGCACCAAAGCCAAACCACCCAGGTGTCGCCGACTACAGGTTCTGTAGTGCCATCGATATCCAGCGAAAGCTCATCGCATTCCCAGCCCGCCGCATCCGGAGGCGTGTCGTCTTGCGCTGTGTCCTGGCCCGTATCCTCGGTTCCGCCACACCCTCCGACAAAGAGAAGACAAGCGGCGAGGAGAGCAATGTGACAACGAGGGTGCATCATGGGTTGATCCTATTCGCTCAAGAAGAAGGTCACCAACTCGGGAAACGCGATGACCAGCACCAAGCCCAACGCTTGAATCGCGATGAAGGGCAGCGCACCTCGATAAATCGCGGTGGTCGGCATGTCGTCGGGCGCGACACCTCGCAGATAAAATAACGAAAAACCGAACGGCGGCGTGAGGAAGCTGGTCTGGAGGTTCATCGCGATCATCACGCCAAACCAAACCATATCGATCTCGAGCAAAGTCGCAGCGGGCACCAACAACGGCAAGATAATGAACGCTATCTCAAAGAAATCAATGAAGAAGCCCAAGATGAAGATCACGACGTTGGCGACGATCAGAAGCCCGATCTTTCCACCCGGCAAGTTGGTGAGCAAATCCTCGATCCAGATATCGCCATAAAGCCCACGAAAGACGAGTGCGAAGGCCGTCGACCCGATCAACAAGAAGAGCACCATCGAGGTCAGCCGCGTGGTCTCACCCATGGCGCCCTCAACAGCCTCACGTGTCAGACGTCTGTTGAGCCCGGCAAGAAACATCGCACCTACTGCACCCAGCGCACCTGCCTCCGTCGGCGTCGCGATACCAAAAAAGATGCTCCCCAAAACCAAAGCGATCAAGACCAACGGAGGCACCATGACCAACATGACCCTGCGCGTCAGCGCCCATCCGCGCTCTGCTCGCGCTTCAGGAGGCAACGCGGGCGCCGCAGTGGGGTTCGTAAAGGCGACGAACACGACGTACAGCGCGTACAGTCCAGCCAAGAGCATACCGGGCAAGAACGCGCCAACAAACAGATCTCCCACACTCACACCGAGCTGATCTGCGAGCACGATCAACACCACGCTGGGCGGAATGATCTGACCGAGCGTACCGGCCGCGGTGATGATGCCTGCGGAAAGCTCCTGCGAATAGCCATAGCGAAGCATGACGGGAAGCGAGATCAACCCCATCGCCACGACTGAAGCACCGACAACCCCCGTCGCAGCAGCAAGCAGCGCACCCACAAAAACAACAGCCAAGGCCAACCCACCGCGCAGGCTTCCAAATAGCGCGCCGATAGTGGTCAGTAGATCTTCAGCGAGCTTGGATTTCTCCAGCATGGTTCCCATAAAAATGAAAAACGGGACCGCGAGCAACACATAGTTCGACATCACCCCGAAGACGCGCTCGGGGAGTGCAAACATCAGGCTCCATTCAAAGTAGCCAGCGGCGACACCGATAAACGCGAAAAACAGAGCCGTTCCACCCAATGAAAACGCCACCGGGTAGCCGGTAAAGATGAGCCCGAAAGCCACCACAAACATCAACGGGCCGAGCCAATCTTCGCTCATTGACCCTCCTCATCGCCTAGACGCAGATGCTGCGGTCCAAAGAGCGCTGCTGCTTGCTTGATCGCCTCTGAAATCCCCTGAAAGAAGAGCAGTGTGAAACACACCAAGATCATCGATTTGATCGGATAGCGCGGCAACCCACCAGGGTCTGGAGAGACCTCAAGCACCTTCCAAGAGGACTGAATGGATGGCCAGCAGGCCCAAATCGCGAAGACGCAAAACGGCAACAAAAACAACAGCGCGCCCAGGAAATCTATCCACGCTTTGCCACGTTTCGAAAGCCGTCCGTAGAACACATCGACCCTGACGTGCTGATCTCGCTTCAACGTATAGGCAGCACCGAGCAAAAACACGAGACTAAACAGGTACCACTGCCCTTCAATGTAGGCGTTCGAGGCCAATTGCGTCTCAGTGAAACGGCCGATGTACCGCGCCAAAGCGTTGAAGGCGCCTAGAAGCACCATCACCAAAACCAGTACGGCGACCAGGCGACCAAGTTTCTCACTCAACCCGTCGATCAGTCGGGAGAACCCTAAAGCAAAGCGCCAGCCCCCCTGCTCACTCATCAGGTCCCCCGAATCGGATCCAGCCCAATTGACACATCGCAGGCACGAGCAACAAATCGGACACTACAGCCATCGCGAGAGACAAGGGGATGAGCACACCAATCATCCACGTCGTGAAATACGCAGATGTCGCAAAAGGGAGAAAGCCCAGCGCCAATATCGCCGTCGTCATCAAGATGGCACGTCCGGAGAACTCAAATGTTCGTCGAATCGCCTCTTCTACGGGATACCCCCGCTCTCTCTCAATCCGAAAGCGAACCAAAAAGTGAATGGTGTCATCCACACCGATACCGAGCGCCATAATCATTGGCGTAAAGGTATCCGAGTCCGTCTGCTCCCAAAAGAAGCCGCAATATGCGGCGACCGCTACCGCCGGGATCACGTTTGGAATCATCGATAGCACGCCCGGTCGGAGCGCCCGAACCGCGAGCAGCATCATCACAAACATGAACGAAAAAGACGCGGCGAGGCTGCGTTTTTGCCAGGCGATGAGGGAATCGAGCCAGCCCCCGAACAGGTACACCATGCCCGTGGCGGTCACGTCGGCCCTCTCACCTACCGCTTGCTGAATGACCACTTCAGCGGTCTCTCCGATGCGCGTGGTCTCTCGCATGCCGTATCCAGGGATTTGCACGCGCAGTGGCATCTCTTGGCGTTCTTCATCGATAAGTCTCGCCAGATCCTCACCACCAGACATCTCAAACAAAAGCAGGTACTGCACCAGATGTGCTCGTGTCTGCGGAAGCGGGCCTTCTCCCCCCAAGGCCTTGTGCATCGACTCAAAAAGATCGACCACAGAGACCACTTTGTCGATCTCCGGCGTCGCCTCTAGCTGGTCACGTGCCTGGCGAAGGGCCTCCAAAAGCTCAGGGTCCAAAAGACCGTCTGCCGCAGGCGCCCGGACAAACACATCCAAGTTGTTGGTGCCAGCGAGCTGCTCATCAAAGAACGCCTGATCGACGCGTACACGGTGGTCTTCATGGAACCGCGCGGTCATATCGGTCTCGACCGTAAACAATGTGAGTCCGTAGCCACAAGCGATCGCGAACAACACGAAACACGACACCACACGCTTTGGACTGTGAAGAGACCATCGCGTCGCGAGAGAGAGCACCCGATTAAGCGACCGACGCGAAAACCCCGCTACCTTTGCAGTCGGCGCGGGCTGCCCATATCGTAGCAAGATTATAGGTACGACGGTCATGGCGAGCAGCAAGGCGGCGGTGACGCCAAAGCCCATCACAAAACCACCTTGGCGAAACATCGGCGTAGGCAACAGCGCCAGTGAAAGAAAGCCTCCGCCCGTCGTGATCGACGTAAACACACAGGCGCGCCCCACATCGACAGCGGCCGCCAAAACAGCCTCTCGACGCGCCTTCCCTTCGGCTAGTTCCGACTGGAAAGCGCTCCACAGATGCACGATGTCCGAAAACGCGACGATCAACGTGAACATCGGCGTGAAGCTCACGAAGATATTGATATTGCGATCCAGCAAGGTCGCGAAACCCAGCGTCCAGATGCCTGCTATCGCCGAGACCCCCAAACAGACGACAGCGGGAGTGACCTGCCGGAACAATATCCAGACCACCGAAAACAATAGAAAGCCGACCATCGGGGCAAGCTTTCCAAAGCTCTCGTAGGTGATTTGAATCACCGCTGAGAGCACAGCCGGCTGACCTGCCAGATGTAGGTCGTCGCGCTCAAAACCCGCCTCGACCAGCGCGTCGACAACGAAGCCCACAAGCGCCGGCCCCTGTTCTGCCGTGCGCGACGCATCCACCGACATCTCTACAACGATCACGCCATGCCGTTGCTCTTTGGAAATCATGAGACCTGACGTCAGGCGATCTGCAACCACCCGGTCAACCGTCGCCTGTTCACCGAGACGCGCGATGGAATCGACGGTGCCCTCTATGAGCAGCATGCCATCGTCCCCTTCGAGGAGCGACAAGTCAGCCAAACTACGGACCGTTCCGACATCGGGATGCTGCGCGATCTTGGATACCGCTCGCTCCAAGCGTTCGAGGCTGGACGACGAAACGGGCGCATCATCAGGGTAGGCCACGACGAATAGCTCGTCGTTGACGAAAGCGCTGGCACGCTCGCGATACTCAAGAAACTCCGGATCATCCCCAAAGAACATCTGTTCGAGCGACGACGCGAGCACGCCTTGCGAAAGAGCCGCCAAAGCAGCCACGGTAATGCAGGAGACGACTAACCAGACCTTTTTCGGATGGGTCAGCACCCACTCAAAGTAGCGCTCAATCCACGCTGGCAGCCCTTCCTTCAAGGCGCGGTCCTACGATAGAAATACAGTGCCGATGCCGAAAACAACACACAGCAGACGACCGACACCACATAGCTAAATTGCGTGAAGAATTGCAGCCAAGAGAGATCCGGCTGACCGAACTGCTTGTAGAGCAACAGCACAGACGAACCCAAATACCCAGTCGCATCAGCCACATAGATCAAGAAGCCAGCGGTGGCGACCTTGCCCACAGCGGCTATCAAACGGTCGAATAGCACACAGTTTACCGGGACATAGCCGAGATAAAGCCCCAAGCCGACGCAAACCATCCACGCTGCAGGCGAGAGCAAGCCCATACCGTGAAGCAGCGTGGACACTCCGGTGAGGACGGCACCGGCAAGCATTACGCCATGAATCGCCAATAAGGCGCCGCGGTTCCCCTTAATGCGAAAGATCAAGGCCACCGCGAGGAGCGATCCTAAGGCTACCGGGAGCTCCGCTGTGGTCAAAATCGCCGGCTCGTCAGCGTAGCCGAGCGCGTCCCATATCTCTCGCGCAAAATTGTCTCGAAAGTCCCGATACGCAGTCAGCAAGACGTAGCCGATGATCAGTAGCGTCAACCCCAAGGCGTACTCTCCAAAGAACGCGCGGCGCTCTCCGGCATGCATCGGGCGGCGCTCAGTCCTGTCCGCGATATCCTCGGGGGTGGGGTCTGGGACCTGACTCAACATCCAAAGAAAAATGGCCAAGGCCGGCGCGAAGCATGCCCCAGTCACAAAGGGCATCCAATACTCCGAGATGCCAGCGTCCAACACCCACTTGCCCACAGACTTCACGAAGCCACTGGCTACGATGAAACTCGCGCAGAGCCCTGCACCCAAGAGGTCACTGACCTGGCGCCCTTCCAAAAACCCAAAAACGAGCCCCCAAATCATCCCAAGCGGGAGCCCGTTCAAAACCAAAGCGAACGCGTTCCAAGGCGCGGGGAGCACCGCGAAGAGCAGCAGCGAAAGCCACGCCAGGGCCATAAACAAACCGATAGCGCGCGCCCGCTTTGCTGCAGGCATCTCAGAGACCACCTTGATCCCCAAGAACTTACTCGACGCGTATCCAGCGACCTGCGCCAAGATGAATAGAATCTTGAGATCCATCTCTGGGAGCCCAGGCAATAAGGCGACGCCCTCATAAGTCGCCACCGAGAACGGCTTACGGAAGGCGTACATACAGAAGTAAGTCGAAAATGCGGCGGTCAACGCCCACGCGGTCAAGAGCGTCGAATGCCCCTCCGCGAGCCGCTTTTTAAGCCCCATCTGTGTTCGCACTTTCTGCCCCCGCAGCGTCTGGCTGCGCTTGAGCCTCTCATACTTTCGTGGTCGACGCAGCCCTACAAGGGCGCTTGTCCGATTTCATGCTGACAAAAAGCACACGCGTACCGGGACTTTGCCATGCTACAAGAGCAGCCGCTATCCGCCGGAGGATACGATGACTCGGTCCAGTTTGGGTCTCATAGACGGGGCGTCAGTCGACAGCAGACTCTCGACACTGTTGCAGTGGCTGCAAGCCGCAGCGGACGCGGACTACATCGGCGAAGACGTCTCTCAGCTTGGCCACGCTCTGCAATGCGCGACGCTTGCAACGCGTCAAAAAGACCCCGACCTTGTGATCGCAGCGTTGCTACACGACATCGGACACCTCGCCCCATCCGATGAACCTTCCATGGAGGGGCTCGGCACCCGCAACCATGAACAGGTAGGCGCCGACACGCTCATGCAGCTCGGCTTCTCTCACCGTGTCGCGCGACTGGTCGCAGGCCATGTCGCCGCCAAAAGATATCTGGCCACCACGCGCAACGGCTATCTTGACAAGCTCTCAGCAGCTTCCAGGCGTACCTTAGATCTTCAGGGCGGCCCCATGTCGGCGACCGAGGCTCAAGCCTTTCGTCAGTCCTCGGACTTCGATGACCTCATCAAGCTGCGCATCTGGGACGAGACCGGAAAAAATCTGGGCGCAGACATCCCGTCACTCGAAGCGTTTGTCCCCTACCTTCAGGCACACCTTGCGGCCCAAGACGCCAACGCGGTGATCACGCCACTCTCCACGCCACTGACCGACGCGCAGTTAGACAACTGGGCCAAAGACCACGTCCTCATCTTGCCCGCGGCGTTGACGGGGACGGCGCTTGACCGACTGTGCGCTTGGACTGAGGACCTCGCGGATCGCCCCGAGACGCCGGGCCGATGGATGAAATACTTTGAGCGCTGCGCAGAAAACGACAAGCAGCTCTGTAGAGTCGAAAACTTCGTGCCCTATCACGCGGGTTTCGATGCATTACTTCGAGGACCGGAGATGCTCGCGAGACTATCCGAGCTAATGGACGAACCCGCTGTACTGTTCAAAGAGAAGATCAACTTCAAGCTGCCCGGTGGCGCAGGCTTCGCAGCCCACCAAGACGCGCCAGCGTTCACCTCGTTTGGACAGCGCTACCACATCACGGTCTTGGTCACGGTAGACGCATCGGATCAAAGCAACGGCGGGCTCGAATTCGCCAGGCCCGTTCCGGTGTATGAGACCCTCGCGCAGAACGCGGATGGCACCGTGGAGACAACCCTTGAAGATCAGATGCAATGGAGACCGCTCGACTTACCCGCAGGCTCAATCGTCTTCTTCGACTCCTACATCCCGCATCGCTCACCGAAAAACGCGAGCAAAAAGCCACGCCGGAGCCTGTACATCACCTACAACCGTGCCTCCGAAGGCAACCGACGGGATGACTATTACGCCGACAAGAGACGTACATTCCCACCAGAGATTGAGCGAGAGCCAGGTATCGACTACGCCGCACAAGCGGGACCCTACAACCTGGCCAACCCCATCCGTTAGCCCATGCCCAACCAGCCCTTGATGAGCGGCTTGGCATGCTCTTCAACCGCTTCAAGGCCATAGGTCCAGGCGAAGTACACCGCGACGGCCGAGATCCCGGCCGCTATCGGGGCGAGCAGTACGCCACCCAGCAACACCAAGCCATCTTCCTCCAAGATCCCAGCGGCGAGCACGAAGATGACAAAGCTCGGCGCGGTATTTGTGAGCGGAATGGGCATCGACATGCTGCACGCCATCAGCGCGACGACCGCACCGACCAAGGCGAGGAAAGCACGGTTTCGCGCAAGCCCCGATAGACGCGGGCGGATCACCCACTCCACAAAACGCAACGGAAGCCCAGCATTTCGAACCGTCCAGGCAAGCTTCGACTTGCTCACGGTCTTCCTGCGCACGCGTTCGGGGAACCAAGGGCTAGACCGCCCTCTGATCATCTGAAATGCGAGCGCCAACATCATGAGGCCAAAGGGCGTGGCATAGCCCGGCGCGGGTAAGGGCAATGCGGCGGGCAACGAGAGCACGAGCAGGATCAACCCAAACCCGCGATCAGCGATACGATCGAGCACTTCCCCAATGGTCGTCTCTTCCGCATCGAGACCGTCTACAAAGTCCTGAAGTTCACCCGATAGACGAGAATGGGCTGCGGTTTCGCTCATCAACGACGCTCTCTAATGCTGGAAAGTTCAACCGGTTTAACGCGCGTCCAAACGCAACCCACGGAAAAACACCATGAGCACCAACGCTATCCAAGTGGCCTGAGCCATGATCAAATGGACGAGTTGGAGCCAGCCGGGTGCCGCCAGACCGATATTGAGCACACCGATGAAGACCTCCGCACAGACGATCGCCATCAACCAACGCGCGGCTTTCGAGGCACCTGTGCCAAGCGCGGTATTCGATTCTGCCTCTTCCTTGATAGCTCGAGCCAACCACAACAAGAACACCGCTGAACACACCGCGATCAGCGGATGAACCGCCCGCATCCGCACCAGGAAGTGACTGGCCGGATCAAGATCTTCAACGATGTGGGCCCAAAGTCCACCGCCCTCGGTCGGCGAGACAGGAAAGAGCGTGTCTCCAAGCGCGGTGATCGCACCGGCCATCGAGGTCAAGACCATCAGCGCCAAGGCCACACCCATGGGCCAGCGCCAACGCGCTAAAGCGTCCCAAGAGAAGACACGGTGCTCTCGCATACGCACAGCAGCTAGCGACGCGCAAGCCATCAACGAGAGGGTGTTGGTCAGATGTAGGGCGATAACGATCGCGCGGGCGACGGAGCGGTCGTCTGCGACGAGCTCTTTTAAGACCAGACCCGCACCGATAGCGCCTTCTACACAGATAAAGAAAAGCGTCAGCGCAGCCCACCGAACCACGCGGCGATCAAACCAGCGCCAGCCAACCCACAGCAAGACGATCCCAATGACACCACAAAGCCCGCTGGTCAGGCGATGTGTGTACTCGATCATGGTCTCTACGCTCGGCGCCACGGGCACGATTTCTCCGTTGCAGGTCGGCCAGTGCTGCCCGCACCCCGCGCCTGATCCCGTGATCCGCACCCACGCACCAAAGGCGATCACCGCGATCAAATACGCGACGAAAGCCCAAGCAAAGTATGCGGCTCGCTCCGTTGAAACCCGCTCGCTCAACTCGCCCCCTCGGACGCGCGGGTTGTAGCCCACCCGGCGCGTTCCCTCAATGCACCATACAGAACGAACTGTTCAGCGTAAAAAACGAAGTGCTGCACATCCGGCCGAAAGTCCAATAAGAAGCCTATATGGTCCAGTTCCTGCTTACATTGACCATCCTCATAGACCTGCTGGTCGCAATCGGCGTCTTTGTGTGGTGGGCGCGCCCTGACGCGATCGTGGCGATCTTGCTTAGAAAAGTCGACGTCGTAACGCCGAGAGATATCGAGTTTGCACGGAGTCATGTCAGACAATTGCGATGGCCTATTCTCTGCGGATTAGCCGCCTGGGGCTTCACCTGTGGCGCCGCTGTGGCGGTCTTACGACTGGTCGAACTGAGCTGAACATCACCTCTTAAGCGTGACAACCGTTGACAGTAAGCGCGGTTGAGTTTACATCGCGCGGCATCGCGAAAACGCGAAGGTGTTGATTGGCTTGGTAGCTCAGGTGGTCAGAGCACACGGTTCATACCCGTGGTGTCGGCGGTTCAAATCCGCCCCAAGCCACCACCACCGCGTTGTTCAAGGAAGCAGTACGAGCTTCCCTACTGTACGCCCCGACTCGATATCGGCGTGGGCTTTCCCCACGTCTTCAAGGGCATAGGTCTGCACCGGCGGCGACACGAATTTCCCCTGATCGACCCACTCGGAAAGCTGGGTCAGCCCTTCATGAAGCAACTCTAATTTCGCGAAGAGGTAAGAGAGGTTGAACCCCATCACGCTCTTGTTTTCGTGGGTCATCTCAAGTGGATTGAACCGAGGCGTCCGGAGCACATCCCACGCCAAGGTCAACCAATTTGGACGGCCACCCCGCTTGGGCATCATGGAATGAAACCCATAGACAACGAGCCTTCCTGTAGGCGCAAGGCTGTCGTAACTGCGCTTGAGCGTCGCCACGCCGTTCGCATCAAAGACGGCCTCGAAGCCGCCGGGTGAGGCGCGCCACGCCTCTCTCCACAGATCCTGGTTCGCTTTGCAGATCACCACATGCGCGCCGAGTTCATGCGCGACGGGGACCTTCTCTTCACGGCCTACAACCCCGATGACCTGACAGTCCGCCAGCCGCCCCAACTGCACCAACGCGCCTCCGACGCCCCCCGCGGCAGAATGCACGAGCAGCGTCTCGCCCGGTCGAGGGTGCGCGAGATTGAACATGGCGTGGTACGCCGTCAGCGAGACCGCCGGGAACGCCGCAGCCTCGGCCATGGAAAAGCGCTGTGGCTTACGGAAAACCTGACTCGAATGCAAAACAACCTGGCTCGCGTACCCTCCAAAAAGGGTCACGCCGAACACTTCATCACCGACCTTCCAGCAGGTGACATCTGGGCCGATCGCGTCGATTCGCCCAGCAACCTCGAAGCCCGGGGTAATCGGCCAGCCGACAAATTCCTTGGCCGATCGATAGAGCCCCATGCGAACAACCACATCCGCGTAATTCACACCCGCAGCCTCGACGGCGATTCGGACTTGTCCAGCCGCAGGCTCTACGCTGGGGTGCTCTTCCACCTTCAGGCGGCTGTATGAGCCCGGCTTATGTATGACGACCTTACGCATGCGCAGTCACCGAAGACCTTCGCATCAACCCGCCACATGCACGCCAGGAGAGGCCGACGCCTCCACCCGACCGATGATCACGCCGCCACCCTTGGCCACCAGCTGTTCAGCGCCTTCTTCCGGGAGCGCAAACAGAAGGCCGCCCGAGGTTTGTGGGTCCACTATCGCCGACTGTAGCCCAGGCCTGACATCGCCCCACGTCAGCGCGTCGCCAACATAGGCCCGGTTCAGCGTGTCGCCACGATTCACGCAGCCCGCCTCGGCGAGCGCGACAACGCCTTCATACACAGGCACCTTTGACGCCGAGAGCACCAGCCGCACCCCAGACCCACGCGCCATCTCCCAGCCATGACCGACCAGGCCAAAGCCCGTGATGTCCGTACACGCGTGAACACCAAGACCAGCGGCCGCCTCCGCAGCAGGACCGTTCAACGCCGCCATGCCTTCTGCGACAAGGTCGATCAAGTCGTCCCCGCAGAGTTCGCGTTTGAGCGCGGTCGACACAATGCCGGACCCTAGCGGCTTAGAGAGCACCAACACATCTCCGGGCTGTGCACCGGCGTTGGTCCAAAGCCCATCGGCGGGTACCTCGCCCGACACCGAGAGGCCATACTTCAACTGTGGGTCTTTGACCGAGTGACCCCCGACCAACAACGCTCCCGCTTCACGGATCTTATCGGCCCCACCCTGCAGAATCGATGAGAGGACCTCTTCCGGGAGATCGCCATCGGGCCAACACAAGATGTTCATCGCCGAAATAGGTCGACCGCCCATCGCGTAGACATCGGACAAGCTGTTCGCCGCGGCGATCGCGCCGAAGGTGTACGGGTCGTCGACTATCGGCGTAAAGAAGTCCAAAGTCTGGATGAGGTACCGACCGTCTTCAAGACGCACCACACCGGCGTCGTCCGACCCTTCAAAGCCGACGACAAGGCGCTCATCCTTCAACACGCTCAGACCAGATGTGACACGGCTCAGAACCTCTGGGCCCAACTTGGACGCTCAGCCAGCGCAATCTACCTGACGCGTGAGACGGTAATGACGTTGTTTTTTCGACATCGTGTTCTTGTTCTAACAAGCCGTGACCACGAGCCCACTGCCAACGCAAAAGAAGACCCGCCCCTCTCCAGATAGATCCTGAAGAGAGGCGGGCGGAGGAACACGGAGTCTCGCTGGTTGTCATTCTCCTTCGGAAGCGTCGAACAGCGGTTCGACTGGGTTGTCAAAGTTCAGGGCTTCAATACTCGCCACCTCGGCGTCGATCTCGATGCCCTCGTCACCTGTCATGGTTTCAGAATCGGCGGCCGCAATCTCAGCGCCTTCCGCAGCCTCGGTCTGTGCGAGCTCGGAAGCCTCATCTTCCGCCTCACCCATCTCGTTCATGGCCAAGCTGCTCCCCACGACGGGGACGTAAAGCTTCGCGCCGATCCCGAGCCGATCGAGATCTGTACCGGAGTTAAACGCCGACAGGACCCAAACCGGGAGCTCGTTATCCTTCGCGACGCGCCAGGCAGTTTCTCCGGTCTCGACCACGTGCGGGCTCACACCAACAAGCCCACCATGTCGATCGAGGTAGCGTTCAAGGCGTTCATCCTGAAAGGCCTGACGGGCGGACGCGAATTCGTCGCTCTGCGCTTCTCCGACATCTAAGATCAGGCTTTGGCCTGGATAGACCGGCGCAGTGACCTCTAGGTCATTCCGCGAGGCGATCTCCTCGACGGATAGACCCGACCAACGCGAGATCAACACCAGGCTCTCACCAGGTCGGACCAACACCGCGACTTCACCTTCTCCAGCCTCACGAGGCTGCGATTCGTCGATTTCGGAGTCTTCCGTGAGCACCGGTGTCGAGATCTTCACCTTCGCTTCGCTTTCATCCGCCTCCACGTATGGGTTGGCCATCGCCATCTCTGCGACGGGCGAGCCACGAGAGCTGGACGCTGTGGGGTTGGCGGTCGTCGAAGACCGGGGATCTTCGGAGTGCCCACAAGCGGTGACAAGCAAACTCAGGGCGATCAATGGGGTTCGAAACATCATTTTATTTTTCCTTTGAGAGAGGCCTCGGGATTGAGGCAGCCCGCAATGACGGACACCAACCTACAAAGCAACGGCCGTGCCAACCTCACCTAAAGAGCGCGCAGGTCTACAATTGCCCCGATTATGGCACCGTAAAAGCACCCCGTTCAGAGCCTCGCAATCGCACGGGCGCTACTGGCGATAGCAAATGAATACAGCGCGTTGTCTCGCGCCAAATCGTCGCGCGAGATCTGCTCTAAGTAGCGACGAGCCCTAGCCTGCGGGCGATGACCGCTTCACCGCACACCACAACGCGAACGCAACCAGCACCGTGAAATGCGGCCCGTAGATGCCAAGCACCCACCCGATAGCCGGCATCATCAACGTGGAGAAGACGAGGCCCACCCAAGCAAAGGCCCGCTTCCACC
>Ga0163179_10000844_pt1 | contig 21968 bp, 11 predicted proteins | sample AtlANTMetagenome_FD_109643 | JGI IMG/M metagenome (GOLD analysis project Ga0163179, IMG submission 109643) | Marine eukaryotic phytoplankton communities from the Atlantic Ocean - Atlantic ANT 2 Metagenome | ecosystem: Environmental > Aquatic > Marine > Oceanic | place: North Atlantic Ocean...
CGATGCAGAGTTCAGCTTGGCGCTGCTTTCCAGCTTGCTGGAGCGATCGATTGAGCGTGAGTCCAAAGCTCAGCAGTTGCTCTTAGACCTTTGTACCGCCCGGCCTCTGGCAACGGTGCTCGGCTACGAAAACACCCGGCGTGTCTACGAGCTCGCCCATTCTCGTGGAGAAGAACGTATCACCCAATTGTTCTTGTTCTCAGAGAACGAGGGAGCCCGCAGCCCAGGCAAGGCGTTTTTAGACCGCGAGAACGACAAGGTGCCCAATGAATCTCTTGGCTGGCGAAAGAGATGTGCACGGGACACCGACCGGCTCAAGCTCGACCGGCTCCTCTTTGACCGCAATCCCGCCGTTATTCGGCTGTTGCTCCGCAATCCCCGAATCATCGAGCGAGATGTGGTCAAGATCGCCGCAATGACTCCGGCCAATCCGCAATGTCTGCACGAAGTGTTCGCCAATGAACGGTGGCTGCGCCGCTACCATGTCAAGGTCGCGCTGGCCTGCAACCCCTACACTCCGGTGGACATCGCTCTGGCTTGTGTGCCGCACCTGATGGTACCCCGCCTTAAGTATCTGGCGACCAACAGCAAGACCCATCCAACGATCCGCGCAATGGCAGTAGAAATACTCAGCCGAAGGGGAGTTCAGCTCTCGATGCGCGCAAAAGCCCCCCAGCCCGCACAAGAGCAGCAAGAGCAAAACGATGGGTTTCTAATCGATGTCGAAAAGATAGCGCGCGAACTCGAATCCTGGCGCGCTGATCAGAACGTGCCTATCGACGAAGGCGAATAGCTCAGAGGGTCTCAGCCTCGTCTGCAGTGGCTGAAGCCGGCTGAGACAACTCTTCGGTGCTCGCAGTGACATCAATCGGTGGCGTCTTCTGCGCCTCTTTGAAGGCTCGCAGGCTATTACCTAGAGCCTTGCCCACCTGGGGCAGCTTTCCCACACCAAAGAACATCATGATGATGACAAGCAGGATGCCCAGTTCCCAGGGACCGGGAGAAAAGAGCGTCGCAGGTACAATCATGAGTCGCCTCCTATACTTCCTTGGGGCTCAGCCCAGTCCAGTGTAACAGTCTGGAGTCAATGGGTCGCACCAAGCAGCGACCTTCATTTTCTACCAATTCGGATACGGCCCGGTCTCGCAGACTCTACGCGAAAGTAGCGGCCATTCTTGACCAGGCCCGAACACGGCGAAGACCCCAGTTGATACAAAAGTTCACGTGGATCATTAATTCGGAACATCGCCAGATCAGCGCGCATGCCCGGCCGAAGAATGCCGCGGTCACCCTCAAGATGAAGAGCCCGAGCGGCATAACGAGTGATCGACAGAAGAGCTTCTTCGAGAGTCATCCCGCAGCCCAACACGCCCATCTGCGCCATGAGCAGCAGGTTGTCGGCTGGGGAAGTACCGGGGTTCCAGTCGGTGGCAACGGCCATGGCGACCCCTGCATCCCGGAAGCGTGCTGCCTCTGGGAAGCCATCCTGTAAGAAGAAGGCCGCACCAGGGAGCAGCACCGCGACTGTGCCCGCCTCAGCCATCGCACGTAGCCCCTCATCTGAGATGCGCTCGAGGTGTTCTGCCGAGACGGCACCAAACTCAGCAGCCAGGTTGCCTGCGCCGGTGTGGGTGAGTTGCTCAGCATGCACCTTAATGCCAAGCCCGAGGCCCCGAGCGGCCTCCATAACTCTGCGCCCTTCTTCCAGGGTGAAGGCACCTTCATCAATAAAGACATCGCAGAAGCGCGCAAGCCCCCGTCGCACCACCTCAGGCAGCATCTCGTTGACCACGCTATCCACATAGGCTGCTCGCTTGCCTTTAGAGCCGCGTGCCTCGGCAGGGAGCACGTGGGCGCCAAGAAAGGTCGGGACCAGATCTGCAATCACTCGTCGGTTACATGACTTCACCGTGTCGAGAAGGCGCAACTCATGGCGAAGATCCAGGCCATAGCCGCTCTTGACCTCAACGGTCGTCACTCCATGGGACTCGCACTGCTCTACCCGAGCCTCTGCGAGGGCAAGCAACTCCTCGCTGCTGGCAGCCCGTGTTGCTTCAACGGTCGATAAGATCCCTCCACCTCGCGCTGCAATTGCCGAATACGAGTCGCCGCGAAGACGTGCCTCGAAGTCATCCAGGCGATTGCCAGCAAAAACCAGATGAGTGTGGCAGTCGATGAGACCAGGGGTCACCACACAGCCATCAAGGCTGATCGTCAAGGGGTCGTCGTGCCCCAGATCCGGAAGATCCGACTGAGGCCCAACATACTCAATGCGTGAACCCCGGCAGAGCACCACCGCATCTTCAATAAGGCCCAGAGGCCCACCACCGCGACGATCATCGCAGGTGACAAGGACTCCAACATCACGGAGCAGAAGGGAAGGCGCTGAGGTAGTCAAAGCCAGTGCTAGAGGGGCAACTACTGCTCTTCGTGGTTGTCCTTGCCCGTGGGGCAGTCCGAGTCGGCAGAGTCGATCGTGCCGTCACTGTCATCATCAATGCCGTTGTTGCACTGCAAGGGACTGGTGGCTTCTATCTCACCATCTTGTCCACTGAGACAATCTGGGTCGAGACTATCAATCCATCCATCACCATCGTCATCTTCGCCATTGCTGCAGGTTCCCCCTGGAGGGCCTAGCGCTTCACTCGTCGGGTCGAGAACACACTCGGGGTCGTCGGCGTCGACCCAGCCATCGCCATCGTTGTCCTGACCGTCTGAGCACGCATCGGGCTGACTGCTCTCACCGCTGGGGTCCCAGCCCGAAAGACAGTCGCTGTCATCCGCATTGGCACTGCCGTCGTTATCATTGTCGGTGGGTCCCTGAAGATCGAAGTCGCTGCACTCAAAGTACTCTGTTCCCGTGCTCAGGTCGGCCAACGTATAGGTCGACTCGCCCACAAAGCCCGAATTAGGGCGACAAGTGATGTCCAGGGCGTCGAGCCAGCCGTCCTCGTTGTTGTCGATACCGTCCTGGCATGTATCACCCGACTCATCGGGATCTGCTCCGTCCTCACAGCCGGCGTCGTCTGCATCGATGCGTCCGTCGCCGTCATCATCGATTCCATCATTGCAGTCGCTGAGGTAACTGAAGCCGCCCTCATCGCTTGCAGTCAGCGAAGCACAGCCTGGATCTTGAGGAAAGTCCAACCAGCCGTCGCCATCGTTGTCGACCCCGTCAGAGCAGGCGGCATCCTCAAGCATGTCGTTGGCATCAGCGCAGTCGGGATCAGCGAGATCCACCAGACCATCACGGCCGTTCTCTTCACCGTCCTGACAGGTCGCGGTCTCGTATTCAGGCGCGTCGCCACCAGGCACCGGCAGACAAGCAGGATCGGGATCAAGACGGCTTCCATCGTCGCCGATGCACTCACCGGTATCGCAGAGGCCGTCGCCGTCATTGTCGATACCGTCAAAGCAGCTGTGTTGATTGTGGAAGTAGCCCAGAGTGATCGTGCTGATGTCAAACACCATGCGAGCCTTGTCGCTGTTGGAGAACTCCTGATAGCCCTCTGGATTGGACGAGTTCTTGAGTTCCCAACTGGCGATACGGTGCACTTCGATGTTGATCACGCCGATCAAATCACCTCCGTTTTGGTTCTCGGTGTCAGGGCGAAACACGTCCCCGATCTCAGGAAGAGTTGCGAGGGTCTCGGCAGGAATGGTTATGAAGTCATCCCCAGCCCAGGCCCAGGCCGTTGTCTTCCACACCGTGGTGCCGCCCAACGAAGAGCTCAAGCTGATGTCCCGCACCTCAAGGTTGACCACGAAGTACGTGTCTTCCCACGCGTCACTACCAGTGACGCCACTGGTCATCGAGTCGCTACGGTCCGCGGTCGAAGAGGTGCTGCCGCCCGGAAGCGAGAAACGCCAATCGAAGCTCCCTGGATAAGGGAGCAGAGCGGGATAACCAAGATAGACACGGCCATCGGTGTTATCTGGATTTACACCAGCGCCCGTCTCATCCACGTCATTGAAGGGACTGCTGGCGCCCAGAAAGGTTTCGATCTGAACATCTGGGACCTCGACATAGGGGTACTTGTCATACTCGGTGCCACCCAAGTAGTTGGGGTCGCTGGCATCTGGGATTTCTGGCACCACATCCGGGATGGTCATAAGAGGGTTCTTACCCGGCATCCATACGCCACCGTAGAAGTCGCCATAGGCATTTTCAACCCCACTCTGAGCTTCGCCGTATGAGATGTACACGGGCTCACCGCGGGGCATTACATTCTCGCCGATGGGCTCAAAACCGTCGTAGTAGTCGTTCTCGGTATCAATGCGCCATCGACCCACGGCCAACTCGGAAACGTCGACGTAGTTCAGACCCGCCTCTATATAAAGAGTGTCAAAGGCCTCAAGGACCGAAGAGAAGCCATCTGTCAGCCAGGGAAAATCCTCGACTTCATCAAAGCTCTTGACCAGTGAAGCGCCGCTGTAGTCGCCAGTCGGCAGACCGATCCCACTGTCTTGCTCGCAGGAGTCTTCGGTTCCGCCAGCATCGACACAGTCGAGGAAGGTGATCCGCTCGGGAGCTACTCCGGGATACAAGGCGAGGTCATCTCTGCTGGGGGTATCGGGCTCGAGCCACTTCCAGCGGAAATCCACGGGAAGGCGGGTGTTGTCGAGGCGTGCATTCTCTTCGGCATCGCTCGAACAACCCTCACGAGTCGCTTCTTCTCCGCACCAGGCGCCGGTCCACTGTGCCAGGCGTAGATAACGAGTGGCCGAGTTCCCTGTTGTTTCATCAACATAAGGAACCTTCAGCCACACGCCGACATTGTTTCCACTTTGGCTGGTGTGAGGATCAGGCTGATCCAGATCCGTAGCAAATGGATTCGTTACAGGTCGTTTTCTGGCATTTGCTGTGAGGGGCTCGGTCGCTTCGGCGGTACGACGTGCGCGGAAGAACCGCACCTCATCACCACCACGAATACGATCTCCCTGCTCAGGAGCATCAAATTCCACCTCAGGGATCTGGGGAGGAACTCGTCCATGCTCCAGGGTATCCCAGCTTTCACCCGCATACACCAAACCGGGGTAGCCCGCATAGAAACTGGATGCTCGGCGACCGATCCCATCAAAGAAGAATCCGTAACCCACGGGCTCGGGCCAGTTAATGAACGGCTCTGCCTGGTAGTACACGGCAAACGAAGCAAACTCATCATCAAAGAGGCGCTCCATACGGCGATCACCGGGCTCAATGATGACCGTGTCATCACCGTTATCGTCTTCCTCTGTGGTGCGCACGATGTCACCGAGGACGTAGTCATAGGCGTCTTCGATCACTGCACGCCCACCACCGCAGGCAATGCCCACGTCAACAGGACCACCAGCTACCGGGCCTGGGGGTGAGAAGACCAGGATCCGGTCAACGGCGCTGTCGATGACCTCAGCGGTACGACTACCAAAGACAACAAGAGGCGGGTTTTCGGCATCAGAGCAGGCCTCGAAGTTGCCATCAATGACCACAAGGAAGTCATCACGGAGTGCCTCGAATTCAGCGACCTGTTCGTCGCTCGGCTCTCCTTCTCCGATGACAGCGCTCAGCTCTTCATATCGTACTTTGACCACCTCGCCACCGAGGTTGCCATTCTCAAAAGCCGGGCTGATGCTATCGACTACCGGACCGCTGCCTTCAAAGTAGGGGTCTGTGGTGCAGCCAGCGAAACACATGCCAAGCGCCACGCAGAGGGTAAGACTCGTCTTTAAATACGGCATCGTGCTACTCCCAGGAGAACCGGCCGACCTGAACCTCTGAGGTTCGGAAGCGCACGGGATTGATGTCGTCGATGTTGCCGATCGGATCGCGGACGGCAGGAACTTTGATGTCTTTCTCAGAGGTACGAGTGACCAACAGCACGGCTCCGCCGATGGTCGCAGGGTCGACCTGAGAGAGCAGAGAGTCGACTGTCTCAGCAGAGATCGTGAAACTTCCGTCATCAGCCGCTGTGCAGATGACGTCGCCCTGGTGAGCCTCGACATAGCGGTCACCGCCTACGGGCACGCACAAGCTGTCTGAGCCACAAGTGGCAGCCTGATAGCTATGACGGGCACAGTTGGAGTCGGGAAGCAGCCATGTGATGCCATCCTCCGCCAGACAGCCGCCTTCATCGCAGAAGCCGTCCTCATCCTCGTCGATTCCGTTGTGGCAGGTGTCTTCGCCGAGCGGATCGATGCCCGTCTCGTCATTACCTAGCGTCGGATCCGGCTCGTAGCCAGGGTCACACCAGTTGACCTTCGAGGCCTCATATTGAGCTAACCAAAGCTCCGTTTTCTCCCCGCCGTCCGGCACGGGGAGCACCTCGGCGGGCTCGCACAGATTGCCGTCCTCTGTCAGAGAGCCCTGTGTAGGAACACCGAGGAGCTTCAGGTTCACAGTGACCTGACTTCCGTCGGCAGAGAAATGACCTGGAGCGCCACTGCTGGCCTCTTCGTTACTGAGAGCGTCCCACTTCACGTTGATCACGCCGTCCTCACCGCGTGGATCGGGAAGACCCGAAGCCGTCGGCTGGTAGCGCATCACCACCCAATCGTCCTCCTCTGGCTCTGCGAGGTTCGAGACCATCACGCCAGCAAGCTTCTCAGGACTACGCACAAAGGGAGCCCCTGCATCCTTGTCAACCCGCGGGTCTTCTTGCTGAGAAGACATGGGGATCGAAGCCACGGCGACATCATCGGGGGGTAGGCCGCCATCAAAGTGAAGGTAGATGTCCTCGTCATAAGCCCAGTTGCCAGCGAGGAGTGGGTGTCCCTCTAGATAGTTGGTGACTGCCGAGTAGTTCACCGAGACGCTCGCGCCACTGGGATAATCTTGAGGGTTACGAATGAGACTGAACTCAGTGCGTAGTGCCGGATCACTCGCGCCGTTGGTTAGCACCATGGAGTCACCGACATCCACCGTCCGAAAGCTCCCCAGAGGCCCGCGAGTATTCAACTGCACCAGACAGTCATCTACAAGATCAGGCCCCTTGGGCGTTGCCAATTGCCATTCGTCCGCGCTGAGGATTGCCGGTGAGAACAAGTAGGAAAACCCGAGCACCAACTTAAAGGGATCATTTGCGGGGTCAGTAAAAGCATCGGCTGTACCAAAGAATCCTGTGACGCCCAGATCAAGGTGGGTGCCCTTCATCTCCATGACAGCGGCATCGATGATTCCACCACGAGCCTCTGGCCCTGCGTAGAGTTCACCGGGGTCGTAGCCAACGCCGATAGCCTTTACCCCGGCATCACTGGTGTTGCGCGAGCAGCCAAGGGCCAGCATCAGCGAGAGGCTCAGGAGGATTGCGATCTGTATTTTATTCATGTTCATCGTACTTCCCTCTACCAGCCGGTTCCGATGCCCAGATAGAAGCGGAAGCCAGCGGCCTCCTGCTCATCTGAAGCAACGTTCAAGGTCGCATCGCGCGAGTTGGTGAAGATACCGTCGCCATCAACATCGCCGCGGCCCCCCGTGGGCATGAACCCGTAGGCAACCCGCACAAAGGAACGCCAGGCTGAGCGGTTGAGCAGGTTCGCGTTGAGCCGCAGTTCAACGCCAGCGTCGGCGAGCACAAAATTCCCGTTCTCCTCAGCCCTCATGCCCGGCCACTCTCGCTTGAGGCCAGAGTTTGCAGGCGTCAGGCCTCCACCCTTACGGGCCTCTTCATCTGCCAGCACGCGGTCACCGAAGAGCATCGTCTGCTCGCCTTCCACCCGATACGACCAGAAGTTGCCAACCGTACCAAACAGCACCATGGACAAGGACTCGAAGTAAAAGGGCCCGAGCTTGCGGTCAATGTTTCGCACCAGGGGCATACGGTACTGAAGGTTGAGAATGGCAGCGGTCTCACCAGAGAGCGAGAACGGCTCATAGCCTGCAAACGTGGTGTTGCTCTTGTACGGATTCGCCACGTTGACGCCGCCGGCGCCGCCGGCGCCACCGCCGCGGATCTCATCGGCAAAGGGCACGTTGCGATCCACAAAGCCAAGCTGCAATTCAGTACCCAGGGAGTGTCCTGCCTTTTCGCCGATATGGTTCTTGATCGGCAGCGGGATCTGCTGATTCCAGACAAAGCTGAACTCGTTATAGAAATATCGGTCAAAGACCTGTCCATCGTCGACCGTCACGCCGGCAGTCGCGGAGTTAAGCTGCACCGAATAGTTCGGCGACCAGTTAAACGCCAGCTGTGTTGACGCACCCCGCAGACTCTTGGAGCGGCGGGCAGACTTGAGGTTGGGCAGGGACAGCTTGGCCGAGATGCCTTGCATACCGCGGTAGACGATGGGCCGCACGGTCTTGCCGTCATTGACGCCCTGTACGCCCACACCCAACTGAAACGTGCTCAGCTCGACATTGAACAGCCTGGATATCGGCAGATTGACTCCAGCGAAGCCACCGGCAATGAACTGACTCTGCTTGATGTCGCCGAGGAACTGGTCATCGGTGGTCTCCTGATTCTGGTCCTCGTCGAAGTTAAAGCCGTAGTCATACTTGATGGTGCGCGCCAGCCCGCCGAGATAGAACTCGGGCCATGCCGCCTTGTTCTCGTAGCGGCCCCAGAGGATGAGATCCTCACCCGCGCTGGCGAAAATGGACAGTTCATTGGTGCCAAGGACATCGGAGATGTTGAAATAGATGCCGAGGTTCACGCCCAGGTGAGTCATCGAGACGTTGTTGAGCGCAACGATGGGAATGATCATCGGGTTACGAACAAAGGCTGCGTGATTGGAGACCTTCGAGGTCACGGCTGAGTAGTCGGGATAGACCTCTTGCGAAACATCAAGCTTCGCATCAGCGATGACCAGATCGCTATCATCGACCACCTGATTGTGAAAGCTCTCGCTCTGCAGTCCATAGGCCTTAAAGCCATAGGGGGTGTAGTGCACATAGAGCAGATTTCCCTGCGGGGTCAGCCAGGGGCCAAAGGCACCTGAGACCACGTTGGTTACCTGAACGAGATAGGCGTTGGTCAACTGCTCTTGGCTAAAGTCCGTGCTAGCCCTTGCCGCAGCCTTCTCTACTTCTACCTCTACCGGATCTTGGCCCACCGCCACTTCAACAGACGCAGCGGCGTCTACTTCTTTGACCGGTTCGGCACTAGGCACCTCTTCTTCTTCGTCATACTCATCGTACTCATCGTACGCATCAAAAGAGGTTTCCATGCCTGTCGTCTGCAGTTCAGGATCGTCTTCATCGTCGTCATAAGCATCGGCAGAGGCATCTGAACCAGCCGTCTGCATCTCGACCACTTCGGTGACGTCTTCGCGATCGGTCACCAGGAACTCGACGCGGCGATTGGCAGCATTTGCCTCTTCGCTGTCGCCTGACATGAGCGGCTCGTCCTTGCCATAGCCCACCGCTGTCAGCAGCGAACCCATCACACCCTGCGAAACGAGATAGTCCCGCACCGCCTCTGCGCGGCTCTGAGCTAGTTCTCGGTTGTACTTTGCCGAGCCCTTTGCGTCGGTGTGTCCGCCAATTTCTACCGCCTTGACCTCGGGGTGCTCAAGAATGGTGCGCGCCAGCGCCATGAGCAGCTCGTGCGATTCCACCTTGATGATGGCCTTGTCGAACTCAAAGAAGATCTTCTCTGAGATCTCAATGCGCTCAGCGGTCACGCGAACAGGCACACCATCGGGGCAGCCATCAAAGTCCTTAAACAGATTGATGGTCTCAGGGCGGTCGGGGCACTTGTCCGACGCGTCGCTGATGCCGTCAAGATCGCGGTCCATGCCGCCAGCAGCCAAGCGTGGGTTCAGGCTGAAGATATTGTAGATACCGCCGACCCGATCCGAGCTGAAGTAGATGTTGCCGTCGTGCGCCCAGTGCGGGTCACGGTCCTCATAGCGATCCATGGTCAGAGCGCGTGCGCCGCTACCGTCACCACCAATGATGTAGAGGTCCTGCTGATTCCAGCGGAACGAACCAAAGACAATCTGACTACCGTCGGGCGACCAGTCCACACCTTCAATGCGGGTGCCGTCCGTAAAGGAGGTCAGGGCCCTGCCCTCGCCAGTATCGAGATCCATCACCCATAGATTCTGGGTGCCATCGTCATAACTTGAAAAGGCAATGTGCTGCCCGTCTGGTGACCAGGCTGGATCCTGAATACGCCGAAACTGTCGGTAGCCGGTGATCACCTCGGCTGGAGAAAGCTCTGGAGTCCACTGCCACCAGCGACGCCACGTATCCTTGCCTTTCTTCTTCTTCTTCTTCTTGTCCTTCTTGACCTTGATGCCGCGGCGTAACTTCTCGAGCTTCTCGGCATCTTCGGCATGAGGGTCGGTGCCCTTGAAGTGCTCAAGCATGAGCTCGCGAGACTGGGCCTCCATATTGTCGAGGTCTACGGTACACAGGGTGTGCCAGCTGTAGCCGTCTGAGTTGAGCGCATACTCGCTGAACAGAAGGTGCTTCAAGCCCTCGGCGTCCATATCGAGGATGTCCTCGGGACAGGTCATGACGATCTTGCTGCCGTCCGGCGAGAAGTCGAACTGACCCTGGCCCACATGCGGTGCAATGGCGCCTCCAGCAAGCTGAAGGCTAGCTTCTACCTTCTCCACTTCATCGCCAACATCTCGATAATGGGCCTCTGGATTCAAGGCAGGATAGGCATCCTCATCCACATCGTTGTAGGTGATCTTGCCGTACCAGCCATTGGCATAGCCCCAGCGACGACCGTCAGCAGACATGCGCGGAGCCACAACATAGAAGTCATTGGAGCGCTCTCGATCGTTACGCCACTTGTAGCGATTGCCACCACTGAGACTTCGAATCCACTCGTCTTTTTCGACACTGGAAGGACGATCGGTTTCCCAGTAGCTCTGAGCGAGCTTCATGGGCGTGCCGATAGCAGGATCCTGCATCACCTCATCACGAACCTTGGAATACTTCTCAAGGGCCCAAACTCGCCAATCTTTATCCAACTGCTCCGCGCTGACGCCGAGGACCTGCTCAACGACGCTGAGCCAGTTCATGTTCCAGCCCTTCTCGTCTCGCTTCAGGGCAAAGGACTGATAGACGCCCTCACCGAAGCGCTCTTCGAGATACAGGGCAAAACTGTAGCCACTGAGGTAGTGACGGTTGCCGTCAAAGCCACCGTTGGAACCAAAGTAGTCGGCCATGTCGGTAAAATTAAGGGCGCTGTCTTCGAGAATATCCATGCGCATGCGCATGTCGCGATTGCTGGTCCAGGTATTGATGCCAGCTACCTCGGTGTAATACTCAGCACCACCCTCGACCCAGAACCAGGGGTCCCCTGTGCCGAAGAAAGCGGCCGCCTCGGCGCTGGTGTCAATCCTGCCGTCATTCCAGCCAACAGAGAGCGACATTCCAAAGCTCTCTTCAGCCAGCACCTGATCCGCCTTAAGGGAAACCACGTGCGCGAACTCGTGGTACATGACGTTGCGTAGCCAGTCATGGTGACCACGAAGCCTCCATAGCCCATCGCTGTGCCGTGCAGAGACCACGATCCAGTCGAAGTTCGGCACCGTATAGCCGGTGAGCTCGTCGGTCTGGTCAAGCATGATGATGTTGACTGTCTCGTCGAGGTAGTAGTTGAACTGCCCGCAGATCAGCGGATACATCTCTTCAGCGACGTACGCGGTCTTGCGCGCCGTGAAGTCAGCGTCAATGTAGTGCTCGCTGTTCTCATCCTTACTGACCGGATAAAAGACATTGAAGTGCTCCGTCTTGATGACGTTCCACTCCAGATCCGGATAGTTGCGGAAGAAAGCGAGCTTTGCCTCAGCGTCGCTCGCCGGCAGCAGCACAATGAGTGTTGAGATGAGCGCCAAAGCCAGCAGCAGAGAGCGGCTCAGCATACTCGGTCGGTTCGGGTTGAAGATACGCATGCTGTGCCCTCTCAGAACCGGTAGGAAACGTTGGTGCCGGCTGTCCAGCCCCGCGAGGGACTGAGATCTTCGATCGGCCACAAGAAGTTGCGCCGTCCTGCCAGCGAGTAGCGGAAGTAACCGTCTAACCCAAAGCGATCAGTAATATCGGCGATAAGCCGACCTTGAGCGTCTACCCAAAAGCCATTGCTGTCGGGAATCTTGGGGCAATCAGCGCACGGCGGGAAGGTGTCCGAGGTGCTACCCCAACGAGTCGACGTCCGATAGTCGAGGAAGATATCCCCGCGTAGCGCGAGATTCTTGAAGAACTGCACGGTGACGCCGAGGTTGCCGTGAATCACATCGCCCGGATCCAGGTGCTGGTTGAAGTAGTTCTCTTCATCTTCCACCAGATACATGACTACATTGACGGGGTTCCACGTGTAGCCAATCTCAGCCTCGATGGCGACGATGGCGAGCTGTTGCTTGAAGCGCACGTTGAGGTCAAAGCCCCAGGTACCCGAGCCGGTGATCACCGTGGGAACGTTGTTGGGACCACCCAGATACGAACCAGGTGCCTCAGAGCCTGTCGGGAAGCGGATATTCAGTCCCGTGACCAGCGAGTTGTTCAGCTTGGACTTCTCTTTGCGCAGCCACTGAAAGACGAAGCCTCCAGTAAGGTCTCCCAGCCCAACCCCTTCGATGGGGACCTTGGTATCCCCATCCATCATGCGGTCATTCCACACAGAGGCCCAGATGATGGGCACGCGGATATCAATCTGCAGGTTACGAGTAAAGCCCCAGGTCAGACCCATCTCCCAGCGACGATAGTCCCAGGTGCCTTGGTTCTTCTCGTACTCGAAGTTGGTGCCCTCGGTGACACCCAGGTTGAACAGACTGTCTCCTATGAAGTGACTGTTCGAGTGCTTCCAAGAGAAATCCAGATCAGCCACCATCCAGGACTTGCCCACAACAAGGGCTCGCTGGACTTCAGCATGGGGAAAAGGATCCTGGCGGGTATGAGGCTGAAGCCATGAAGCTTCAGCATCGCTCGGCGCAACAAACAGCCCAATACAAGCGGCTGTTGCAAGCGTAAGGACAAGAGAGGTGACTCGACGCATCGGCATCAACCTTTCTGCTGCCCTGGTGCACAAGGACAGTCAGCGGACGAGGGCCGTGATGAAGACTGCTGCTTCGCAGTGCTCAATCTCCCCACGGTTGGAGGCGGCGGAATAACACCTGCGCAGAGCCCCGATGTCAAGGGTCTCTATATGGCCCTGGCAAATATTCCCCCAAAGACTTCCGCCAAGCGATGCAACCCTTGCCGCGGCTGCAGCGAAGATGCTAGTGAGGCGCCAGTCATGCGACGCCGCACTATCCCAGCCCGAGTTCTGTTCGCCCTAGCCACAGTGCTGCTCGCCAGCGCCTGCGGAATAGAAGGCAGCGCTCCTGACCTGTCGGGAGTTGATGTGCGACTAACTGTGCTGCACACAGGGGATCTGCACAGTCGCCTGTTTCCCTACGACATGGTTCCCCAATACACAGACGAGCAGATGGGGCTACACGAAGAAAATGGCCCCTTTGGTGGAGCGGCCAGGCTCGCAACACTCATTAAGGCCGAGCGGGCTCGTTCGGCGAGGAGTCTCCACTTAGACAGCGGCGACTACTTTCAGGGCGCCCCTGTATTCAATCAGTTCAAAGGCGAAGTCGAGGTGCGAGTGCTCTCCCAATTGGGGGTCGACGCAGCGGTAGCTGGCAATCACGAGTTCGATGAAGGCGCGCGCAACTTCGCTACTCAGCTCGAGAAGTGGTCTAACTACTCCACCCTCGCTGCGAACTACGACTTCCACAGCTCGGACGACCCGTGGAACAGCCGCCTCGATGCGCTGGTCAACTCACACAACATCTTTGATCTCAATGGCCTCAAGGTAGGGGTCATCGGCATGGGCAACCTCTCCTCCATTACATCCATCGAAGAAGCTGACAACAGTATGGATGTGGACGTACGAGAGACCCTATCCACGGTGAAGCACTACAGCTCCTGGCTAAAGACGCAGGTGGACATCGTCATCGTCCTGACCCACCTCAGCCTGGACGACGACGTAGACATCGCGCGCCTGTGCCCTGATGTAGACATCGTCGTTGGCGGCCACCTGCACATCGCCCTGGACCCCGTCAAAGTGGTCGAGAGCGAAGTGGTACCTGGCAAGCGCGTCATCGTCAGCCACGCAGGTGCCTTCTCTAAGTACCTGCAGCGTCTGGACTTCGTGATCCGCGACGGTGAGGTCATCGCCCACGGCAACACGCTCTTGCCCATCGACTCGAGCGTTCCCGAAGACGGGGACATGCTCGACATGCTGGAAGACTATGAGCGCGAGCTGGCAGACAGCATCGATCTGGATCGCTCAGTAGCCCACACCGTCTCGCGCCTGCGGCGCTTCGGCACGACCGGCGGCGACTCGCCCCTCGGTAATCTGGTGGCCGAGGCGATGCAGTATCGATCTGGCATCGAGACCGACTTCGGCATGACCAATTCCCTGGGCATACGCACCGACATCCAAGGCCCTGCCGACGGTGCGAGCACTCACGAAGTCACCGTGGAAGAGCTCTACAACGTGCTGCCTTTTGACAACACGATCAGCACGATGTTCCTCTCGGGCACCGAAGTGCAGGAGTTGTTCAACTACGTCACAGAACGCTCCACGGGACGCGGATGCAACACTCAGGTCCAGGTCAGTTCGGCGCGCTTCGTCATGAACTGCAGCAGCCAAAAAGCCGAACAGGTCACCGTTGGTGGTAGCTGGACGCCGTGCGAGCGCGACAGCCAGGAAAACCCGGATCAGGACTGCCCCTTTCCAGAGATCTGCTCCGCGGGACGCTGCGGCCGTCAGGTCTACGCGAGTGAGTCCTACGAGCTGGCCACCAACAACTACATCGCCGGTGGAGGTAGCGGCTTCTCAGTTCTCGAGAACAACACCACCCAAATCGACTCTGGCATCTCTATGCGTGATGCGGTCGAGTTCTTTATGCTCGAGCTCAGTGAAGGCGGCAGCGTTGACCTCAACACCTTTTATCCCGACGGCGACGGCCGCATCACCCCCAAGTTCTGATGACTCGGTTCTTATCCCTTGTTCTGCTGTCGCTTCCGCTGACTCTCGCGGCGTGCATCGATGTGCCCGGCGAAGGAGCAGGCCAAGGGGACTCCAGCTTCCAAGCGGAAGAAGCGCAGCCCCTGTGGTTCGATCTCAGCACCAGTCTGGTTGAGGGAGCCCCGGGCACCAGCGCAGACAATCCCCTGGCCTTCTCCCTCGAGGGTCACAGCTTCGAACTAAGCGTCACTGCTATGGGCTACAACCACGAACCGCTGGACGAGTTCGAGGCGTGCCTGCAGCTCTACCTGACCAGCGGCATTCTCGAAGAGCTCAGCGCGACAGGCGGCACAGCTAGCTGCCCAGCAGGGACTATCCCCGTCCGCAACGGGACAGCCAGCGCCAACGTGCTCGTATCGAGAGCCTTCGACCAGCTGCGTATATGGGCCTCTGACGAAGGAACAGACGGTCAGGCAGGCTCGTATGCCAGCGGGTCGACAGAGGCGATCTACACACGACTACCTACGGTTGCCCAGGTTCAGGCCAGCGACTCCACCGTTGAGTCACCGCTGGAAAATCAGTACGTGCACTTCTTAGGCTACGACCCCGAGCTCCCCGAGTCGGAACGGCGCGAACTGGTGGTCACAACAGTCACCAACGACGGCTTCTATGTCACCGACCGAAGTGACTCGCCAGGAAGCTTCAACTCCATGTTTGTATTTAGCTTCTCACGACCCGACGACCTGCTGGTTGGCGACAGGCTAAGCAAACTGACCGGCATCGTTAAAGAGTTCCTTGGCTTCACTGAGCTGCAGTTTCCCACCTGGGCAGTGGAGAGCTCGGGTAACGCGATCGGCGAGCCCACAGTCCTGGATCCATCCATCGTCTGCATCGGCTCCGAGATGGAAGCCTGGGAAAGCTCGGTCGTACGGGTCAACACGGTCCTCACCGATGTACTCCGAGCCTCCGACTGCGTCGACTACAACGAGTATGGACAGTGGCCAGCTCTGCTACCCGGCGAGTGCGAGGGCAGCGCAGCCCGAATCAACGTCGTCAATGTCAATACGGTTCCCAGCTGGAAATTCCCTGAGTGCGAGCCAGGTAGCGAGTGCCTGCAACCCAACCGCCCCGATTGGTGCTTTGAACCGCGTCCTCTCGACTATCTTGTAGGCATTCTTCGCCACACCCGCTACGCAAGTCCAGCCTGGATCCTCGAAGTACGCGACTGCATGGACTTTCCTATCAACGAGCGACCCAGCGACTGCGAACAGCTGCTGATACATCCGCCCTCAGGCCCACGACACGCCCCCCTCTACCAGCGCCGCGAGGCGCCCGAGTGCACCTACGGCACTCTCCATCACTGAGACCTATGACCCGTTCGTCGCATCGACAAAACCAAGGAATGAAAATGAAAAAGAATCTGTACCTCGCAATCCTGCTCGGCATGACCTTCGCGCTGGGTGCTTGCAACTTTGGCCCGAACGAACCCGTCGTTGACGATGATGACGATGACAGCGTAGGCGACGATGACGACACGACCAGCAGCGACCCGGTCGAGGCCACCATCTCGCAGCTCACGGCGGGCGACTTCGCCCCCGAGAGTTTTGTCACCGTCAGCGGCGTTGTCACTACACCGGTATGGACTGACGAAGACCCGGAAGAGAGCGACGCTTTCTTCTGGATCCAGGACGGCACGGGCCCCGGCACCGGCATCGTGGTCTATACGTACCGCGACGTGGTCGAGAGCCTCGAAGGTCAGATCCCGGCTGGTGCAGAAGTCACCATCACCGGCAGCTACATCCTCCCCTTTGACTTTCCTGAGTTGCGCCTCACCAACGCCGACAACCTGACGGTGACCGGCAGCGCAGACATTCCCAGCCCGCATCCAGTGAGCGGCAGTGACATCGCTAATGGAGTCGCAGACCCCCTACTCATCGGTACCCTCGTGAGCATCCAGGGAGCCATTGTCACCGAAGGACCTTCCTATGCCAGCTACTACGAGTGGCAAGCAGGCGGTGCCATCGTCGATGACTTCTTCTACTACGCAGATGTCCAGGACAACTACCTGCTCACCAGCCTCAGTGGCGTGATGCACATGAGCTATGGCGACGCCAAGCTCTTCCCCCGCTGGGCCGATGATGTCGTATACACCTACCCCGGCTGTGACGTCGCCTGGACAGGCACCGACAACCTCCAGTCTCTTAACTGCCGCACTGCAGACAAACAAAGCGATGCCTCGGCGACGGGTCTGGTGGTCGTTTCTCCCGAGACCTGGTTCGGCGATGCCTTCTATGCGGTCGACCCCAATACCAGCGTTTTTGGCGGCATCCTTATCTACAGCAGCGACGATGAGACAACGATCCCTCCTATCGGCTCAATCATTGATGTCGCCGACGCGAAATACGACGAGTACCTCGCCAACAGCCAGCTGCAAATCGAAGGAGACGCAGCGATCACCAGCACGGGCACTCACAGTGACGTCGCCAGCCTGGCTGTCTCATTGCTCGACCCATGCACAGTCACCGAGGCCCACGAGGGGATGCTCGTGAGCATCCCTTCGGTCAATGTGCTCGCCCAAGACAGCAACTGCGAGAGCTGGGGCTACTACAAGGTCAGTGGTTGCTCTGAAGTGCACGTGGGCGGCGAATTCTTCGCCGACTCAGAAGCCTTTAACAGCGCTAGTGGCGGAGCAGGCACCATCACCGATCTGGTGGGGGTAGTAAGTGCTCGCTACAACGTCTGGACTATCAATCCCCGGGATCAGTACGACTGGACCACCTGGGCCGCGAACTAGCGGGCGCCCTAGCCCACCAGGAACCATGAATATGCTCAAGCTGCTGCTGAATCTGATCCTGACCTGCTCTTTCGTTCTCTTGCTTGCTGCATCGAGCCCCGCCCTCGCCGCGGACGACAGCACGAACGAGTCCGAAGGCTCCGAAGCGAAAGAAGGCGAGTCCGAGGACTCCGATGGGGAAGCAGACGAGTCCCCATCGAGCCCAGAGCCCTTAGCCGATGCAGAGCCCGCAGCCGATGCAGAGCCCGCAGCCGAAGCAGAGCCCGCAGCCGATGCAGAGCCCGCAGCCGATGCAGAGCCCGCAGCCGATGCAAAGCCCAAACCCACAAAGAAGACTCGCCCGCCCATTTCAGACTACATAAATACGACGCTGACCTTCTATATCGGCGACGACAACCTGCTCGCCGGGCACGAAGACGGCTCGCCGAGCCTGGGAATGGCCAACGAGTACCCCGAGCTGTTCTTTGAGGGGCTCAACGCCGAGAAGCAGAAAGTAGTCAGCGAGACCCATCTGGTGCTGTACGGGAAGATGCCGGGCTTCCTCCCCTTTGTAGATACCGAGGCGGCCCTAGTCGCCGAGTTCGAACTCAGTCGCGATCCCGACAACAACCAGTTAATTGGTCGCTTTCGTGATGATGGCTCTTGGATCTCAGCGACCTTCTGGTTTGACCGAAGCAAGACCGGCAAGAGCCTGCGTCTCACCGCCTGGCCTTACTCCGCGGACCGTTTTCGCCTGGGCTACACCTATGACCTGACCTGGGGTGGGAATACCATATGGGCAGGCAATCAGGGGCCCGTTCCTGGAATCAAGCTGCACCTCGACCTGGAGCGCTTCTACCTGTTTGCGGGTGCTAAGTCCCTTGTGCGACTGCGGGCTGATAACAACGAAACCGAAAACTACTGGGGAATTCTGTCTGGACTGGGCCCAAACTTTGTTTTCGGTGAAGCCGAAAAGGGACGCCTGGCCTACGACCTGGGCGCCGGCTACTTCAGCCGCGGCACCTTCCAACAAGACCCCTTCCGTAGCCAGGCACTGCATGCCTTTGGCTTCAGTCACCGCCTACAGTTCACCTGGAACACCAGGATGGGGGTCTCGCCCGACCTTAAGCCCCTGGTCAATGACCCGGAGCGACGTCGCACAGCCTCACTGGTACCCAACTACAAGGGCGCCTTTGGCGTCGGAGTTGGGCTGGAGTTGAGCACCTTGTGGCAGAGCCTTATCGATGCAAACGACCCCAGTTCCACGGCCTTCGATGACGCTATTACCGGAGCCCTCACCGGCCAGGTACGCTTCCTCAAGAACATGAGGGTAGGCTTCGATGTCGTCTACCGCGACGTCTCCTTTTTGGTCTTCAACGTGCCGGGGCTGACCCCGTACCTATCCTTTGCCGAAGGCACGACCCAGAGCCCCCAGATCTATGGCGCTGTCTGGTGGGACTGGTATCTGGAGAAAGCACGCCTGAGCCCTGGCTTTGTGTTTGGACTGATGCAACCAGCCAGCTTCTTCGCCCTGGAAGACCCCAATGGCAACAGGCAACTCGAAGTGATCCGCGAGGCAAATGACTACGAGATCATGCCCACGGGAAGCGAGCCGTTCACCATTGTGTCCCTCAAAGGCAGCCTCAAGTGGCACCTCTCAAAGATGCTGGTCATCGTGGGCGAGGTCGCGTTTACTCAGGACTACAACATCACCCGGGTTGTGAATGACAGCGAGACCGGCGTCGGCACTCGCGAGCTCGACAATGAGCTCGCACGACAGCTGGGCCTTAACCTGATCGTTCAGGCGCAGTTCTGAGGTGAACCGTCGAGCGCTGCTGGCGCTGGGGCTGCTCTTCATCGCCTTACGCCTGCTGCTGGTACTGAGCTCAGCAGACCGCATTCACGCACCCGACTGGGCCGAAGCCAAGCACAGCTTTCTCGGAGATAGCTGGATCGACGAGGGTCCCCCCAGCTTCAGCGAGGTCCTCGCTGCGGCCCGCGACTCCCGCAACGCAGCCCATGGTGGTTTTCTACCTCTGTCGGCTCTGTATGCATGCTTCAGCGTTCCCTTTGGGGCCAGCGACAATCAACTGGCGCTCAAGCTGTCTGCCATCGCCTTTGCAACCCTTGGCTTCTTCGCCTGGGTCGCTGTGGCAGTCCGCATTGGCGGAAGCCTCGCCGGCTGGCTGGCTGCCCTGCTCCTGCTCTTCCCGCCACCGATCTATCTGGCGGGCTCGATGGTTACCTGGGGAAGCCACTCCGAGGCAACGGCCTTGCTCGGGCTCGCCGCGCTGCTGCTGCTGCGAGACCGTAGACCAGGCTCGTGGGGAACGATCATGACGGCTCTGTCCCTCGGCTGTGTCGCCGCCATGAGCAGCCTCTTGATCCCCATTTCGGGCCTGCTCCTGCTTGTCTGGCTCAGGCCAACTGACAGCTCACAGCACCCAGGTGGCGCTGGTCACAAAGGAAAGTTCGTCCTCGCTCTGCTCGCCTGCTCTCTGCCCGTGACCATCAGCTGGCTCATTACGGGAGCACCGGGTTCCTCAATAACCGAAGAAGCCGGCAACTCACCGCTCGACCTTGTCCTGGCGACAGCCGACGGGCTGACCCTGATTCCAGAAACCCTCGCAGAGTTGTTCCCTCTGCCCGTCTTTGCACACGAACTCTTCGGAACGCAGCTTTCCGGGGCGAACCGCGACCTAATGGACTGGGGCTTACTAGTTCTCTTGCTGTGTGCCCTGGCTCAGATCCTTGTCGCTTCTACAACGAGAGGACCTCTAACTCCTGCGCCTGCACCCGACAGAACCTTAACTATCGCCTTGCTGGTCGGTGCCCCGGCCCTACACCTGCTGGTCCTATTGCTCGTTGGTCCCCGGCGACCCTCGGTGGAGCTACGATATCTGCTGCCTTTGTTTCCCATCGCGCTGGTCTCCCTTGCAGCAGCTGCTTCCTGGGCCTGGACACGACAGCGCTCCGGTACAACACGCCTGTGGGCCGGAGCCCTGCTGTGTGCTGTTCTGTCGTGGCTTGTGCCCGGCATCACGGTGCAGGCGTCCCTGCTGGAACCATCACGGATGGGGAGTCCCAGCGACGAGGGGACGGGCTTCTTCGCCTGGCACTCTCCGCGCTACATCGACTTCGACATCGGCAACGTTCGCTACGAGAGCGCTTCCGGCGTAAACGACTTTCTCAGTCAGCGCGGTGACCACCCACAAGGCTTTGCCCTTGTGCCTCGCCTGACCGCCGGACAGGACCTGCTGCGCGCCTTAGACCCCCCGGTGATCGATGCCGCTCGACTACTCGACCGCATCCGACGAGCGCAGAGCACTCAGCCTGCTCAGGGACCGCAACGCGAGCGCATCTACGAGAACATCGGCTGGGCACTCGCCGTCTTCGCTCCGGATCGAGCTGGCCTCTGGATGTCACTGCTGTCGCACCTTGGACCCGACCGACCAGCCTGTGCAGCCGGCCTGGGTATGGGCTTGAGTCGAATCAGCGACAAAAGCTGCGAGCAGATCCATCGCCTGCAAGAGCAAGACAGGTACCCCGCCTGGGAGGGGGCCGCAGGGCTCTCAACGAGCTTTGCGCAGGGTTGTTCGCCTCCGAGCTCTGGCGAAGGCAAGGCCCAGGAAAGTCCAGAGGACCCCTGAACCCCCTCGCTGGGAAGCCACAGCGCTGCAGCCGCAGCCCTGCTCAACGGCTTCAAGCACCTCGATCTGATACGAGAAGGTCGCCGAGGCTCCATCGGTATCAGTCAGCAGCAAGCCGTAGTCAAAAAAGCCGACCTCGGTCGGCGTCCAAGCCAACACACCACCCTCAACCGTCATGCCCGCCGGCCCCGCAACGAGCGAGACGGAGACATCATCGAAGGGCGATGGATCCTCGACAGCGACTATCCAGCCCAGTGTCTGCCCCACTCTCAGAAACCCTGGAGGATCGTCCGAGAGATACGGCGGTAGATTCGCGACCTCAAGTTCTTCTCCGACTTCGGTGACGCCGCCGTCATCATCAAAGGCCCACAACGTAGACATCCAGGTTCCACTCTGAGGCAAGGCCCAGAGCTGCACGAGAGGCCCCTGGGCAACATCATGGTTCTCAATGTCGATGATTCCGTCGCTCTCAAAATCGACGGAGATGTAGACCTCATCGAGAGGCGACATATCCCAGGCGTCGGCCCAGACCACAATGAAGCCACCCTCGACCGCAGAGTCACCGAGGAAGCGCCAGTCCAAGAAGGGCTCTGTATTACGCACCTGCACGGTGACCTCTTGTGTAGCTTCGTTATCCTGGGTGTCGCG
>Ga0163179_10000845_pt1 | contig 21926 bp, 16 predicted proteins | sample AtlANTMetagenome_FD_109643 | JGI IMG/M metagenome (GOLD analysis project Ga0163179, IMG submission 109643) | Marine eukaryotic phytoplankton communities from the Atlantic Ocean - Atlantic ANT 2 Metagenome | ecosystem: Environmental > Aquatic > Marine > Oceanic | place: North Atlantic Ocean...
CATTCATTCAGTGTGTTAGTATCTTCGCTGTTGGTTTTGCTGATCACTTCCTAATGGAAAGTGGTGGTGATATGAGTATCACCAACTCTAACAGTAACTTTGGTAATACATCACTACATGCTAAAGGACATAAAGGATATTCCTTTAACCAAGATAAAGGTGGATACATCGATGCTATTATACCACCAGAAAAATTAATTGATTCAACTGCTAATAATGAGAGAATTGATTACTATACATGGGATGTTCAGGCATCACGTGGTAGCAATACTAAGCTTTACTTTGGTGGTAGTGATAATGTTACAGATCCTAAGAAACGTCCTGCTGCTACTCTTGGTGGGTATAGAATAGGTGCTAAGAGTAATGAGAAGATCTATGTTGAGTTGGATCCATATGGAAGTGGTTCTGGTAAATCTCCAGTACCAGATTCAATCTATAATGGTACGTTAACACCTTCTGGTTATAATTTCTATCCATCATCATTACAGATCCTTAATCCTACTACAGTAGCTGTTAATAATAAGGATCAAGATGCTGCTAATAGAATAGAGGATAACAAACTACTTATTCAAGAAGAGACTTATGGATACATCACTACAAAATATCCAGATCTTCTTACTAAGAACATTATCATTAGTAAATGTCAGAGAGACGTTGGGTTAGTTCTTGATGCAGTTATCTCAGACTTACGTCTTGGTGGTAACATCAATACATTACAAGCTGCTGAATCCTATTTCACTGGTGGTCAGTTAAATTATATTGATGGTGAAAAGTTTGAGACCATTGAAGGATTTGAGTATGCTCGTGATCTTGCTATCGCTTCAGTACGTAACTGGACATTCCTACAGACAGGATGTTCTATCTCTAATAACTCTTCATTGGTAACAGTTCCTACTACGGTTGGACTTGTTATTGGTATGAAGGTTCAGGAATATACAGGACTTAATTCTAATAATACAACTGCTGATCCTAATACTTTAACAACAGCAAATATTCCTACTGATTCTTACATTAAGAATATTGTAAACTCAACAACTATTGAAATTGGTAGCGTTGTTGCTGGACAAAGAAGCACACCTTTTACAGGTGCTGCTGCAAATGCTACTGGAACTAATGCATCTGCTAACCTATGGTTCTCACTAGAAGATCAAAATGGTGTTCGTAAAGGTGTATTCTCATCCACAGTAGGTTCTGTAGACGCAAATATTACTCAGGATACAGTATATCCTCAGTGTAATGCTACTGCACAGGGTATATCAACCTTGATGAACAACATCAAGACAACTATTAACCAAGGTATTAACCCAGTTGGTGATCGTTATGCTGATGCACATGATCTATTACTTGCTAACAAGAACTACATCGCTGATGTAGCAGTCAAGGATATGTTGATTGAGTATCCTACTCATACAGTACCTGGTGGTAGTGTTAACTGTTTTGATGACGTTGTAGATATCATTGAGGCAGTTGCATATAACGTAAAGTTTGGTTCAAATAATCAGGTTTGGGATGCTGCTAATCTATATGTTGTAGGTGCTCACCTTGAGGGTGAAGAACAGCAGTCAATCTATACCTTCAGAAAAGCGAAACAGATTGCTTCTGCAATTATTCAAAATGTAACGTATACTCCTAGAGCTGGCGTAACTACATCATATACTCAGACAAAAGATACATCAATTACAACTGATCCTAGTCCTGTTAATGCAGTATATTGTGCTGATGTTATCTCAGCAATGTCTACTCTATTCCAAATAGTAGAGTATGGTATCGATACTGCTGGACTTACATCTCAGGCATTAGGAACATTCACACCTACTGGTGCAACATACGATGGTGCAACTGGTGATATGACTTTGACTATGGCTGGTCATGGTTTATCTGCTCAGAATAAGATTGGAGTTGATACTGCTGGAATAACATTCACTTGTTCTATGGATTCTCATGGATCAAATCATGCATATCCACGTGTAGGAGATCCAGCATATAAGAATAATATCAGAGATATTACTAATATAACTGCTGATACTGTTACCTTCAATGTTGGTACAACACCATTAGTAGGACATAATATTACTAATTCTACCTATAACCCTGCTAATGGTGACCTAGTATTAAGTATTGGTGCTCACAATATTTCTACAGGAGATACATTACAGTTAGAGAAGGACGCTCTAGAGTTTACTTGTACTCAGGATGGTAATGCAACTGTTCACTCATATCCTAGAACATCTGATCCAGCATACAACACTGCAGTTGCTGTTTCTGCTGTAGAAGAGACAGATCATACACCAACTGATGCATCTTATAATCCAGTAAACGGTGAGCTTGTACTTACTGTTGCTAGTCATGGATTCAAAGCACGTAGTACACATACACCAACTGATGCTGCATACAACCCAACTACAGGTATATTAACCCTTACTGTTGCTAATCATCAGTTTGCTACTGGTACTAGTGTTATCCTTGCTAATAATTCTATCACATTTACATGTGCTAAGGATGGTAATGCTACTAACCACAGTTATCCTAGAGCAACTGATCCTGCTTCAAATACGAAACTCCCTATACAGAATATAACAGGTAATACATTTGATGTTCAGATTGGAATTTCTTCTGATACATCTGTGCATACCTTTGTCTCTGCTGGTAACAACTCTGTTACTAGAGTTGGTAGTATGGTTAAACTTGTAAATGATTCATTAACATTTACATGTGCTAAGGACAGCAATACAAGTAATCACACATATCCTAGAGCAACTGACGAAGCTTCATTGGAATGGTTGGAGATCACTACTGCTACTAATGATACGTTCTTAATTAATGTATCACCTTCACCAGATACATCTATTCATAACTTCGTATCAGCATCTGCTGGTGCTGTTAAGAAACAGACTGGTGTTATAACTGTTGCTGTTGGTGCTACACCAGAGGTTACATACACACCAACTGCTGCTACATTTACTCCTACCACTGGTGAGATGGTTCTTACTATTGGTAGTCATACTCTTAGTGGACCAAGCACTCACACAGCAACTGATGCTGCTTATGATCCTGCAACTGGTATCTTAACATCTACTGTTGCTAATCATGGATTCTCTCTAGGAGATAGAGTAAGAATTGCTGATGATTCATTCACATTTACTTGTGCTGAAGATAGCAATGCTACAAACCACACATATCCACGTGCTAGTGACCCTGCAAGTGGAAAATGGTTGCCTGTTCTTAAAGTAACTGAAAATACATTTGATGTTCAGATATTAACTACTGTTCCTTCTACTAACGTCACTGCTCATACATTTGTAAGTGCTGCTGCTGATGCTATTACACTTGCTGGTGAGTCTGTTAAGATTGCTGATAATTCATTAACATTTACTTGTGGACAGGATAGTCATGGTAGTAACCATACTTATCCACGCACATCTGACCCTGCTAGTGATACATCATTACCTATATTAGCATCAACAGGAACTACAATTACAGTAGATGTTGGTACTTCTTCTAACACTACAGCACATACATTTGTATCTGCTCTTGGATCCTCTGTTTCTACTGGTGGTAACTACACACATACATTTGTACGTGGAAAGCAGTTTGCTGTGAAGGCTGGTGGTGCTTATACACATACCTTTGTTAGTGCTGTTACAGATTCAGTCACAGCATACTCTAATAATGCTGGACAGTTTGCTGCTACAACTAAATCAACTCCAACACCAAATGCTGTTCCTAGAACTAATCCAAGTACATCTACTGATCAGTTTGCACAGCGTTCATCATTATTCACTGTTGATGCTGGTGGTACTAACCCTCATAAGTTTGAGACTGGAACCCCAGTTAGACTTGTTGCTCGTGCTAAGGCAGGTAAGACTCCAGATGAGAGAGACATTCGTCTACCACTTGGATTCCAACCTAACAGAGCTTACTATGTAATTGCTCCAGGTCGTAACACACAACCATTTAACTACAATGATTCTGCTGTATACAGTGGTATATTTGATGGTAGTGATCAAACTAAGTTGATGCTTGCTGAGTCACCCGAAGCAGCAGCTGCTGGTATATACATCTACTCACCAGAGACTGAATCTCTTGATGACGATGTTGAGATCTTAATCGAACAGTATGTACTAGACACAACATATGATTTACATGAGTATAGAGTTGGTTTCAATGGGTCTAGTGGTACTGTATTCAAGACAGAAGTTGCTCATATATTTGATAAGCCAACAAATGGTATCCCTGCTGCTGAGTTACAGAAGATCTTCTTTAGAGATACTGGATCTGATGGTCAGACAGGTGTATTACCTACAATATCTGGTGGTGGTGGATCTCAAGTATCTTCTACTCAAGAGTACTATGTAAGGTATGAGACAGAAGATACATTTAAGATCTTTGCTACTGCACAGGATGCTATCACTGGTGCACCAGAGGTAGTTCTAGTCAACAACCCAGCTCAATCATGGTATGTCTTCGCTAACAAGCGTACATCACCAATGAGGTTTGACCCAACCTTTGTTGATACTAGTTCTTCTAGAATTCCAACGATACCCGATGGATTGTGGTACTTGAATCTTAAGGATGAAACTAGTTTAGATGATAACATAATCACTAGGATCCAAGAGAATGACTATGATCCTGCTTCAGGTCAAACACAGACAACTGATTCTTACTACACTCGTCTTAAGGATGATCGTAAGGCAGATGATCGTATCTATCGTTTACGTTATGTACAACCCAAGGATTATCCTGGTTCTGTAAGAGAACCAAACAACGGATTCGTAATGAAGATCCGTACTGATACGAAGCGTAATTTAATTCCGCAGAATATTACACTTGAAAAGGTTGGTGGATCACCTGATGTTGCTGACTTCCGTAACCCACAGTCTGCTAACTCAACTGAAAGTCTTGGTATGACTAAGGCAGACTTTGATGATGCAGTACAAGCTGGTACATTAAGTGCTAAGAATGTATATGATCCAGATAATTATGCTTTGGAGGTTAATACTGATAACTATATTCGATTCAGTATTCGTTCTGCTAGGCAAATAGGTCCAACAGGTTCTAAGAAACTACAGCTTACTGTATCTGATCTTACAGTTGATGATACTAACGCACCAAACTTAAAGAACACAGTATTCCATACTGTTGAGATTAATGCTCCACAAGCAGGTGCATTTGCTGTAAGTAAGACTCAATCTTCTCCTACTAACATAGTAGAATGGACTGGTGGTAGTAGTGGAGTTGGATATATCCATGCATACTTTATGGTAGGTTCTAAGCATTATATTATCCTTAAGGATGTAAGTGCTAGACCAACATATAATTCTTTAGTAAATACACGATTCCAACAGGGTTCTGTGTATGCTGATCAACAGTCAGATGTTAACAGTGGTAGAGATAGTAAATCTAACAATCTTTATGTGGTAGGGGATTCTAACGTATTCACCATCACACCTGGTGATACAATGAATGACTCTGTAGGTAACACCTACACAGTTTCTGCTGTTGAAGATGTTAAAGACATTGATGATACATTCTATATCTTTGAGAGTGAGACAATTCAATCACGTGTTTCTGGACAACAAGATGGTATCTATTATCTAACTGCAGTTCGTGGTAACATTTCACCTCTACCTCGTGGTGCTGGTGTTGGTGGTAACTTCCAGAACTTTAAGTTCTCTCAACCTATCTCCTCACTATACCCACTAGATTATAAGAATGATCCTACATGGTATCAGGTTATAGACAACAATGGTACTAAGGATACATTAATTACAGATCCACCTGCTGCTAACAGTTTCGCAGACAACTATACACATGGTCTTGTCTGGGTCAATGACTATAAGAGGTCAATGACTAAGGAAACAATTGAAGACTTAACTCAGACAGGATACTTCAGTGGATATAGTTACACTGGAACTAATGGACTTCAAGCTCTTACAGGTAATGCTACTGCTGGTTCAGAGCAAAGGAGACTTCCTATTGCTGGTGATGCTGCATCTATTCATGATCAGAAGGTATACATTGAACTAAGAAGACCATCTATCGCTAGATCTGGTAACCATACGTTTGAATACCTTGGTTTTGGTCCAGGTAACTATTCATCTGGTCTACCTGCTAGACAAGAAGTTATCTTATCTGAGTTCCAAGACTACTACGCACAAGCAAAACGTGAAGATGGTGGTATTGTATTCTACACTGGTCTTAACTCTAATGGTGACCTATACATTGGTAACAAGAAGATTGATGCTATCACTGGTGAAGAAACATTCCTAGAGAAAGCAGTGTTATCTTCATCTGAAGATGATACTGATATTATTACCACACTTGTAACATCATTTGATACTCCTGTTACATTTAAGGATAAGATTACTGTTGAGGGTGTTGGTTACTTTAATAATAGAGTAATTATTAGTACACAACCACCTACTGAGGTTCCTTCCTTAAGTATACTTGCTAACCCAAGAAGTGATGGTGGTGCTGAAGATGTTACATTAACCAGAGGTAATTGGGCTGATAGAAATCAAGGTGATATAACCATAAGTAGGAATAAAATTTCCACGGCAATTTATCACATAAAAGGTCGTGGTACAGCACTATTCCCAGGTCAAGAGTATAGTATACGTACTAACTTCTCTTACGCAGAGAATGAACCTAGTAATAGGACACCATATCAAGGATCAAGTCCATCTCCATTCGATGCTAGTCAGTTTGTAAGATATTACAATTCTACTGATGTAGCTGCTAATCCACAAGCAGGAGACATACTCTATAAGGGCAAATCAATTGAGAAAAGTGGTTCTCTTGGTTGGATATATGCTAACTACTACTCAGCTATTCCAGAAGGAAGTATACTTCAACTTCTAGCTAATGGTAGTAATACTCTCCAGATTCATTGGTCTGGTGCATTTATTAACTCAGACAGTGGTATTAATATTAGTGTTGGTAAGACAATCCGTATTCAAGGGTTCTCCGATCCACGTGTTAATGGTAAGTGGGTTATTACTAAGGCAGATCAGACAGGTGCAGATAATGGGTTCTGTGAGTTTGTTATCGCTAATTCCATTGCTACAACTACATTTACTTGGAATCCTACACTTCAACCAACTGCTATTCTTGAAAGATCTGACGAAAGTTGGAAGGAAACTGGTGTAATTGGTTCTCAGGCAATTAGAACAGAAACTGATTCTTATGGTCAGTTCAAACTAGGTGTTAACACTATTGCTCGTACTGCACATGCTGCACACGAATATGCGTTCTTAACATACACTGCTGGCGGTGTAGTTTACAATCAGCAAGAACCAAGAGCGAACTTGGATGTTGTTGGTAATACATTCATTAGTGGTAAGGCAATCAATAATTATATTGGTGAGTCAACCACAACTAAGACTGAAACTGGTCTTACTGACGCATTGATCGTTGGTGGAGATTCAATCACATCAGATAACTTAGCAACACTTAGAGTTTCAACTGCTGCAACTAGAGTAGGTATTAACGCAACTAATACTGATTTAGATGCGACTCTTACTATCAAGGTAGGATCAGGTGAAACAAATGCATTACACTTAGTAACTGTTGGTAATGATATTGCTAACGCAGACATAGATGGTAATGTAAACATTGATGGTGGAAGTATTACTACTAATGCAACAACCTTCAATGTCCTTGATACTAATGCAACCACATTAAATATTGGTGGTGCTGCAACTAATGTAAACCTCTTTGAGGATGCAACATCACCTCAGACAATTAATGTTGGTACATCATCTACTGATACAACATTAAATGTACACACATCATCTACTGATTCAACAATTAACATTGGTACAGTTGTTGATGGTGCTACTAATAAGTCAATCATCACAGTGGGTGGTGCATTTAGCAACACTGCTAACTCAACACTAACAGTTAAGAATGCTCAAACCATTCTTGATGGTGATTTAGATGTTAATGGTGGTGATCTACAATCTAATTCACAGACTATCAACCTATTCACCAGAGCTGGTGCTGGTTCTATTGTAAACTTTGCAACTAGAGCATCACAGTTTGCTATTGGTGGTGTCGCTGGTACTACAGAGGTTAGAAACTCTCTGAAAGTTAATGGTGATACAGACATGTATGGTGATGTAACTATGCATGGTGGATCTAACAGTGGTACTGTTACAGTTGATAGACAACAACTCAATACATCACAGGTAGCTCACGCTGCTGGTAGCTTACAGAATCTCAATGTTGATTTCTATAAGTATGTCTCTGATATTGATAATGCTCAGGTTATCACTAGTGTTGCAGCAAATGGAGTTATCTCTGTAAATGAAAACTACTTCTTAAATGGTAATACAGTTCAATTCACTGATATTACTGGACTCTCTGGTGGTGGTATTACAGTAGGAGCAACATACTTTGTTATTAGTAGTTCTGGTAGCACATTCCAGATCTCTCTAACTGAAGGGGGAGCACCTGTACAGGTTGGAGGTACTCCAGGAACATCTGCTGGTATTACATTACAGAATACCTTAGTTGATACTGGTACTGGTACAACTCAATGGACAGATAATTCATCTGATGCTGAGTATAATAGGTTACCAGTTAACAACGTCAGAGGAATAGAGATCGGTGATATTCTTATCATTAACACAGAATTGGTTGAGGTTGTCTCACCTGGTGCTGATGCTAATACAAGGATAGTTCCAGTTAATAGAGGCATAGATTGTACAACTGTATCGATACATGCAGATAATGATGTTATATACAAGCTTGAAAGATCTAATGATGCTACTTACCTAGTTGGTAGAGTACCACAGAGTTCTACAACTCCTACTCTATCCAATCTTGTAAATAATGCTGATACACTTGAGGTTCCTATTAATGATTTGGGAACAGGTGATGCAGTTAACTTCACTAATGTTGGTAGCATTGTAGGAGTTAATACTACATCAACTTACTTCGTTGTGAACGCAGTGAATGACACTGGTAATAGCGTCACAAGGTTTAATCTATCTTTAGATCCTGATGGCGGTGCTGTTCCAATCTCAGGTAGTGTTGGATCTGCTATCCTTAACTTCAGTGCTAATCTCGTATCACTTGCTGAGTTTGGTGGACAGTTTAGTGTTGGTGACTACCTAAGATTGAATGGTGCTAACACACCCTCATGTACTGGTGAATTTGTTAAGATCACTGCTGTTAATGATACTAATGCTGAGAAGTTTAGTGTTAACAATGGTGCACAACAAGATCGTTTCGTAATTGATTCTGTATTTGGTGGTGTAGACTCAACTATAATTGGTGCTCAAGACTTTAGTATAAATCTAACAGGCAATGCATCAACTAACTCTACTGATAATCAGTTTAGGATTATAAATGGTCAACCAACTGCTAACACTAGACTAACTATTGATAGCGATGGTAAGTTCACAGTCGTTGGTGTTGGTACTGAGGCTGCTCCTAAAGCAATAATTGATAAGGGAGGTAATGAGTGGTTAGCTGGTAATCTACGAGTACAGAATGATGGTGCAGCAGGTTCTGCTGACGATGCGAAGATGGCTCTGTATCTACAGGCATCTACTGGTAATCTTGAGATCTCTGGTCACTTACAAATAGATGATGACTTCTCTGTATTCAGTGGTACAACTGGAGTACAATTCCCATCTACAGATTCTGCTACATTACATGTAGATGCACAGACAGGTGATACACGTATTGGTGTTACTGGATCTGCAATCGGTACTGGTGATCTAACAGTTAATGGTGGTCAAGTCACTATTAACAGTCTTCCTCAAGCACGTACATCAGCAGATAATACTAAGGCATTAGAAATTAATGGTCTTGGTAACAGTGGTGATAGACTAATAAGAGTACGTCAGGATGCTGCTATTGATGCATTTGGTGTTGATAGATACTTTGGTAAGAATGGTGGACTTAACTGGGAGTTCAAATCTTCTGACGCAACACTTGAAACTGGTAAGAACTACTTCGTTGCTGTTGCTGCTACAGCAGTATTCACACTACCAGCAGATGCAGAGACTGGTGATATGATTAGGATGATTGACCTAGGAGGTAATCTATCTTACTCTACATCATTAATCGTTCGTGCCCCAGTTGGTGTACAAATGCAAGGTGATGCTACTGGAACACTTGCTGGTGGCCTAAGTAGTGCATATCAAGGTGGTGAAATGATTGTTCAGACTAGAAATGCTGGATTTGGGTTCGTATTCGCTGGAGCAAAAGATGGAACAGAGACAGGAACAATACCATCCAATTTTAGAGGATGGTGGCTCGTGGAGTTATAATCAATGAAACAATACGAATCAGAAAAAAGAATGAGAGGATCGTCAATAGGCACGATCCTTCCTTGGTCAGGGGATCAAGGTACAATACCAAAAGGTTGGTTACAATGCAATGGTCAAGTATTAGAAGCTATAAATTTTCCAATACTTGCTTCTGTCTTGGGTAATACTTATGGACCTACTAATGGTCTTAATGGTAGGTCATATCCAGAGTATATAACTGGAGATTCATTTGCTTTACCTCAGTTAAATACTAGACTATTAGCAGACTACGAAGAATCATATGTTAGTGTTGCTGCATTGCAAGCTGGACAGACATATCTGAGTGGTGCTGTTGGTGGTATGACTATCACTAATGGTGAAGTGGATGAGGGAAGATCAGCCGCAACATATAATTTTACTGTAACTTCTGCTAGTGGTGGAACTGGATGTCAAATAACTATTGATGTAGATGCTCAAGGTAGAGCTGGACTATCTAAGATAGTGGATGCTGGTGGTGGATACTCTACAGGTGATGTAATAACTATACCTGCTGCTTCACTTCCTTCAGGGGGAGATGACTTAAAATTAAAGGTAGATTGGGTTTTACCATCAGTACCAGATGTATTAACACCAACAGGAGTTGGTGCTACTAAATTAATTGAAGGTGATGGATCTGGTGTTAGTCCTGGTACATCATATAATGCTAATGCTGATATAAATTTTACCATTACAGATTCTAGTAGTATAACTGGACAAATTAGAAATTTTTCAATAAATCCACCAAACTATTTTAAGACATTCCATACTTTACCTAGAAAATTAAGTAAGGATCATATGCCACCTCATACACATAGCAACCCTACTGTTATTGGTAATACAGGTAGTGGTTATAGGTATGTTCAAGACGATGGTGGATATTTTGAAAGCTTTCAGTGTCCAAAAGTTGTTACCAATGTAGAAGGTAATGCAAAGCAAAAAACAGTTATTGCATCAACACCACCAAGTTCGGGTAGTCCTGATACTGTTTCTGGTAATCAAGGTACTGCCTTAGTAACAAGATTTGTTGCAGGTCAAACTATAGTTGATGTTGGTAGACCAGCACTCAATCCTAATAATACTGGTGGTGTTGGTCAATACAACCCACAACCTGTGTGGCAAGGACCTATGCCTAGACCTTTAGGTGCTACTTATAGTAATGTTAACTCAGTCTATAATTGTAACCAAAGGGAAGCAAATCTGAATGATAAGAACTGGTATGGTTATCAGGGTCAAGCAGATGATATTGCTAATAACTTATTCAATCCTGCTGATCAAACTACATCCAAAACATTCCCAGCTGCTTTGAATCATAATAATGAGTATCACGCAGAGCAACAGTCTCATACTCATTATTCATTCCAACTTACAATGAATGCTGGTTTCCTTAAACCACCCACAATTGTAGCTGTTGATGATATACAAATTGATAGTACACTGTCTGGTCAACCCACAACAGTTGCACCACAGAACCTACCATCTGCACTAAATATTAATGTGGATGTAAAGACTCCAGCAGTTAGTATGATGTATCTTATTAGGGCATATTAATGAAGTTTCTACAGAAAGAGAGATCTAAGTTAGGTAATGCACCTGGTACTATTATTAACTGGGGTGTTAGTATTCCTGATAATGATCCTAATTTCGCACAGATTATAGACAAGTTACCAGCAGGTTATATTAGATGTGATGGTTCTGTTTATGATGAAAGAGATTATCCAGAGCTTGCAAGGATACTTGGAACTGGTGATGGATCTTTGTATAAAAAGACTGATCAAGTGCTTGGAGCTACTCAATTTCAAGTTCCTGATCTGGGATCAAAACATATCGAAGCTGCTTCATCATCTAACGTAGGATCATATAGAAATATTAATAAGGTTGTTGGTACAGGAGAGAATGCAACAACTATAAAGAAAGCAGGTGTTGGTGTTGAGATGTTCTCTAATGCTGGTAATACTGCTACTATAGGATTTAATGGTGCGTTTACAGTACCACCACAGAATTTTGCTTTGATTGGTGCAATAGGTTGGACACTTCCGACTACTACTGAGACTACCACTGTTGGTTCTGGTGCTATAGGATCACATGGACATTTTTCTGGTGGTACTAGAGTTGCAGTAAAAGAAAGTGCTGAGTTTCCTAATAGATCTACACCATATTATATGGCTGCAGCTGATGTTAATGTTAGTGCTGGAAATGCACCTAATGGTGGACTATGTAATGAGGTTGCACAATATTATTGGCAGTATTATGAAGGTGCTGCATCTGGATTATATCCCAATGGAGTTGGTATGTGTAATGGTGGTAATTGTGGATCTTTTGATAACCATTTCTTAGGATGGGCAACTCGTAATGGTGCTCAGATAAACGAAACACAAGATGGTAATGATTTCCGTCCAAGTCAGTGGAAAACAATGGCTGGTGCACAAGGTAAACAAATATCTGGTAGTGATGTAGTAGATAAAGATTCATGGCCTCTTAATACAACTATTAATGTGGGACAACAAAGACCATATGATACTGTTAATGATGATATAATGGATCCAGTATATCCTACTGCAAGAAATGTAGAGGAAACAACTGGAGTACCTTCAGGATCAGATACTGTTGATGGTACATCACACTCTCATATTGTTGATAGAGATGTAGGTGATACTGACTATGCATGTACTACTGCTGTTACAACTGTGAGACCAGATGGTCTTGAAGCATCGGTTAACATAAGTACTTCTGGTGTAAATAAGTTTGATGATGTTGTTTCACCATATATTGTTATGGAATTTCTAATAAAGTATTAACATGCCTAGAGAAAGAGGATCCTTTAAAAATCATTATTCTGATATGAGCAACGACTCTGGTGCTCCTGTTGGAGCTATCATGTCTGTCTTTGTAGGTGCATATGATGCTAGTGATTCTACCGATGCAACAAAGGTTGAGTACCAATATCCTGGTTGGTTATATTGTGATGGAAGACAATTAAATATTGCTGATTTTCCTTTATTGTATGATGCATTACAGAATAAGTATGGTGGAACTGCTCCTACTTTAGTTGACTTGAGAGATTGGGGTGATAACACACAACTCACTGGTACATTTAATTTACCAGACATGAGGATGAAGAGAGTCAATGGTCCCGATGGTATTGATGGAGCTGGATCATTAACACCAGACTTATCGACTATGGAAGTTGGTGCTAGTGGTGGTGAATGGTATATTAGCAGAGCTAGGCAACTTGAAGAGTATGGGTTTGGGACAGTTCGTGTAACTGGATACAGTGCTGTAACAGGATTTGTTAAAGGAACACTGTCTGGTCAGGCAGTTATAAAGATTGGACCTCTACAACCACATACATTAAGTGGACCACCACCACATACTCATTTGGTTTTGGGTAGTGAGGCAGGACCACAGACATACGAAAAGGGAGATGCTCTGGATGATACAGCATCACCAAATTATGTCACCAATAGATCTCCAGTTCAACAATGGGTTCCTGAAGATAGAGGATTTGCTGCTGAACACTCACATTATTTCACTGAGTATAGACCAAGAAGAGGTAATGATCCAAACTCACCTACACAGGCACAGTACTCGTATGATGTATCTCCTACATATGCACATGAATATACTAGTGGAAGTACACAGGAGGCTATTGGTCAGGTAGAATTTACGACAACAGGAACATATGGTTGGACAGCACCTGCTGGTGTAACATCTATTTGTGTTGTTTGTGTTGGTGGTGGAGCTGGTGGTACAGGTGCACTACAAGCTGGTGGTGGTGGTGGCCTTGGATGGAAGAATAATATAGTAGTCTCACCAGGATCCAGTTATACAGTAGTCGTAGGTCAAGGTGGTGCTGGTACAGATACAGCATACCCAACATCTTGGCCTGAAGGTGAAGATAGTTATTTCATATCTGCTACCACTGTTAAAGGTGGTGGTGGAGGTAAAGGAGGATCTTCATATACATCTAAGAATGGTGGAGATTTTGTTGGAGATGGCGGTGGTAATGGAGGAGATTGTACCACATTTGGAGGTGGTGGTGGTGCAGGTGGATATTCTGGAAATGGTGGTGGAGGTAATACTCATGGTGGTACTGGAACTATTGTATCTGGTGCTGGTTCTGGAGGAGGAGGTGGAGCTGGATCACATACTAGCCTAACCACTGGTGGATGTGGAGGTGGTGGAGTAGGATTAGAAGGACAAGGTGCTAATGGTGTTGCTGGTGCTCCACCAAATCAATCCACTGATGGTGGAAATATGACTGGTGGTGGAGGAGGTTCTGGTGGTGTTGCTGGTCAAAATTCATTTGCACCTCAACAGAATAATAATAACTGGATGATAACTCACCCAACAACAAATACAACTGCTTTGTGGTCTACATTTATGCAGCAGTATGGTATTTGCAAGGGTAGACCTACAAATCCAGCTAATTCAGATCCATATCTAAATCAGGTAACAACTGGACAGCGTATAATTAATATCACTGCAACTACACAGTTATGGTTGAGGGTTCAAGCTGATGATACAGCTGATGTCTATTGGGATGGAGTAAAGAAAAATCCTACTCCAATAACAGATGGTATCAATGATACTAATTTGGATTTTGGTACTGTTCCTGCTGGTACATATAAGTTATCATGGAATCTAACAAATACTGGTGTGGGTTCAATTAATGATAATCCAGGTGGTATAGCATGGCAGTTGAGTAGTGCTAGTGGTGGACTTGGAACTGTGTTTGCAACCTCACAAGATGCTACTGGATCCACGTCTTCATATACACATTTTAATGGTGGAGATGGTGGAGCTCTTGGCGGTGGAGGTGGTTCGTGCTATAATACTCCTATTAGTACAGATACTCAAGCCACTGCAGGTGACGGAGGAAGTGGTGGAGTACGAATCATGTGGGGAAGTGGAAGGGCATATCCTGCAACTGATGCTGCTGATAAAACACCTCAAGAGGCTGTTGATCCAGGTACCAGTGATGCATACTCCAATCCTTATGGTAAAAACAAAGTCAATGAAAATCTAAACAATGATAATGGTGATGCAGTATCATTTAACATTGATAAAACATTATCAGTTACACCATCTGCAGCTGCAATGACTGTAAATGATGGTACACTTACATTAACTGGTGCTGAACAAATAACAGTATCTGCTGGTATTGTTCCACGTACACCAATTCCACTCGTGTTAAAATACTTTAGAGTAAAATATCTTATTAAAGCTTGGTAAATTAAATTATGGCGATAACTGCAGCAGGTGCATCTAACTATTGTGAGATGGTTACACCTATCATACCCATGAACTTAATGGGTGATAAAGGAAAGTTTGATGATTTTATAGGAGTATGGGATAATTTTGTTCCACCTGCTTTTTGTAATGATCTGATTACTTTCTTTGAAACATGGCAGCAGCAAGCACTCATAACAAATAGTGAGAGAGATATGCCTCTTAGCAATGCATACGATCTTGAACAACATGCAATGAATGGTGGTAATCAGTTCAAGACAAGAAAATTGGGTCGTAATGATCTTGGATGTATGATAGACACTATGAATGGTACTCTTGCATCTCAAGTTAATCAATACTTACAATCTACATTAAACCATTACTGCACAGAATATGATTCGTTAGGGTCAGTTCCTTTAACGTCTTGGCATGTTAAGATGCAACAAACTCCAGAGGGAGGTGGTTATCATGTATTTCACCATGAAGATGGATCATACAATGAATCAAATAGAACTGCTACATGGATGATATATCTTAATGAAGATTTTGAAGGTGGTGAGACTGAGTTCTTCTATCAAAAGAGAAGGATTAAACCTACCACAGGAACAGTAGTAATATGGCCTGCTGGTTATACACATACACATAGAGGTAATTTGGTTCTCAAAGGAACTAAATATATTGTAACAGGCTGGTTCTATCAACAACCCGTATAATAAAAATGTCTACGATAAACAACAACACATTAATTATTAGTGGTACTAACAGAGTTATAACTCGTGGTATTACTACAAAAACAATATCAGATGGTGATTGGGCTGAGTATATTGCTCCAATCCTAGATCCTTTATGGAGTACTGATAAGGATAGGTTGCAGACATTTAAGTATTTTGATGCTCCAACTGAATCATATACTTGTAATAAAACTAAGTATGTTCGTAACCATACTACTGGTGAGTATTATTGGAAGGATTATATATTTGAGGAACCAAACATAACAACAGCAAGAGATTTTGTTGTTAAGATTAGAGAAGCATTTAATGCTGTACTATCAGTACAGGTAGATGATATAGATACCAAGTTTAAAAGAGTAATTGCTAAAGAGAATGGGTTGTCCTTAACAAGAATAAAAGCATGGAGAGATTTCTTCTTGCATACATCTGATTGGACAATGCTTGAGGATGCACCTGTTACTGCTGAAGAAAAACTACAGTGGAAAGATTATAGAACACGTGTAAGAGCTTTGCCTGATGCATTTGAGAGTGGTATACATGTGTTAGCTAAGATTGATCTTCCTATTGATCCAGCTATTTACAAAAAGCATTACCAACCTCATAATGCTGGTGTTGCTTACCTAGCAAGTGATGAACAGTTCATTCAATTCCCACCAGCATCTGATAGAACTGGTGCTGATATTAATTCATTAGATGTAATCATGCATGAGTATATTATGTTAGCGTTGAAGTTCTCAAGACCAGCACCACATTATAATGTACCATCTATATCACACTTGACTGATCCTGTTGAGGTATTGATTGCTCAGATTGAAGAAGACCAGAAAAAATTAGATGAAGCTAAAGCTGCTGCAGGTATGTAAATATGGTTCGTAAAATGATGTGGATGGATCCATCCATTTGTGATCAAATTCAAAAATATTATGATGAAGGTGAGTTTATAGATGGTAGCGATAGCGGTACTACTAACAGAGAAATAAAAAGAACCCAACAATTAACTGATAATGATGCTGCTATTGAATTGTGGGAGAGTTATTTCTGGAAATCTACATTTACATCAGCTCTTTGTGTGAAACGGTCATCAGGACCAATGTTTGTTAAGTATACTGAGGAGGATGAAGGTCATTATGATTTTCATAATGATGCTCCTATCATGAATAGAAAGTTGAGAACAGATTATGTGATGATAACAGCAATCAATGATCCTGATGAATATGAAGGTGGTGATCTTCAAGTTAGATTTGGATCTGAAACATATAGTTATAGACTCAAGAAAGGTGAATGTATATTATTTGATCCAAACTTATGGCACAAGGTAACACCTGTGACTAAAGGGGAAAGAAGAGTATGTGTTACATGGGTGCAAACTTTAATACAAGATGTATTCATACGTGAATTATTATATGATTTTCAGGATCTAGAATACTATGCAATGAATGCTCTTGATACTAGTAAATGGATGCATGATGTTGAACCTACTACATACTTTAACCAGATACGATATAAATTAATAAGACAGTACTCATCAACTTATGATGATTAACATAACTCCTATGGACTATAAAGCACTACAAAACACACTCAGCGATTATTCTAAGGCATTGGGATTACCAGTACTATGGTATGATGCTTCAAAGATAAGACTATTAGAGGCTGCAGGTGATACAACTAAGATTAATACTATATGGACATGGTATGAAGGATTCATGGCTGATCCATTATTAACAGAGTTTAAAAATAGTACTTATGGTACTCTAAGATATACTACTATAACTGCAGCACAGTCAGATGCAGAGGATTGGTTTCCTAAGTCTAGTCTCTGTCCTGATGCAGATCATTATGTTTATGCTTGTATCTTTAATGAGTCTGGGAATCTTGCGTGGGAAAACGTGGGATAGTATCAATATGATCTGGTGATCGTTGAGTTACCATCCAACTCTTGTGTTGTTTATAGTAACCATGATATTGCATAGATATTGGATAACCTTCTAGTTCACAGTTGAAATAACCGTGTGGTTCTAGCCAAGGTAATTCGATATCTTTTTTTACGGTTAGATAAGCTTCACCTTGTGCTATGTTGTAAGGTAGATTATATTCTACACATGCAGGCTCACATGGTTTCCATCTCCATACATTATACATGAGTGTAATTCTAGTCTCATTATCTAAAGATCCAAAGTTTGCTGGTACTCCATGATAATATGGTATAGACCAGTTGATGTGCTTACCTAACTTAGGTGCAGCCCAGAATGTCCAGTTATTCTCACCAATAATATGTCCGTCTGTGTTATTCCAGTCATTGTAATGATCTACTAATACAGTTGGTTGACCACTATCACATAAGTATGTTACACTAGAGAATGGTGCTGCATGTATCTCATTGCATTTTTCACGTCTATCAAGATCAATATCTGCGTGGAATCTCCAGTCACTCTCAATGGTTGTATGTTCTCTTATCCACCACTCAGCACCAACATAGCTATGAAATAGGTTATGCTGTCTGGATGACTTGAATATAAAGTTCTCTATTATATTCTCTGGAGATCTATTGAAATCATACCACCATGTAAGCTTTTGCTCTGGATCAACTGCTAAGATGTTCTTAGCTTCTACTTGTAGATCCTTAGCATTGGCGAGATAACTACCATACGATTCAACTGTCATGATTAATAATCAAATACATCCATTGTTTCCTACTGCTATTTACCAGTGTAGCATAGATGGTAACTGGAATGATTTGTTACACAGTAAAACTGAGTTTCAATTCGATCCAGATGCAACTGGTGATAATAGTATTACGGGTGAGACTAGAGACAAGTGCCTGTTACATCACGAGGAAGATCTTAATGAGTTCTTCATTGCTATCGCTGATTCTTTAATTGATTGTCTTGATGGTGCTGGTATTAGAACTGATAGACTATCACCACATATAATGAAAGCATGGTTCACAATCGTGAACGCTAAGGATGATATGGGTATGCATACACATGCATGTTCTGATCTATCATTCGTATATTATGTACATGTACCACCTCAAGCTACCCTATCATTTTATAATCCATGCAACCCAAACTGTTATAGTGAGGGTATGATGGATCCCAAGGGTAAAGATAGGACATTAGTAAGCAGTCAAAACTTCATAACGTCCAATAATCATACGATTTCAGTTGCAGCAGGTGATCTAGTAGTCTTCCCGTCAAATTTAAATCACTATTTTAAGGGTGATTCAGGGTCAGGTACATATATTAGGTCAGTTGCTGGTGATGTTAAACTGGTATTGAACCCAGATCTCACTGATTTCGATACAGGTATGATACACTTTGATCATTGGAGAAGGTTCTAAGAGTGTGCACTTCAACAAACTGGCACACACCCCCTTGTCGGGGTCGGATTCTGATGTATAGTAAGGAAGTCGTTAAGGGAACAACCCTATGAGTATCTTCGATCAACTAGAATCAGCAGTTAATGGCGTTGAGCTATTAGAAGCAATTGACCAGTATATCGTTGACTATGGTGCAGACTAACTTAAAGAGCAAACTCACTGCTGCTGAGTTGGACTTCTTACTCGATATCCTCATGTCGGTTCGAGATCCTAAGATTGCCCACTCAGCAGCCTCGTATGGGGTAAACACTCGTACTATCGTAAAAAAACTCGGTGCATTAGCCGATCTCGCTGAAGGAATTCACAATGATTTCAACAATTGATCAAGTATTATTAGATCTAAGCTATTGCTTTAATGTATGTGGTATGAATGATACCCATGCACATCAGTACTTAGAAACATGTGATAGTTATGGAGTAAGTGCTGAATACTTTGACGCTGAGTTTTTAGTTACTGGTGAACCAGAGGTTCATAGTGAAGATTACCTTAGTGTTGATCAATTCAATGCTACTCATGGTATCTACTTTGAGTATGAGTAACTAATCGTTACTACAATCTAAAGACATCATAAAAGATTCACGTATTGTGGCGGTTGTGTCTTAAAATAGAGACAATCAATTTCTAAATAACAAAAAGGGAGGACTATGAAGGATCAGAAATCTCTTGATACTAAACCAACCTCATATGAGAGTTGGGATCTAGCCAAGGGTATACTTCTTGAGTCTTTGCACAAACCTGATCATCATTTGAGATCATGTGCACACAATCAAGAATGTTTTGAAGATGTGATACAAATACGTGATCAACTAATTGAATATGTTGAAGGGATGACTAATCCTAGACCATTCATTGATCCTGAGTATCGTATGATTCCTTCACGCTATTAATATGGATGAGATTACTGTTAAACTCACCCATGATGATTTTTATCTTTTGCAGAGACTCATGCATGAAAATGGTGACTCTGTAAAAGGTATTCTGAAGGCGTTAGATGACGCTGAGATGGACTTATCTTACGATGAGTACGTTAGAGATACACCTACTGGTGAAGCAGTCTCTAGGAGCGAATTTGAAACACTATTGTTATCAGATTCATTTGCACCCCCTGAACCTGTCGAATTGGAGGAAAATGTATGAGTGGCGACTATTTCACGCATGAAGATCAACAATCTGTTCTCATGGATAATGATAGACATGAGAAAGTATCTACGATGGTAGAACTCACGACATGTGAGATAAGGTATTTGATTCATGCTATGTGGGAAGTAGATCCAGTATCATCAGTTAAACTAGCAGGTCGTGCTGGTATTGATGATGTTAAGCTTGAACAGCATTTAACTAAAGTATATCGTAGATCAATTAAAGAGTAAACAAACATTATATCATGTATCAAGCGTTACCTAAATGTTTACACGTAAAGGATAGCTCTGTCTCTGGACAGGGCTTATTTGCTGTTGAGGATATACCTGAAGGTGTTTATCTTGGTATATCTCACGTGATTGTAGATGAAGATATTATGAGAACACCTCTTGGTGGTTTCGTTAATCATAGTGAGACACCCAACTGTGTTAAGTGGGCAGAGGTGAATGAGAGATGGGTAATGTATCATATGAAAACGATCAAGGATATTAAATGTGGACAAGAGCTTTATTTGTGCTATACTTTCTACAGTGTTGATTAACCTATGAATATCTTCGTTACTGATCCATCACCATATAAGTCTGCTCAATGCTTACCTGATAAGCATGTAGTCAAGATGCCTTTAGAAACATGTCAGATGATTTCTATTGTTTGTTCTGATAAGTGGGGTCATGGTTATGGTCAGATCCACAAGAAAGATGGTACACCATATAAGACTGAGCATGGTGCATTTCGCAATCATCCTTGTACTGTATGGGCAAATGAATCAGTTATTAATACACGATGGTTACTTGCTCATGGTATAGGATTGTGTGCTGAGTACAAACATAGGTATGGTAAAGTTCACAGTTGTGAGAAAACTATACTCGAAGCAGCATCCTTGCTACCATCCTTGAAACCAACTACACCTGAATCATTTACTTTTGCAGGTCCAGATGAGTTCAAGAATGATACAAGTATTGATATATTTACTGCTTACAAGAGATATATTGCAAGCAAACCTTGGGTTTCAGTAAACTATTTACGTGACCCATCCAGAAAACCAGATTGGATAGCATGAAATCAGACACACTATTGAAAATATATACTGCTGTTACTAAACCTAGAGTGGTCAAGTATGCACCACCTCGTAAGTCACACAA
>Ga0163179_10000846_pt1 | contig 21874 bp, 14 predicted proteins | sample AtlANTMetagenome_FD_109643 | JGI IMG/M metagenome (GOLD analysis project Ga0163179, IMG submission 109643) | Marine eukaryotic phytoplankton communities from the Atlantic Ocean - Atlantic ANT 2 Metagenome | ecosystem: Environmental > Aquatic > Marine > Oceanic | place: North Atlantic Ocean...
CAAGGAGATATTGCTAAACTCATATCCTCAACAGGATTCAGAACAGGTGCTGCATTTAGTGACCCCTCTCAAAATGTTAATGTAGTTAAGTTTAAAAATCATTACTTTAACACTGCAGGTAATACAGAGTTAAGAGTTTCAAAAGCAAATATTAATACTGCTTCCACACCACCTTCTATTAGTCCCTCCGGTTCTACCGGTCCTACCGGCCCGATTCCTGGTCAGATAAGTTCTGGAACTGGTGGAGCAATGGTTAGAAGTGCAAGAGGAACTAAACTCGCGGGTGATCTTGGGAGATATATTTACAAAACTCTGACACCAGAATCAGTAGGTGGTCCTGGAACTGGTGACTTTAGTTATGCAAGTGAGCACCCAGACTTTGGTGGAGTGAGGAGGAGAGGTTATGCATCGTGGCATAATGTTGATCGTGCGATTGACATTGGTGGATTTTGGCCAGGAGATCAAAAGAAAATTATTTCAAAGGTTATGGAATTTAATCGGATGCGCGGTGTTCAACCAGTAGAATTTCTTTATGGAAAACCAGGAACTCCATCAAACAGCACTCATAGAGATCATGTCCATGTCGCATATGAAAAAGGTGGAGTTACATTAGACGAACCTCATCTGGCATTGGTAGGTGAGAAAGGTGCGGAAATTGTTATTGATGCTGATAGTATGGGTCCTGCAAAGGATATGTTACTTGCTATCAACCAAGCAAGCACATATGATGGAGTTATGGAAGCAATACGAGAGTATGCTCCTTATGATGCATTGGCTCCTCAAACGATTTTGGTTCCTCCTCCACCAGCACCTGAGGATCAATATGGTGGTGGTCAAGGTAAGACTATAGTTCCTGTGGTGATAGCTGGCAGAAACAATGGCACCGATTCATTTGATGCTTTATATCAAGGTGCGTAAATAGAAATAAGAGGTAATAACGAATGTCGAATTCAACATCCAAAAAAGCAGTTCCATCCACAGTATCAAAATTAAAAGTGCTTTCTAATAAGCAGAAAAATAAATTTGTTGATTTAACTAACGGATTGGTTCGTCTCATGTATTATGAAAGTGTTTTACAAGACACTGTTAGATCTGAAGTAGTTTTTGCTGACACTGGAAACTCTGTAGATAACAAATCTGTATTAGAGGGTCTTCCATTAGTGGGGACAGAGGATGTTGAGTTGGAATTTACAGACAATAATGACACAACACTTAAAATAAATCTAAACGTAAATAAAGTCACTCAGGTAAATGAAGAGTCCACAGCATCTATGATAAAATTGGACTTAGTGTCTGAAGAATTTTTGAGAAATGAGAGTGGATCAGCAAGACTCAACGTAAGATTTGATGGGAAAATATCAGATCACATAAGAAGAATCTTAACTGATTTCTTAAAGACTGAAAAAGAAATGGATATTGAAGAGACAAATAATAATTATAATTTTATAGGAAACAATCGCAAACCATATTATACACTGAACTGGTTGTCTAAAGCTTCAATACCTACCGTTGCTGGAGAGAAAGGAAAGACTGGTGGATTTTTCTTTTTTGAAACGTCCAAGGGATTTAATTTTAAATCTATTGATGGTCTTTTTAAACAAAAGCAGAAAAAATCATTAATCTATAATTTGACAAAAGACTTACCTGCAGGGTATGATACCAAAGTATTAGACTTTCAAGGAGATAATCCCATACCAGCCCAAGAAAAATTTAAAATGGGTGCATATGGAACACGATTAGTTGTGTTCGACCCATTTAATTGTTTCTATGAGGTTATAGAACAAACAGCAAATGACACAAAGGATGGCACAGAATTAGCTGCAAAGGAGTTGCCAAAGTTAAATGATAAATTTGAATCTGATAGTAAATTTACGCGGACTACTTATAGACTCATTGACACTGGAACTCTTCCTAGCGGAACAACACAACAACAAATTGATAAATCAACGGAACAAAATTTTGAACTACAAAAAATAATGAATCAAACTCTCCGTAGATATAATCAATTATTTACTGGCATGCAGACCGTAACTATTCCTGGAGACTTTAATTTGCATGCAGGAGATGTTGTATTTCTTGATACTCCAGGCCTCAGAGCAAAGAAGGGAGATGATTTGAATAAAGAATATGGAGGTCTATATATTATAGCTGATTTGTGTCACTACATATCACCCGAAGAGACCTATACTAAATTAAATCTTGTAAGAGATTCTTTCGGGAGAAAAGGAAACCACACTACTAACATTCCATTATGAGCGAAGAAAAAAGTATTCAACAACACATTAATGATGATAAAGATATGTTGGAGAAAGGAACATTATCTCCACAAATGCGTCGTCATGTAACAGATGAATTGGATCATCTAGAGCAATATCAGGCAAATCATCCTGACGAAGATCATGATCCTACTCCACTTGAAATTTATTGTGACGAGAATCCAGAAGCAGACGAATGTAGAATTTACGAGGATTAATGGAAGGAGGCGCGTTATTTAATCCGGGATTTCTTGGTGGCAATTTTCTCTGGTGGGTTGGAGAAGTTGCTGATGATTCAACGTGGCGAGAAAATATAAGCGAAACAAAGATAGAAGATAAAGATCAAACTCCTGGATGGGGATATCGCTATAAGGTTAGAATTATTGGTCTTCATGATCAAGAGGAATCCTCCATTAAATCTGATCAGTTACCTTGGGCTCAGGTAATGTTCCCTATCACTGCAGGTGGTGGGCAGGGAGGATCTTTCCAAACACCTGCCATTAGACAGGGAAACTTTGTATTTGGATTTTTCTTAGATGATCAGGACAAACAAGTTCCTGTCATCATGGGAGTTCTTGGAAACAATTCCAAAACAACTCTGAACACGAGAACATCCTTGACGGGAGGTAAGAACTTTACACCTCAAAGTCATTTTGCCAGAACACAAAAGAGAGATCCTACAAAAAGGACATCAGATTCTGAACTTAGAGTTAATAAACCAACTGAAGGATTTCCTACTCATGAATCTGCGGATGCAGTTCATCTTGAATGCGTTCGTGATGTAAAAAAGGATGATGTCTTAAAAAGAAAACACGCCCTTGCTTGTCCTGATCCACACAAAGATAGTCCGACAAAGGCAATTCAGACTATCATGGAAAACTTGACTGAGAAAATACAAAATATACAAAAATCACTTCAATTTTATGCTAATGCGGCTGCACTTCCAGTAAAGAATGCTCTTAAAGAAATTGATAGAATCATAAAGGAAGCTGCTGATGAAATAGCAAAGCATATGAAGGAGATATATGCTAAGATACAGAACTTTGTAACAGATACTTTCAACAAAACAACTCAACCTCTGTTAAAGATTGCACCTCCAACATTCAGAACCGAGTTATTAAAGAAACAATTGAAAGGTTTTGAAGCACTTGTATGTATCTTTAATAAAATTATAAACGGACTTCTTGACCAAATATTGAACGCTCTAAAGGGTGCTTTTGATAGAAAAGGAAAAAGTTCAGGGTCTGGAACAGGTTCAACTCCACAGACAAATTTAGATCCCAGACTGGCAGGACTGGGTGATACTTTACCCATTTCAAGTGTATTGGGAACTGGAGATGGAAGAGGTGGTAGAGATAGAGACAGAGATAGAGATCGTAGGCGCAGGGATAGGGATCGTAGAGACAGAAATCGTAGAGGTGATGCAACCAATATTGATGATGCTCCAAGAATTCCTCTACCAACACAACCACAAATTGGAACCGTATCAGAATTTGCTACCAACTTTTCAATTCCACCACTCCCGCCAACTGGATTCTATTCTCCAAGTCCTATTTGCGATACCGAAGAATTAATTAGTGAGGTATTGGGTGGCAATCTTAATGAGATAATGCAAGGATTTGATGCTGCAATAACCCCAGTAGTTTTTGCAAGTAGAGATTTTTTAAGTTTAGGTCCTTATTCTGGAACCATATATGCCAAGCAAATTTTAGGTCGCAAACCACGGAGACGAACTCGCCGTAGAGCTATTTCTCCACCAGCTGTCAAAACATCTCTTTCCTCAGGAGAATTGCAAAGATCAATAGTTGAACTTCTTGCAAGAGAACTTGGCGCAAGACGATTCCGAACATCCACCAATGATGCCCGTGACATTGTACAAAACCCGATTGAAGGACTCATATCAATTCTTTCAAACATACCTGAAATTCCTTCAAATGGAAATTTGTTAGATGTGCTACTCGCTGCAGCATCGATTGCGTCTGATACTCCTTTATTTGAAACTTCAGGAACATTATCATCATTTGTGGATGCCACGGTTGATTTTTTAAAAACTGGAGATTTGATAAGTGGATTTTCTGCTCTTGCCAATATAGTTCAGGGTGCGGACAGAAAAACTCTTGCAAGTATTGGAGCTTCCTTCCAGGCAATGAGGGATGGAGATGTAACTGGACTTGTTAAATCTCTAGGACCTCTTGTTGGTATTGATCCTGAACTTTCAGATATGGTTACGCAATTTATAGATGATCCTTCCTCGGTAGCATTTGGTCTTGTTGATGATTTGGTTGGTGGACTGGGAGCTATTGGAGGAATGGATTTTGATGTGGGTTCAGCACTGGCATTTATATCAGCAATTACGTCTTTCTTCGATTGTGATCCAGAACCAGAGTGTTCTCCAAATGATACCTTCACACTGCAAAATGGTGGTAGTGGAAAACCTGGAGTCGAAAGACCTAATTTAATTAACATTGGTGATGCTGCCATAGAAAAAGCAGAAAATTTTGAGGAAGGGAATATAGAAATAGACGCACGGTCAGATAAGACACCTTTTAAAGGCCCTCAACGCCTTGAGGTAGTGCCATTTGAACTAGATGAAGGACCAACTGGAGGAGAAACATAATGCCATTTATTTCTGCGTCAAGGAAAAGAGTAAGAGTAGGGTATATTAGTGCATTTGATGGTTACATTACTGGATTGACCATTGATGATGCTAATAATTATGAAAGACTGTCTCCAGGAACAGTTTTTATTTTTATTAATGGAGATAATGAAGTAAAATATTTAAACATCAGTGAAGTTAATGCATTAACATCTCGCGATTTAAGAAGAACAAAACCATGTATTGTTGGACCAACACCATGTGGCCCTCCATCAATTAACTTCTATGGTGGAGGTGGGATAGGTGCCGCAGGAAATCCAGTCATCGATAGAAATGGAACTATCATAGCAATTGATATGGTTAACAGTGGATTTGGATATGTTACTCCTCCGAGTGTCAGTGTCATAGATCCATGCAATAATGGTAGTGGAGCAGTTTTAGAACCAATCATTGGTGATGGCACGGTTATTAAGGTCATCGTACCAGATGGTGGATCTGGATACCTACCATCAACTCAACCACCATCAAACTCTAAGGGTGGGTCAGGTTCAGAATATCCAACTTTGATAACGTTGACAGATGTGTTAGTATCTGATCCAGGTATAAATTATTTGCCTACAGATCCAATTGTAATTACTCCTGGAAATGGCACTGTAATCACATATGACCTTGATCCATTTGGAAAAGTCAATTCAGTAAAAGTAAATGCTGGGGGAAATTTTACATCTCTGCCGGACATATACATTGATAGTGATACTGGACTTAATGCAAAATTTACTCCTGTCTTTGATGTCATTCGGGATCCATTAGTCCCTCAAGTGGCTGATCCTGGAGATGTTGTTCAAGTATATGATCTTATTGGTTTACAAATTACTGGATATATTGACGGTAAACCTTACTATGGAAACGTATTCTATGATAAAGGTATAAAGTATGCAGGAATTAGAAATACTGGAATCAAAGTATATGAATCCATACAAGAAAGTATAACCAAAGAAGTTCTATTAGCTGCACCTCAGCAGATACAACCACAGTCAACAACCGAAGAAGACGCAACAGAGATCTCAGAACCAGTTACTGACACTTTAACTGTTGAGAGGGCTGAAACTCGTCAAACTACAGTACCCACTCAAAACGTTCCAACGACCACGACTTCAACCACAAGTCCAAGTCCTTCACCATCTCCAAGTCCTTCACCATCTCCAAGTCCTTCACCATCTCCAAGCAGTGGTGGAGGATCCTATGGTTACTAATAAATACTAACAATCTCTCTATTATTTTATGGCGGAAAAAAAGAATTTTTGGACTCAAGTAATTGGAGCGATGAACGGTGCGATCACCTTTGGAGGTCTCGCCAAGGATAAGGGTGTTACATCTAGCGTTGAGATTCAAGGTTTTGATGGTAGACACTTTATAGATTTAACTGAAGATGGTGAGCGTGAAGGATGGACTACGGTGAATGCTCCTGGAGCAGTCAATATTAACGCCGGAGAGGATTTAACAAAAGGTCAGAATGGCATCTTTTTAAATACTGAAAATGGTGATATAATTATTAGGGCTAGAGATGGAAAAGTTCGCATTGAAGGAACCGATGTAGAAATATGTGCTCAAGGAAAAGATCCTGAGGGCAATTTCTGGGTTAGTTCAAATCAAAGCGCCAAGATTGATTCAAAAAACATCACTATTGATGCAAAACAGTCATTAAAACTACTTTCAACGGGGTTTTTGACGATGAATGGTAAACTGGGCACACAAATTTTATCCTCCATAGTTCATGGAGTATCCTGTGCAACAGATCCAGATAAAAAACCAGGTCAAATATAAGGAGAAGTTATGGCATTTCAAATGGATGAATTGCATGTATATGATGGTCAACAACTGGTGTGCAAAAATAATGTACTTCCAGTAGCACTTGGTATTGGCCCATCTAAAATTCCGTGCTCATCATATCATCAAGGCCCATTATTAGTCGGAAGTCCAGGAGGATTCCCGTCAGTATTTGCGACTGTTATGATTGGTCCCTCCGCACATGGAGCACCAGTACCAGTAGTTCCTGGAGCTCTTTGCAGTGGCATCAATAACCCATATTCTTTAGCTGTTTCTGGTAGTGCAGCGTTCATGGGACCAGTTGACACAAATGCAAACGTTGCAGTAGGACAGAATCTTCTGGCACAAGGACACGTCATTTCAAATTGTGGCGGTCACATTCTTGCCGCTAAAAAGAACTTTGATATTCCCCACCCAACAAAAGATGGATGGAGACTTCGCCATACTTGTCCAGAAGGCCCATCAAATGATGTTTACTATAGAGGTAAACTAAAAAATAAAACAGAAATTCAACTCCCAGGATATTGGGAAGAACTCGTTGATCCAACAACAATTACGGTAAGTTTAACTCCAATCGGAGCTCATCAGAATATAATTGTAAAAAGAATCATCGATAATAAAGTCTACCTTCAGGCAAATGGTGGAATGCCTATCAACTGCCATTTCCATATCTATGGAACTCGTGCAGATGGTGAACGATTGATTCCAGAGTATGAAGGAGAGTCACCAGCAGATTATCCAGGAAATAATGATGAATATTCAGTTTCTGGATACCATTACGATAAGAGAGGTTAATTATGACAGAAGGATTGGAATTTAGACCGGGGGTAAGTGGAAAAGATTGCTCCGAGAAAGCAGGTGGATGGGGACTTAAATCAGTTCAGTTTGATTACATTTGGAAAGGAGACATTGGTCAAGATGATTTCCCAGCAGATGCATGTCCTCCAAGATATCATGGTAATGCACAGATTGATAACCTTCAAGTAAATACTAATCTTACAGCACCAACAGCAACTATCCCAACTATGACAGGAGTTGCGAGTGGGAACAAAACCATTGCTCAGTTTGATATCCCTCATGTTAGAGATGACAAAAAAAGAATTCGACATATCGTTGCTGAGGGACCGGAACCAGGAATTTATGTCCGGGGAAAATTAAAGGACTCAAATACTATTACATTACCTGAATATTGGGATGGATTAATTGATCCTGAAAGTATTACCGTAACTCTTACTCAGATTGGATATTCCCAAGATTTGATTGTTGATGGTATTGAGTGGGGTAAGACCGTAAAAATTAAATCTGGTACAGGGGCAAATATCCACTGCTATTATGAGGTTTGGGCCGCAAGATGGTTAAATCCAATGAATCATGACGAAAAACTTCTTGTTGTATATGAAGGAGATAGTCCTGATGATTATCCAGGTGGCAATGATAACTTCTTAATCGGAGGATGGGACTATGATCGTCGTGATACCAAGTGGAGGCGTCCTGAGGACCAGACAGGTTCCGTAGACCTTGACAATGACGCCTGACCGTCCTATAATAATCAGGTAATCAAACAAACCTCATGCAAGAAGATTTTCTAAGTCGTTGTGTTGTTGATCCCGTGACCCGTAAGTTTTATCTCTACTCTGAGCAAGGTGATGAAAAGGTGGTAGAGTGTGAAACTGTAGATCAATTCATGGATGTTCTTCAACTTTGCAGAGGTCTTCTTGATGAAGAGACTCTTGCGTATTCAAATCCCCTCTGAGTAAAATTAGCTTTTAATTCCAAAAAACAGCGGAAAAAAATTCCGCCAAAAAATTGCTCTATTACTTTTTTTCAAGTAATGTACCACCCCAATCTCTACAGGGAAATTCTCAAATGTTATGAGTATGAGACCAGAAACCCGTCAATCTATGGAAATGTTATTCGCAGCGAAATGGAATTTGCCAAAAGCAGCAAACAACTGCAACTTGACATTAAAAGAGATGAAAATAACATTTAGTGAATATTGTGAACTTCATCATCCTACCTATGAAGTTGGTAAACAAATTGGCGTACTCTACTTGGAAAAGTGAGGATGAATGAAACAACTATTTTTAGTTGATGTTGACAATGGAAGATCTGTCATGCATGATGGATATATCCAACTTGGTTCATTTCCTCATTCTGCTAAAAGACATATTGAGTTGAGTAATGATATTTGTGGTGATGATCCAATTGACTGGCAAATTACATATTGGATACCTGATCCATTTTGTATTAGATACCCAAGACCAAACTATCAGCATACTATGAAGGCGAACGAAGGTTCTCCTAGAACTGATAATGCTACTGATAGTAGACCAAGAGATTTTCCAGATCAAGCAACAAATAGATTAGAGAGAACATTGTAATGATGGGAGTGTGGTGGAATCGGTAGACACACCAGACTTAAAATCTGTTGAGCATTAAGCTCGTGGGGGTTCAAGTCCCCCCACTCCTACTAAATACAAAAAAACTAGGAGATTTCCTGTGAAATATCGCATAGATGCAAAATATGTGTGGTACGAAGAGGAAAATATGCCTGTTTTAATGTACTTTATCCAAGGTGTCCCATTTACCTTTGATGAACTGCCTGATGAAGTACAAAATGATCTAGATATCATTAAGCTAGCTGATAAAGAGAAGAGTTGGTCTCCAGATGATGTGTACCGTGGGTACTCATATTTGATGGAGGAGCAATGTCATCCTTGTTTATTTGAACTAGATCTAGAAAATCCAGAATGTTTGCCCGTAGACTAATATGAAGATACAACTATGGTATACCGAGGATATGCAACAATGGCGTTGGACTTTAAGTGATGATGAAGACCCATATGTTCAAGAATCTGGACAACAACCACATCTTCGTGATGCCATGCACGATGTTGCAACAACAGTAGAGTATATTTTAGAAAACGACTGATTATTAAATGATAAATAATCCATAACAGAACTTATAGTGCAAATAAGATGGGTCTTTCAAGATTAGAGAATTTTCTTAAGAATGCTCGTGGTAATATTCTGTATGTAAGTCCCAATGATCTGGATTCTACAGATAGTATCGAAAATAAAGGAAATTCGTTAACTCGTCCTTTCAAGACGATTCAAAGAGCGTTGATCGAGGCTGCTAGATTTTCATATCAGCGTGGTTTAAGCAATGATAGATTTGGTAATACTACAATCTTACTATATCCAGGCGAACACATCGTCGATAATAGACCTGGATGGATACCCATTCCTGATGGCGCAGAAGCTAACTTCAGATTAAGAGACGGAACAGAATCACAAGATTTCCCTGCATGGGATTTGACAACTGTATATGATCTGACTAATCCAGATAATGCACTTTATAAGATGAATAGTATTCATGGAGGAGTAATTGTTCCCCGTGGTACATCACTTGTTGGTCTAGATTTAAGAAAGACTAAAATTCGTCCAAAATATGTTCCAAATCCATCAAACGACAATATTGAAAGATCTGCACTATTCAGAGTAACTGGGGCCTGCTATTTCTGGCAGTTCTCTATGTTTGATGCAGATCCAAACGGACTCTGCTATCAGGATTATACTTCAAACCAGTTCGTACCTAATTTCTCTCACCATAAACTTACTTGCTTTGAGTATGCTGATGGTGTAAATAATGTCCAAATTAGGGATACGTTCCAAACGTTCGGTGTAAACAGAACTGATCTTGACATGTATTATGAAAAGATTGGTTTGGTCTACGGTAGTGCAAGTGGAAGAGAAATTCAACCAGACTTCCCATCCTCTAGTATTGATATTCAACCAAAAATTGATGAATTTAGAATTGTCGGATCAACTGGAGCTACTGCAGGAATTACAAGTATTAAAGCAGGTAATGGAGCTATTCCAACTGACATAATTACTGTAACAACTGCATCTCCTGTTAGTGGTCTTGATGTTGACACTCCATTCAGAGTTGAGGGTATCACTGCATCTGGATATAATGGACAATTTGTTGTTAGTGAAAAAGTAAGCAGTACTGTATTTAAATACGAAGTCCAGAATGCTCCGGTGACTCCTCTTCCTGCGGTGACTGGTTCCTCAGTTACGTTGCAGTCAGATACAGTAACATCTGCTTCACCATATATCTTTAACTTATCACTTCGTTCCGTCTTTGGCATGTGTGGTATGCATGCGGACGGTAATAAAGCGACAGGTTTCAAGTCCATGGTTGTGGCCCAGTTTACGGGAATTGGACTTCAAAAAGATGATAATGCATTTATTAAATATAATTCCACGACAGGTGTTTATGATGATGCCACCGTTCCAGGAAATGAGAAACTAAGTAATGATTCTAGTGCGGTTTTCAAACCATCGCATGCTAACTTCCACATTAAGTGTTCCAATAACTCTGTTATCCAGGCAGTTTCTATCTTTGCTATTGGATATGCAGAGCACTTTGTTGTTGAAACTGGTGGTGATATGTCCATCACCAACTCAAACTCCAACTTTGGGGCAAAATCTCTGATTGCATCCGGATTTAGGCCCGAAGCATTCCCTCAAGATGATTTTGGATTTATAACTCACTTTTTACCACCAAAAGAAATTCCAATTACTGAGAATGTAGTTGAATTTAATGCAATTGACCTCAATACAACAATTGGTGTAGGAACTACAGGACATTTATACCTGTATAATCAAACAAACCCAGACATTCCACCCGAAAACGTATTAGAAGGATTTAGAGTTGGTGCAAGAGAACTTGATTCCTTGAACGTTCTTGTCCCTTCAGGAGGAACACCTACAGAATTCAGTTCACGCATCGTTATGCCAAATGGAACTGGATTTAATACCACCACACAATATAGTTCGGAAAAAATATTCAAAGTCGATAGAAGTTCTTCTGGTATTAACAGTATCACCAGTAGTGTCATTACGTTGACAGAACCTCATACTTTCCAAGATGCGGAATCTGTTCGTATTCTGAGTGATAATGGTAGACTGCCAGATGGTTTAGAATCAAATGCAGTTTATTTTGCTATTACTAATCAAAATGCAAGTGCTGGTTTAACCACACATAATACGATTAAGTTGGCAAAAACTCAGACTGATGCTAAAAACGCATCAGCTCTGACTATTAACAATCTTGGCGGTACTCTCAAAATTGTAAGTAGAGTATCTGACAAAAATTCTGGTGATATTGGACACCCAATTCAGTTTGATAATAGTCCGGATGATACTAGAAGGCAGTGGTATATTAATGTATCAACGGCTTCTACGGATAATAGAATTTATAATGATGTTGTTCTTGATAAAAATGGTCTTGGACTTGGTTCAACAGCATTAGGAGAGGCAACTCCAAGATCATTTATTAAGAGAAAATCAGATAATAGAAGTGCAACTGATACACTTTACAGAGCAAGATATATCATTCCTGCTAATAATGGTGGAGCTATTGCAAGACCACCAACTGATGGATTTATTATTCAAGAAAGTAACACTTCAATTGGATCAACCAATGATGAAGTTGGAACTTACTTTGGAACAGGTAATTTAAATCATGTCAATGAAATCAGAAACTTTAGATTCATTGCTGGTGCAAATTGGGGATCAAATATTGGTAACATTCTGACAGAACTTCCTCACGATCTTTCTGTCGGATCTTTGATTGAATTAGTTGATGTTAAGAGTGGTGTCAATACAACTGGTGTTGGAAACTCTGGATTCAATGGCACATTCCCAGTCACCGGCATTACCAGTGCTAGAGAATTTACTGTTGGAATCAACACTGATCCTGGAGTATTCACCAACGATCTTCTTACGAGAAACACCAGTCTACCAAGATTCAAGAGGAAGAAGTACAATACCACGTATTACGTTCAAAATGTTAAAGAAATACAACCATATGTTAGAAGTGAACAGGATGGTATTTACTACCTTACAATTCTGAATTCTTCAGTAAATCCACCAGTAGATCCATTTACTACCGATAAATTTACTCAACCAGTAACAAGATTGTTCCCTCAGGTTGATAGAGATACAACTAATTCGGATCCAGACTCTTCAATCTCTTTTGCAGATTCTTCAGATATTGGTAAAACTGAAGTTGATGATGTCAAAAATAGCATCACCAAAGAAAGTATTGATAGTTTAATTAGAGACGTTGATGTTGGTGTTGGATTAACTGATGTCATAACATCTGTTGGTGGAACATTCCATAGATTCAATACCAATATTGATCATGGACTGAACCGTGTAACTGCTGTCAGTATTGCTAACAGTGGCGGTGGTTATGGAACTGGTGTTGATGCAGATTACTATAATGCTAAACTTATTAGTATTGGCAGTTCTACCACTGGTCAACATGCAACCGCAAAGGTAAGTGTTGATGCAACTGGTGGTATCACCGATGTTCAAATCATGGATGGTGGTAGTGCCTATGGTATTGGCAACACCATGCATGTTGTTGGTATTGCTACGGTATCTGGTCACTCTAAGGCAGTTGTGTCTGTAACCAAGATCTATGATAATGTTGGCGATATCATTAGAATGACTGGCGTAACTTCAGAAAGTTACAAACCATATAATACCTTATACCGAATTTCTGAAGTTGTAGTTGGTGGTGCTAAGAGTTTCACTGCAATCAGTGATCCTCCAATAACAGGAGTCACTACAACAGGTATTGGTACGGCAGTATTAAACAATTCATCCGCATATCTGACCGGTGAGGGCCTGAGAATTTCAAATATCACATATGATCCAACATTAGGAATTTCCACGGTTACGACAGTTAATAATCATGGACTGAAGATCAACAATAAAGTTAAGGTTGTCACTGGTATTTCCACTCTTAAGAATGGTCCATTTGATGGGGAATTTGTTGTAAAACAAAATATTGACCTTAAGAACTTTGTCGTTACTATCGGAGTTGGAGCAACAACTGAGGTAGTTGCAACAGGTGCATCGATGTTTGCAATGAGAGGTGGTATCCAATCTAATGATGGTGATTCCACAATTGAAAATGAAAGTTTGAATGGTAGACAAATTCCAACTTATGCTGGAATTACAACTACACTTGCCAATCCAATTGCAGATGCTATTACAACTGAAATTAGATTGACAAATGTTGGTGATCTTGGACTTCAAATTGGTGACTTCTTGGCAATTGACAATGAAATTGTCAGAATCAAAACAGCATTATCGAATCCTGCTACCAACCCAATAGATGTTTTCCGTGCTGTTCTTGGTACAAGAGCTACGCCACATGTCGTAAGCACTGTTGTTCGTAAAATCAAACCATACCCAATTGAATTAAGAAGGCACTCTATCAACAGAGCGTCTGGTCATACTTGGGAATATGTTGGTTATGGTCCAGGTAACTATTCAACTGCATTACCCGATAAGCAAAATAGACTTGTCACAGATGTTCAGGAACTTCTTGCACAGTCCACTAAGAAGGAAGGTGGAGTTAACTACTTCACTGGAATGAATGATCGTGGTATTTCTTACGCAGGTAACAAAAAACTGAGTACAGTTACTGGTAGAGAAGAAATTTTTGATACTCCGGTAAGAAGTATCACAGGTGAGGACATTTCTGTTGAATCTGGCATCAACTTGATTAATGCAACTGAAGCAACTTTCTCATCCTCTATTCGTGTTGATGGTGGAGATGAGGCAAAAGTCATCTCAGAATTTAATGGACCAGTTATTTTCTCTAACAAAGTAACTTCAACTGCTGCTAGGGGTATTGAGGCTAATAACCTATTCTTACAGGGCGATTCAACGGTATCGAGAAAGTACACTGTTGGTATTGCCACGCCAGTAAATGCAGGAACACCTGGTGATATTGTATACTTTGAAAATCCATCTCAAGGTGCATATATTGGTTGGGTTTATACCGCAGAAAATGCTTGGAAACGATTTGGTAATGTAAGTCTTTCTGCAGTTGCGGACATTCATGTATTCAATCAAGTTGGTATTGCCACCACCACTCCTGGCGCAAATGCATTCCAGGTTGGTGCTGGAAGCACTATATTCGCTGTAAGCAGCACTGAAACTGGAGTTGGTGTTGGTATTGGAACAACTGCAAATCGCAAATCGCTTAGAATCCTTGGTGATACTGAACAAGATGGTAATGTAGATATTACAGGCATCTTGACTGCAGGATTCTTAGCAGGTGATGGTAATGCAATTACTAATTTGAATGCATCTGCAACAGGTTGGTCTCCGGTAAATGAAACATATGCTGGTGTTGGTAACACTGGTATCTGGGCAACTGTTCCTCCCGGAACTGAATCAAGAGTTGGTATCGGAACATCAGTTCCACACTACAATCTCTCTCTTGGAGCTCCTGGAACTGGAAGAACTGATCTTCATGTACACAACACTGCAGTTTTCTTAGGTCAAGTAACGGCCAATGATATCAATGTCAGTGGAACACTCACATCAACAGACTATCGATTAGATAGCACGTCTAGTACTATTAGAGCAGGTGTTGTAACTTCGACAACCTTAGTGGTTGGAACTGCAGTATCAACAAGTGGTTCAAACGTTGGTATGGGAACTCCATCACCAAGAGCGAAACTTGATGTTGATGGTTCCGTCAGATTCAAGACAAGTTCTGAAAATGTAGAGGCATTAACAATTTCTTCTGGAAATGTTGATGTCAACCTTGCATTAGGACAGTCCTTCAATTTAAATATAACTTCTGCTGTCGAGAAATTTACTGTATTGAATCCACCAAACGAAGCTACTGCGTTTACGATTAAAATTACTCAAGATTCTACATCATACTCAGTTGGCATAAATACATTTGATAATTTGGCTGGTTCTGGTGTAACCGTATACTGGCCTGGTGGAGTTATACCAATCGTAACACAAGTTGCAGGTAAAACTGACATATATTCATTTAAGACATTTGATGGCGCTAGTTCCCTATTTGGTATTGTTGGTGGACAAAACTTTACGAGCACATAATAAGATATGACGACTAAAATATGGGATGATATATTTACAGGTCTAGACCTAAATGGTCCTATACTGTCGATTGTTACCGACACATTTTCTCATCGTGTCGGTTTCGCTGAAACTGCTCAATCTCACGTTTGTGCTTCAGAACCAAGGGCAGGTGAGGGTCTAAGGACCATTGCCTTTAGTGGAATTGCGACTGCAACTTTTCCAGCAGGATCAAATCCAAGTTTTGATGGAACCGTTGAGTATCAGTGGTATAGAATTAATCTTGAAGGAGTAGAGACAAAATTAGGACCATCAACAACTTACAGTGGTGAGACTAGTAGTTCTTTAGAATTTTTTCACGTTGTTAGTCCTTTACAGGACGGTGAAAAATATTTTGTTGAAGCAGATTATAGGCCAAGAGCATATGGTGAAGTTGGTTCTGCAAAATCAACTCCAAATGCAATCAATGAACCGATTAGATCAACCCCATTAACTCTAAATGTTAAACCAACATTAGAAATTACTGCGGGTGTCACCACATCAATCGTCACTGTTGATAATACAACATCATTTTCAGTACAGGGATCGATAGATCGAGGCCTCAATCGCGATGGAGTTCTTTTTGCGGAGAGTGATGACCAAATTGAATACCAATGGTGTCTTGATGGTGATTGCAACATTACTGACGGAGTAAGAGAAACTCAATCAGTTGCAAATCAAATCGTCAAGGAGTTTTTCCATACTGGAAGCACCCAATCATTAGTCATTCCTGATGATGCTACAAATGTAAGAATTAAAGTCGAATCCGGTGCTGGTGGTCCAGGAGGATCTGACTCAAATGGTGTAGGTGGAAATGGTGGTCAGGGACGCTATGGCACCTTCTCAGTTGCTGATGGTGGAAGAACTCTAACGATTGATATTGGAGATCGTGGAGGTAGTGGCGATTCATCAAGTAGTGGTGATGGTGGAGGAACAGCAGGAACTGGTGGACCAAAAGGCGCTGGTCGCGGTGGTGAAGCTGGTTCTAGAGGATCCTCTGGTGCAGGAGGAGGAGGTGCTGATGGAATTTATATTCAAGATTCAATTTCAGGAACATATATCATCGCTTCTGGAGGAGGAGCAGGAGGCGGCGGTGGAAGTTTAAATCGCAATTGTGTCACGGATGGAACTGCTGATGGAAAGGTATTTGAAAATATTTCTGGTGGACTGTCTGGATTCAATGGTCCTTTTAATGGAGAAGATAGAGGTTTTATAAACGGTGGAGGAGGAGGCGGCGGTGCTAATGGTTATCGCGCAGGAGCCGGCGGTAGTGCAGGAACAGATAATCCGCCACCCCCACCTCCACCACCACCGCCACCGCCGCCACCGCCACCGGAACCACCTCCACCACCACCTCCACCACAGAGGGTCAATAGGAGATCTAATCGGAGACGTGGTAGATACAATCCACCACCTCCACCTCCACCAACGCCACAAAGAAGTGGCAGACGTTCAAATCGTAGGGTAAACAGGAGGAGCAATAGAGTTCTGCCCGTTCCACCGCCACCTCCGAGTCCGCCACCGCCACGGAGGAATAATCGTCGTAACAACAGGAGACGTAGAAGGAGAAGAAGACGGAGAAGAAGAGGTGGAGGATGCTTCACTGAAGAAACAATGATTCTCATGCGGAACCCATGGGTTCTTAGTGGATCTGGAAAGGGAGCCTTCTATGAAAAACCAATTTCTGAAGTTGTTATTGGCGACTATGTATCAAACATAGATAAAACTGATTCAAATGAGGTTGTGTTTATTGAAAAACATGATAAATCAATGAACTGGAAGTTATATTCTCCAGATTCTGAGATGGAACCATTCGCTACAGTTAACCATATGGTTAAAAAAGATGGAGAATGGGTTGCAGTTGATAATGAGTTATATCCTTGGTTGGATGTATGCCAAAAACTTGAGGACACCCTAGTTGAAGAATTAAAAGGTGAGAATGTTTACAATTTATGGGTCACCGGAGACGGTACTTATAATGTAAATGGTTATGGAACACACTCCATTATGTTTGATGGTGGATTTATGAGAAATGCTTATGATCAAAAGATCATAACATATAAAGATGTTCTCAACTTGATGAAAGAATTCACCGTGAAGAAAAAAGAAGTTCTCCATGGAGCATTCCTTGTAAATAAGATATTCGGAAAAATTAATTTCCCAATCGCAAACAAACTATTTGCATATGTCTTATTAGCTGATGATGAAACACTTCGTAAAAAACTTGTATTGATTTTGATGAAAGTTCTTACTAAAATTGGAGGATCGATCTAATGGGTTGGCAATCATGGGAACCAGAATACATAAGTGATTTTGATAACTGTATTTTTTATAATGCGATTATGAAAAATAGCAATCCTTATGATGATGATGAAATTAGTGATTTAAAGAACTTACACGATTTACCCAATGCTATGCTGGATGAATATTATGGTAGAAGTAAAAAAATTATTTCTAAGATGAGCGAATTGGGTGTCGATACAAACCCTACTTGGGATGAGATAGATAAGGTGTATTTGACTGAAATTAGACGAAAGGTTAGAGATGACGAAAGACAATCTCTTGTGGAAGATATTAGAAACGTTCTTATCACATTGGAATCAAAGTACGGAGTAGTGTAAAATGGCCACAGCAACAAACGGAATTGGAGCAGAGAGTGCCTACAATGGTCAAGTAGCCACATTAATTAATCAAGGATTGAGTTCTGTTCCTAGAGTTGAAGTATCATACACTTCGGAAACTGAAGGAACTGGTGGAACTATTGTTACCACTAAAACCACAATATCTGGTTCACAAACTCCAAACTTAGTCATATCATCTGACAGAGTTGGAATTCAAACGGTTCGAGCTCTTGTCAATCATCCGAAAAAATGTTTTGATTTGGATCAAGTTGAGGGCACAGACACCAGAGGAATTTCTGCTGGAAAAATTACTCGCAGTGGTCGTGAGTGGTTAGCTAGTAATACAGCAACCTTTGAAACAATTAGTTCGGTTAATTTATCAAGATCATTTATTAACCACGAAATTGTAGCAGAAGAAGATGATGACTATAATTTTGTAAATCAAAATCTATTCCTAGGATCTCTTCCATTGCAATCTGCACTTACAGAACAGGAATTTGCTGCAGATATTGTTTATGCTCCAGAGGAAGATCTGACTGTTGTCATCACGATGGCTGCATCTGCTGGACAAGATTTTAATGGTAACAAAGGTGGAGAAGGTGGAACATGTAAGTTTGAGTATACTCTCAAGAGAAATACTGAATACGTTTTCAAATTAGGATCAACCCTTGAACCAACATCATCTCTTGGTAGAGGTGGAGCAGCTGCATATTTCTATGAAAAGGGTAGACTCTTAGTTGTTTGTGGTGGCGGCGGAGGTGCCGGATGGAACTCCGGTCGCGGCGGTGCTGGTGGGGGTCCAAGTGTTACAGGTCAGGCTGGATCAGGTGCTAATGGAGGTGCTGGAGGTCAGAATGTTCCCGATGGTCAACTTTCATCTGCGGGAATCTTGCCATCAGGAATTCAAGGAGGTAAGATAGAATCTTGCACCACTGGATACTTCTATGCCATTAATGGTTTTAGTCCCTGTGAGGATGTTGAAGATATTCCAACTAAAAATAGCCTTACAAAATGGTATGACTATGCAGGAAATGAAAATGAGCAAAGTGCTGAAATTACAAGAGGATATAAAGCAAGTGATCGAAGCACATATGGCTTCAGACATAATGGTGGAGATAGTCTTACAAATGTAAATGGTACATACTTTGGTGGTGGTGGAGCAGGAGCATATGGTGGAAATGCCACAAGTGGATTCTCCGGTGGTGGCGGTGGTGGTAGCGGATATACTAGTGGTGATGTGCAACTCATAGAGAATAATCAAGGAGGAAATGCAACAAATAGAGGATGGGCCACGATAGCATTAAAAGGTGTATAATTAGTAATGTAGAATTTTTTATTTAATTGGAGAGCATAAAATGAGTGTGAAATTTGAATTTGACAGTTATGATGAAAGTGGAAAAATTGAATTTGACACTTTCGATGAAGAAGATTCTTTCGATGAGGAAGATGATGCTGATGGTTTTGAATGCGATCTTAGCGAGAATATGGCTCAATTTGCCAAGAAAAGAACTCCAGGTAACGGCGAACCATCTGATGATGGTAATGAGTGTGATGATGAAGAAGAAGGTTTTCATGATTATTGTGAACCCTACCTGAAGTTTTCATTATCAGAACCCAATTTAAATGTCTTGAGAAAGATTATTTCTACCATTGAAGATAAGGAGTGGGAACAAGATAGGTATGATTGGCATGATGAAAAGGGAGAAACTTACGAAGACTATCGATATGTTGACATGTTTGCTTTAGAGGAAGATGAAGATGGCGATGTCTTTGAGTTGGTAAGAAATCTGTTTGAAAAAGCAAATGATGATAATTTTAACTATGATATAAATGAAAATATTTTAGATATACAACTGCTTAGATATAAAGCAGGTGGTCAATATAATTGGCACTGCGATTATGGATTATCAGTGGAAGCTAAGAGAGGAATGACTAGAAAACTAAGTATGTCTATTCAAATCTCAGAAGAATCAGATTATGAAGGTGGTGAACTTGAGTTCATTGATTATTGTGGAAGACACCCTCAATTGGAAAAATATAAAGGTGCCGGAATCGTATTTGACTCAAGACTACCTCACAAAGCAAACCCACTTACAAGTGGTGAAAGACTGATTTTGATTGCATGGGCTCATGGGCCACAACTGAGATAAATCTTTGCTAAATAGTAAAAAATAAAGGGGGAGAGTGAACCCGAATGGCAATTAATAAGAATTTTGTCATCAAGAATGGCGTAGAAGTAAACACCAGTCTGATTGTTGGTGATGCCACGCTCAACATGGTTGGCGTAGGTACGACGATTCCGGGATATACCTTACATGTTGGTGGTAGTAGGGGTGGTATCGGCGCGACCGATCTCACAGTAACTGGTATTACTACAGTAGGAACTTCTGGCAGCACATCTGCAGCTCTTAGTGTTGTTGGAGTTTCTACTTTCCAAGGTGATATTATTCTATTAGGATCTGCTGGTGTATCTACCATCAGTTTTGATGCATCTCTAGATAAATTAAATTTTACTGATAATGCACGGGCAACTTTTGGAACTGGAGATGATCTCCAGATCTATCATGAAGGTACATATAGTTACATTTCAAATCAAAATGGTGAGTTAAGAATTGACGCTAAAGACGGCGAAAGAGGTATTGTCGTCGTTTCTGATAGTAACGTTGAATTATATTACGATAATACAAAAACTTTTAATACAACTCCACAGGGTATCAATGTTGTTGGAGTTACCACAAGTAATAGATTAAACATCAGTGGAGTATCTACCTTTACATCCATAGGTAGTAATCTAATTCCTGATGGAGATGGAAGTAGAAATATTGGTGCTGCTGGCAGTGAGTGGCAGGATCTGTTCATAGACGGAACTGCTAAGATTGATGCACTAGAGGCAGATACTGCTAAGATTGGAGATTTAACAGATAATAGAGTTGTTATTGCAGGTGCTTCTGGTGAGTTAGAAGACGATTCTAACTTCACTTTCGACGGAGCAAAATTAAATGTTGGAACTGCTGCGACGATAGCAGTTAATGGTAATGCAGCCTTCGCTGGTATTGTTACTGTTGGTGGCGACCTTAAGGTTACTGGTGACCTTGAGATTACTGAGGATTTAGTTCTTGATACCAACTTAAACATTCTTGGCATTGCATCAATCCGCAATCTTGATGGTTCTGGTGCTGGTATTGGAAGTCTGAGTGTTAGTGGAGTATCTACATTTAGTGGTTTAGTCAATGTAGATGCTGGTATTGCTGCTAACACTGCGATTATTGAAGATCTGACAAATAATCGTGTTGTTATTGCAGGATCTGGTGGTGAACTTGAGGATAGTGGCAACTTAACATTTGATGGAACTACATTAGCAGTCACAGGTGATGAAACTGTAAGTGGTAAAATTACAGTTGGATCAGGAGCAAGTGTTCATGCCTCTACAGGTAATGCTGCGTTTGCTGGTATTGTAACCACAGGCGGTGCTCTTATCGTTGGTGCTGGTGCAACAATCAGTGGAGACATATTACCAGACGCTGATGGATCAAGAGATTTAGGTTCTTCTACAAAAGAGTTCCAAGATCTATTCATAGATGGAACTGCAAATATTGATAGTCTTGCTG
>Ga0163179_10000847_pt1 | contig 21857 bp, 22 predicted proteins | sample AtlANTMetagenome_FD_109643 | JGI IMG/M metagenome (GOLD analysis project Ga0163179, IMG submission 109643) | Marine eukaryotic phytoplankton communities from the Atlantic Ocean - Atlantic ANT 2 Metagenome | ecosystem: Environmental > Aquatic > Marine > Oceanic | place: North Atlantic Ocean...
ACTGCTAGAAGAACTGCTAGAAGAACTGCTAGAAGAACTTGAACTGCTACTACTGCTCGTGGTAGTTGTAACTGTTGCTGAAGTACCTGCTGTACTAGCAGCAACGGTAGTAGCAGCAGTAGTGGTAGAAGCAGTTGTAGTAGTGGTAGATGTCGTTGCTCCTGCTACTCCAACTTGTACAACTGTGCTGCCAGGTCCATTATCGTAAGATTTTACTGTACCTACATCAACATTTCTATCTACACTTCCAGCAACATATCCAGTAATATCTAAGAACCTCGCTGCTACGCTCATCGGGGTTTTTTTATTGTTATATTCGTCTAATTCTCTATGAGGTTCATATGATACTAAATCTTCAAATTCGTTTGTTATAAGATCAACCATAGTAGGTCCAGGTATTCTTATTAACCTTTTTTGCTCATTTAGGTGATATTCGTATTCGTAGTTACTTACAGGATAAATGGAATCTGCTTCTGACTTTGTTGTACCATCTGGTAAGACTGCTCTAAATGTCTTATTAACTTCAACACCCTTTTTTAAGAAAACTATATTATTATAGAGAATTTCTTGAGTTTCGTGATGATGGAGATCATCAGGATTATCATATTTGTTACGACAGAATTCTTGAAGTAAAGGTATGGTCATAGGCCATTCACCATATACATCGGTTACGCTATTTGCTAACAAAAGAACCCAATCTAAGAATGGATTATCAAGAAACCTTCCTGCTAGTGATGATGGAGTTTCACCATCTTCAATAATATAGGTTTCAAAACTATTAACAAATGATTCAAGATCTGGTCTTACTTTAACTCTTCTGAAGATATTTTTAACTAAACGATATTTGAAGGATTCTGTATCTGAAACACCTTCTCCTACATATACATTTGGTAAGTAATCGAAAAATTTCATTAGTAACCATTCTCCATATCTGTTTTAGAAATAAGTCTTGTTTCGACGAATTGAAGACCTAGTTGTATTGCTGGAACTTGTATCATACTTCCATCAAATCGTTTAAATGATGTATATTGATTGTCAGGTGTATAATTGACTGATATGCCAGTACAGAATGATGGATGCATTTTAAAGTGCATCGTTGCAGTACCACCAGTAGAACCAGTTGCAGGGTTGTACCATGTAGTACTACCTTCTGCTGCTCTTATAAATCTCATTTCAAAATGATCTGGAATTTGGAAGAATCTTTTGTTATATCCCCAAGAACCTGAATCCTTAAAGAATCCGTCAACATCACCTTTTCCGTTTATTGCATCTTTTAACTTTTGAATCTCGTCAGATTTAGTTGCGTTGCCTCCTTTATTGTCATTAGCAGTTTTATCCCAACCGTTATCAAGACCCGATAGTATATCAAAATCACCACCTGTATCTGCAGCACTACCAACTATAGGAGCCATACCACTTTTAAGAAATCTTATAATAGAGGCAACTTCGCTTGCTTCTCTTGCATTACGAGAAACCATTTTGACGTTAAATGTATGAGTCCTAAATCCCATTGTTTGGAATATTTGCTCACTAAATGGGTTAAATACTCTTCCTTTACTTAATGCTTGTATAGTGTTGGCATCCATTTGACCTTTTAGTCCCAACATATTACCAAAAGCATTTAATATGCCAGCAACACCAGCATTAGTAAATTCTGGTAATGCAGCATTAGCAGCACCTTGGATGGTTTTAGTCAAATCATCCATATTATTATTTTGTATTCCTTCTAATGCAGCAATACCAGTAAGACCAACATCAACTTTACTATAACCTGCTTGATATGCTGTAGATAGTTGAGGAGGCATAGCAATATATGCTACATCAGGTTTATATTCTTTGCTAATCTTGCTTTGGTCAGGTACGTTCATTCCATAATATTGATTTTCACCAGAACCATATTTTATTCTACATCTTTTAAAGCATATGTAATCCACCGCTTCAGTTGGTGATTCGGTTACATTACTACCATCAGCATCTGAAACGGGCACCTTATATGGATATCTGTAAATAGTCAACTTTCTACCTAAATAATACGTGACCTCTATGTATTTATGCGTTATCAAGGTAAGTATCGTGTAAGATTTCCTCGGAAATACAAAGGCAACCCTCATAATGTGGTATACCGTTCATCATGGGAATATAAATTCATGAAATGGTGTGAAAGTACCCCTTCAGTCCTTGAATGGGGTAGTGAAGAGATTGTCATTCCTTACATTAGTCCTGTTGATGGTAAAAGTCATCGTTATTTCCCTGATTTTTATGTGAAAATCGGTAAAAAGAAATATATTGTTGAAGTTAAACCATTTAAACAAACACAGGAACCAAAGACCCAAAAAAGACATACCAAGAGATATATTAATGAAGTTATGACTTGGGGTGTCAATACGGCAAAATGGAAAGCAGCAACAAAATTTTGTAATACCCATAGTTGGGAATTTATGTTAATTACTGAAAAAGAACTTAAAATTTAGAATTATGTTAGGAGCAATCGTTTCAGCAATCGGAAAATTTGTTGGTACTGCCATATTAGACTCATCAGTATTTTCTGGGGGTGATAATGGTATACCAGATAAAGATACTGCTGCATATCCATCTTTACAACAATTTACTTCTTTTTCAAAGGAAGAGGATAACCATCCTAGTTATTCAAACTTATTCTCGGTGCAGGTAGCATCACCTAGAATAATGAGGACTTACTTTAATAGTACTATATTCAATACTGAAACTGGTGATCTTAGAAATCTATTGAATTATTATGCTAATAACCTAAGTCTTCCTACTAAACAGGTAACAACAGGACAGATTCTGAATGTAGGTTCTGCGTATAAGTATGCTACTGGTTCTGCTTTTAGTCAGATAAATGTTAATTTTATGATGCCACGATCTCAATTAACAAGAACATTCTTTGAGAAATGGACAAGTATAATGGCAAACGATGCTAATCAATATACAGAGTTTTATGATGAATATGTTTCTCCTAGAATGAGAATTTATAAATGGGAAAGAGGAGGTGGAGATCTTGCTGCATATAATGATGCTACTATGGCTGCTATGAAAAATAATCCAGGTGTTGACTGGTCTGTTGCAAGACAATATAAAGTTACTGGGTGTTGGGAATTGAGAAATGTGTTCCCATATAATATTGGAACAATTCAACTAAATAATGCTGCAGCTGCTGTTACTAATTTAACAGTAGCATTTTATTATGAACGGTATAGATTCTATCCAGAGGATGCTTTTAATGATAATGGTATAACTAGTACTATTACTATACCACCTGATTCTTATTGGGATGGTGATGGTTCTCAATCAATATCAAATAATACTGTTAATATGGTTGTTAGAAACTAGACCTAAATAATTTTACTGAATTGAATTTTTATGGCATTACCTAAATTAAATGTACCTAAGTACAAATTAAAACTACCTTCTGATGGTAGAACTGTAAACTATAGACCATTTCTTGTTAAAGAAGAAAAACTACTTCTTTTGGCAACTGAAACAGGTGAGCAAGCAGATCTTATAACTGCTATCAAAGATATTATTGCAGCATGTACTGATATCAAAGATATTGAAAAATTATCTACATTTGATATTGAATTTGTTTTTCTTCAAATTCGTACCAAATCTGTTGGTGAATCTGTAGATTTATCTGTAACTTGTCCTGATGATGGTGAAACAGCAGTTGCAGTTTCTATTCCTTTAAGTGAGATCAAGGTTCAAAAGACCAAAGGTCACAAAAAGGATATTAAATTAACTGAAGAAGTGATGATTAGTATGGGGTATCCTAGTTTAGATACTTTTGTGAAAATGAATTTCACTGATGAAGAAGTTAATGTTGAACAAATTTTTGAAATGGCAGCAAGTTGTGTTCAATCAATTACTGATGTTGAAGAAGTACATGATTGCACTTCTATGGATAAATCAGAAATAATGGAATTTTTTAACCAATTAAGCAGTAAGCAATTTGCATTTATTCAAGATTTCTTTGAAACTATGCCTAAATTGACTCATACTGTTAAGATTACTAATCCTAAAACAAAGGTTGAAAATGAAGTGGTATTAGAAGGACTAGCAAGTTTTTTCGCATAGCTCTTCTTCACACTACCCTTAGATCTTATTATGAAGGTAACTTCGCATTAATGCATCATCACAAGTGGAATCTTGAATATATTGATAATTTAATGCCCTTTGAGAAAGAAATCTATTTAAATTTACTGATGGGATTCTTAAAGGAAGAAGAGCGAAGATCAAAAGAGCAGCAAGCACAGAATGGCTAAGATCACTCCATATAAATTAGCAAGAGTAGGTGCTACACAAGGTAAGGTTGCACCGTCGGTTGCTACTGCTCGTTTGACTACCATTTCTGTCAATAGATTGGGTAGTGCTATCACAGGTATGGGTGGCGTAGTTGATGATATAAGAAGAATAGAAGTATTAAAGATTAGAGATGCTAAACTTGCAGCAAAATTAGAACGCAAGAGATTACAAAGAGAGCGAGATCAAGCTGCAGAAGATAAGGTTGAACAGGATAAACTTACTAAGAAAGGTGGAATTAAATCAAAATTAAAACCTACTGGTAAGCAGAAAGGTATGTTAGACAGTCTGTTGCCTAAATGGCTTCAGTTGCTTAAACCAGTTTTTGATTTTATTGCAAAATTAATTGCAATTCCTATAATTCGGGAAATGCTAAAATGGTGGGGTGATCCCGCAAATAAGGAAAAAGTCGAAACTTTTTTCTATAAAGCAAATGTAATATTTAAAAAGTTAAAAGAGTTTGGTAATTGGTTAGTTAACGATAAACTATTGGGGGGATGGGATAAACTTACTAATGCAGAAAGTACTTTTAAAGACAGGATTGAAGGACTTGGAGATCTTTTAAAGGGGATTGGTGTAGCTGCAATTTTATTAAATCCCTTTTCAACATTTGGATATGCCCTTACAGGCATGGGATTTTTAATTAAAAACATATCTGGTTGGTTAGAAGATCCTTTTGCTTTTTTAAGACTTGATAAACCAAGTGGACGTAGTGGTGGAAATAAGAATGTAGACAAGGGTAAAAGTAAAAAGGTAAGTGATAAGCAAAGAGTAAAGAATAAGTATCAAAAATTTAAGGCTAATAAAGGAGGACTTAATTGGAGGAATAAGGTTAAGTTAAAGACCATCAAACTTCCTGATGGTAGTAAGGTTTCGTTTGATCCCAAGAAAACTAGGGCAAATTATACTTTAAAAGATGGTACTAAGATAACAGTTAAGGGTAAAACTCCTTTTATTGATGGAATAACGAAGAATAAAACTCTTTGGCAAAGTATTAAGAGTTTCGGTTCTAAAACAGGTACTTTCCTTAAGCAGAATCCTTTAAAATCTCTTAAGCAAACTGGGCAGTTTGCACTAAAGAATAAGCAAGGGATTGCTTCAGGTATTAAAGGTTTTGGAGTTGGTTATGCTATTGATTGGGCTGTTGATAATACTCTTATAAAAGGTATTGATTTAGGTTTTCATCAACTTCGTAAGAAAAATCTTGATAATGATATAGACAAGCATGGTATTGATAATGTAATTGGAGCATTAAATAAGGCGATAGATAAAGAATCCAAGTTGCCAAAGGCACCTTGGTGGAATATGGGATTCAAACAATCAGGGGTGCATTACGATGAAAAGAGAGTTGAAGAGTTTAGTAGGAGACTTGAGTATGCTAATGAACAGAAAAAGAAGATAGATGGTAATATACCATCGGTAGTTAAGGGTGTTATTAAGAAAGAGGAGGATAATACTCCAAAGAAAGGTAATTGGCTTACTAATCTTTTTAGTAGTGGTAAATCTGAATCAAAACAACCTGAAGTAAAAGTAGAACAAAAAGTAGAGAAAAAGAAAAAGAGTAGTTGGTGGAGTAATTTATTTGGTGGTAATAAGAAAAGTACAAATAAACAAAATTTTGTTACACCTAAACAAACATTTACAAAGAAAGAAACTTCTAAAAAGAAACCTTGGTGGAAATTATGGATGTCTGGTGGAAAACAGAAGAAACTTCCAGAATTTTTCATAGGTAAGATTTTTAGAAAAATTACTAAAACAGTTAGTAATGTCGTTAGTGGTGTAGGTAGTGCTGTTAGTGGTATTGTTGATACTGTTGGTAGTGTATTACAAAATCCAATAGTAAGTACTGCATTATCATTTGTTCCAGGTGTTGGACCTATTATAGGTGCAATAAATGCAGTCCAAAGTCTTGCAAATGGAGATATACTTGGTGCAGTAATGCAGGGTTATGGTGCTTTAGGTAATTTCTCTGCTATTGGTACTACTGCTAAGTCTATGGTAAACACTCCTGACTGGATGTTGAACTTGCGTATGAGTGGGTTTGGTCAAGGACTTGCTAGTATGCATAGTGGTATAAGTGGTGCTGTTAGTGGTATTACATCTGGTTGGAATAACTTTATGGGTTCTGATATTGGTAAACTTGGTAAAAATGTGTTTACAGGTTTGACTGGTGGAGGATGGGGTGGTGCTATTCAACAAGGTCTTGGTATGACTGGATTAATGGATGATGGAGCATTCTTTGGTGCTGGTGGTACTATGTCCAATTTTGGATCATTCTTATCCAATAATAATCTTAGTGGAATTGGTAATATGTTCCCTGGAATTGGGAATATGATCAGTAATAGTCCTTTTGGTGGTTTACCAGGTTTAAGTGAGTTATTTGATGGGTCATTCTCACCTATGAGTGCTATTGGTAGTATGGCAGAAAATGCTGGTGCTGGTGGATTATTCAGATCTGTAATGGGAATGTATCAAGGAACTACTGATTACTATACTGGAATTAAATCAGTTGCTGAAGAGATTGGAATGGGAACTGAGGCATTTGGTGTAATAGATAAAGGTAGAGATTTATTTAATAAGTCTAAGCAATTTGCATTAGAGCAACCTGATATAGAGATTATTCCATTAATCGCTCCAATAATATTAGAACAACCTGTTATTGCTCCTAAAGTTAAAAAGCAATTGCTTAAGATAGTTGGATAAATATAAAGAGGTGATCATTTTATAAATGGCAACAACTGTAAAAAAGGGAGCAAAAATTAATTTTTATAAGTTCGTTTCACCTAAAACGGAAGGGGCTCAAGGTGCTGATGCGAATGCAGCACTTACTAATTCATTACGAGGTAATGTAAGAGCAGTTAATAGTCTTGGTAAGACTGTTAATTCTATAGGTAAAGTAGTAGTAGGTATTAAAAAGACAACTTATCAAGCATTAATAGAACAAAGAAAGAATAGAATAAAATTTAAACCTTTATATAACAAACCTAAAGCAGTATCTACAACGACATTTTTTAAGAAAATGGCAACAGGTAAAGTTCCTGGATTTTTGGAATCTTTACTTAATCTTCTTGCTAGTTTGTTTAAATTCTTTGTTGGAAGAGCAATATTAAAATGGTTAGCAGATCCTAAGAATCAGGAGGCAGTAAGGAAAGGTATAGAAGTTATTGGTAAGATGCTTAAGATTGTTGCGTCTTGGGCTAAATTTGGAACTAATATGGCATTTAATGGTCTCTATGAGATGCTTGCGGATGATAGTACCTGGTGGGAACGACTGGTAGGATTTGGTAAATTTATTGTAGGTATTGGTACTTTATTGTTACCATTAAGATGGTTGACTATTGGTGGTGTAGGAAGATTAGTTGCTGATCTGAAAGGATCTATTGCTCTTGTTAAGACTGCTATTGTAGGAATAAAAGCTTGGGTTGCCACGGCAGCTGCAGGACCATTGGGATTCTTGTTTATTGCTGGTGGTGTTGCTGCTATGGCAGTATTACTGAATAAATTATGGAATCAGCGAGATAGAATTGATGCAACATTGGAAGCAGATGACTCAAAGAGACAGGCATTAATTGATGAAGGGATGGATCCAGGTGATGCTGAAGCATTAGTACAAGGAACAAGAACTGAAGATGCTGGAGGTAGTGGTAGTTTTAATAATTTACCAGATCTTTTTAATGATCCTCTTGGGTTAAGAAATGATCCTTTAGGTTTAGGAAAATTTGCTACTGGTGGTAAATTAGCAGAATATGCTTCTGGAGGAGGATGGATACATGGACCTCAAAAGGGTTATCCTGTTAGTCTTGATGGTGGAGGAGAACCTGATTTTATAGGACATGGTACAGAATATGTGGCAAGAAAGGGTGATGGTACGGCATTTATAGTTCCTTTTGACACTAAATCAACTAGAGTTAATCCTAATCTTACTAGTACTCGTCTTAAAGAAGCAAAGAGTATGGGGTATGATTTGAGTGGACTTGAGAAAGCAAGTGGTGGTAATTTAGATAAGAAGATATATTTACATTGGACAGGTACTGGATATAATTTTAAAGAGAAAGGAAGATATCATTCTATCTTCCAAGGTAGTGGTGATAAATTCCAAGCAACTCCTTATGATCAGCAAATTAATCATACACCTGGTCGTAATAAAAATTCTGTAGGATTAGCAGCAGCAAGTATGGCAGGTAGACCTTTTATGGATTATCCACCAAAAGGTGCCCAAATGAATTCTATGATGAAAGAAGCAGCAAGAATTGCTATGGGATGGGGATGGAAACCTAGTGATGTTAGTCGTTCTAGTGTCATGACTGCTGGTGAAGCAGCATCTAATTTGGATGGAAAAAAAGCTACTGCAAATTATGGTCCTGTTCCTTGGGGTGGAACTGGAGAACGTACAGATTTTTATAAGACTAGAAAAAATGCTCCAGATGGTTCTGGTGGAAATGACCTTCGTCGGATGATGATTAATTTTATGAATTCTAGGGAAAGAATGAAAGAAAAAGGTGATACAAAGGATAAAAATGTTGAGATGAATTTACTTCAAAGATTAGTGTTAGCAGAAGCAGCAAATCAAGGAGATATTGGAATGGCTTTGGTTGCTAGATCTGTACTTAATAGACAGGGTATTATTAATGCTGGATCATCACCTGGCACATTTAATGCTAAGAGTGGAAGTCTTACTGATATCATATATGGAAGTGGTCAATATCAACCTATAAGTGATGGATCTATTAATAGAAAATTTTCTGATATGCAAATGGCATCAGCAGCAAGAGCAATTGGATTAGCACAAAATTCTAATGCTTTAAGATCTCGTCTTATTTCTTCTGGTTATGATGAGAGTGTAGTTAATAAGTTAATAGGTTCTACTGGATTTAGAAGTGGATCAGCATTTAATGATAAATCCCAAAATGTTAATAGAACTAAGTATGGGGATCATATTTTTAATACTGCTGGTAATGATGATCTTAATGTCTTGTGGCCAGAGAGAAATAAGAAATATGGAGGAGGTGCTGGAGGAGGTGCTGGAACTTATAAGGATAAGATGAAGTCTCAGAGATCTGGTGCTACTGATATTATGGATATCCTAAATGGTGGAGGTTCTGGAGTATCTGGTAGAGGTAAAGGTGGTGGTCAGGGTAATTCAAGAGGAGGAAAGGGTGGAGGTCGTTCAGGAAGTATTGATGCGTCTACTGCAGGTAAGATTAAAAAACAAACTGATGATAGAAATCGTGCAAGAAAAGAGATGAATAGGAGAACTTTAGAAGTTGTTCAAACAGCATTAGGTGCTATTGAACAGCAGAACGCAAGTAGTAGAGCATGGGTACAACAGGCAAATGCAACAGCGTCTGCAGTATTGGGTGCTGCTGATACACCTATGACAGTTTCTGGTGGTGGTGGAGGAGGAGGAAGAGGTTTTTCTGGACCTTTCAATAGTGGTGGTGCCAATAATATATTTGGTATTGCGACTTCAGTATTAAATTCTTTTAACAATCCTTTGAGAGGTCTATTTAAATGAGTACTATGCATGACGGTTCTCTTGAAAGAGAACAATTAGGTGAAATTGCAATTAGTATTTCATTATATCGTAATGGTGCAAGATTAGAATCTCCTAGTGGAGAATACGATTTAATTGAATTTCTTAAAGGGTGGGATATATCTGAAAGTATTGGAGCTGCAACATTAGAAGCAAGATTTGTTTTTGAAGATTCTGCAGGTATAATCGGTGCTATGAGTGGATCGGAAATATTTAAACTTACTGTTTCTAGTTCTATTCAAGATAGAAGTTATTTTTTAAGATCTTATACTATTGAATCTCGTCAAAGAACTAATCAAATGAATGATATGTATATTGTTCATGCATGTTCTGATGAGTTTGTAAAAAATGAAGTTGTAAACGTTTTTGGTCATAGTGATGTAATTTTTAAAAATAAAACAGAATCATCTCAGATTATTAAAACCTTATTGAAGGACAAGAGATTTATTGGTTCTAAAAAGAAATTTTATACTGAAACAACAATAAGTAAAAACCAATTTGTAGCTCCAAATTGGAGACCATTTGATACTGTTTATTGGGTATCTCAACGTAGTATAAGAAAATCTAAAAAAGGTGGTACTATACAAAATGCTTTTGCTTTTTATGAAAATGCGATGGGATATAATTTTAAATCTATTGATAAGATGGTTGATGATGTTAATGAACAAACTGCAGATAAAACAAATAAGACTACAGGTAAAGCAAAGTTATATACCTATGAATTTAAACCTAAGAACGTAGATCAAAATACTGATCAATTTGGAATTAGGAGTGTTGTTTTTCCTGATGAAAGAAATTTTCTTATGGGATTAAGACACGGTACATGGTCAGGTTATAGTATAGGATTTGATCCAAATACAGTTGCTAATTCTAAAATGGGAACTAGTACTGATATGAATGTAGATGCATTTCAATATAGTTTGTCTAGTATGTGGAGTAAAATGTCCCATTTGAATGGAACTAAAGATATTAATCCAGTTAAGACATTTGATAAGGATATTCAAGACATGATGAATTATCCTAAAAGAGTTAGGTATACTGCTCTTCCAAATCAAATATTTGATCCTAAGTATAAGAAAAATCCCCAGAAGAATTATGAACAGTTAGTTGAATTGCAAGCATATCAATGGATGAGGTTAGAGTCTATAAAGACGATTAAATTGATGATTGTAATACCTGGTAATCTAGATTTATATGCAGGTTGTGGTATTAATATTATTATACCTTCTACTGTAAAGTCTGGATCTCAAACTATTGTTGATAAAAAATATAGTGGTCGTTATCTAATTGGTAAAGTCACGCATTCTTCTACTGGTCAAACTATGACAACGGAGTTATTGCTTATGAAGGATACTATGTTCACAACTCAAAACTTAATGGCATCAGGATCTACCCAAAAGAGTAAAAGTACGGTATCATCAATATAAATAATACTGTATAACTAGGGGTAACTTCCTATGACAACAATTGAAGCACACATAGAGCACGATAAAGAACTACTTGATGATCCCACTATTAGTCCTGCTGCACGTAGACACGTTAAAGAAGAGTTGCATGATCTAATAGAGTATGAAGAGCATCATCACGATGAGATAGTAGCAGGAGATCATCACGATCCTAATTGTTTAGAATTATTCTGTGATCAGAATCCAGATGAACCAGAATGCTTAGTATATGACGATTGATGAGTAATTTTTTATCATGTTTACTTGGCACTTGGTCTAATAAATTTCAAGCACAATCTGCTCCCACTCTCTACCGACAAGTATTTGTTCGGTGGGAGAGTAAGGGGGATTTTTTGCATTCTATTCACTGGAATAGAAAAGAAGAGCATAGTCCATATTTAAAAACAAATAAAAAACTAAAAATAATCTCCGATACTGAAGTTATACTTGAGCATTGGGGTGGTACTTATAGTGGATTGACACGTGATGAATCCTGTGATATGATCATGAAATATGATGGAACTGCATGGATGGGTCAGTTTGATACAAGTATGGAAGATGATGGTGAGACTATTACAGGTCATGCAGAACTTGCTTTATATGGACATAAATTGTTCATGAGAGACAGGTTTTTAGATTCTCAGGGGAGGATCCGTTGGGGTGCAGATGAAATTTACAAATACATTAGAGTTTAATTATGGGTGCACATGCTTGGTTTCCAACTCCAGTATATATTGAGGGTTCAAATGATGAAACCATACAAAAAGAACTTTTTGAGGTATATAATAAATTAGAATTTTCTCAAGTTGAGGGATGGTCTCCTCATACTCATGAGTTAAATTCAAAACCTTTTGGTAGGAATATACTTAAAGAGTATGAGTGTTATAATTTTTTAGATTTTTTAGATTCTCATATAAAAAGATATTTACAAGCAATTGGATTTGAAGGTCAGTATGGACCAAATCAACAACAATATGATATCCGTTCATCATGGTTTACTAAAACAAAGAAAGGTAAATATGCACATGTTCATAATCATGGATCTAGTGATTTATCTGGAGTATATTATTTACAGACTAATGGGAAAGATGGTAATTTAATTTTTAAGAGTATTCATGAGTATTTACAATCTAACTATATTTTTGAACATACTTGCGAGGATATACAATTACCAGTAGAGAAAGGTTTAATAGCACTTTGGCCTGGTATTCTTAATCATGGTACTCAAGTTAATGAAACAGACCATGAAAGAATTAGTCTTAGTTTTAACATTCATTTTAGACGCTAAATATAATATAAGGAAACTCTGCAAAGATAATGCTAGGAACTATTGATGGTATAACTCAAGAACCCCAAGTAAATTTCGTTGGTAAAGATGGATTTTATTGGTGGGTTGGTGAGGTAGAAAGTAATGAAGACCCAGACGAGTTAGGACGGGTTAAAGTTCGTGTGCTTGGTTATTACACTAATGTTAGTGGTGGTACTACAGCAGATCTTCCAGAAAAGAATTTACCTTGGGCAACAGTATTACAACATACTTCTCAGCCAGGTAATGATGGACAAGGTGAGAGTTCTGGACAACTGCAGCCAGGTGCTATTGTCATGGGATTTTTCATGGATGGTGAGAATGCTCAGATGCCGATTGTTATCGGTGTAATGCGTGTTAATAAATCAGATCAATCTCAAGACGAGAAGAAATTCACTATTACAGGTGAAAAGATGGAACCTGGTGTTGGTGTTAATCGTTCTGCTTTACATCCATTATTCCCAAATGAAATAATGGCAAGCACTAAGGCAGAAGGTTATCATCGTCAATCAGAAAAGAATACAGTTGCATTAATTAATTCTAATTCTGATGTTGGTGGTCCTGGATCTCCATGTAATATTGGTTCATATCCAGGTCTTGCTGGTAGTAGTACTAATGCTACTAAACCAAAACAACCTTCTAAACCTATTCCTGCTGCTAATGGTGTAGGTGGTCCTTGGAAAACTTTAGAATATCAATTAAACTATCTTATTGAGGATATTGCTGATACTGCTGGAAAATTAGTTAAAGCAGAGGATGGTGATTTTCTTGATGTTGCTACAGGTAAAATAGTAACTGCAAAGGTATTAACTGCAAAACTTCAAAACTTTTTAGGATCTGTCTTTGCACAGGTTGTCTCTGCTATTCGTCAACAGTTAGCAAACCTTGCTGAGTCTTTACAATTAGCAAGTCTTCTTGGTAGTGCAACTGGTGCTCCATATGTAACTTGGACTGTTATACAAACAGCAGTTACAACTATATTGAAAGCATTATGTGCTGTTGATAGTAAGATTATTAATTTTATTCAAGATCCTATTGGAAGTGTTACTGATATTCTCAGTAGTTTCCTTGATGGTGTTATTGATAAAGCTGCTATGGTACTCCAAGGAGTTCAAGCAACTATTGATAGTGTTGTTTGTAGTGTTCAGAAGGTTCTTAATGACGTTCTAAAGATTATTACTACAGTTAAATCTACAGTAGATAGTATTGGTAAGGCAAAAGAAATCATAGAAGCATGGCAAAAGGGAAGTGAAATTTTTGCTGAAGGTTTTGATTTAGTTAAGAATGGTATTGGATCAATTTCAGGATTGCTTGCTTTATTCATTAAATTTCTTGGTGGTAATTGTGATAGAAAACCTGATGGTGGTGCAGATACAGTAGGTTGGTATCCTTTATTTGGTGTAACACATTGTACTGATGCAGAACTTGCTGAGATTAATAAACTTCGAGGTAATACTAGAGGTACTTGTGGTGCTAGTGATTCTAGTAGTGGTAGTCTTTTTGATTCTATTTTTGAAGAAGCAGATCCATATTTAACTGTTGCTAAGACTTTTATTGATGGTGCATATGAAATGCATATGGGTACACCTGGACGTAGTGCAACACAGAGAAAAGATGCTAGTGGTACTACTCATACTTCAGTAAATTTAAATAACTATAATTTTGCAAAATGGAAAGCATATCAAGCAGCAAGATTAGAAGCAGAAAAAACTGGAACTAAGAAAACTGATGAGGAGTTAAAGACTCAAGCAGAACAAACAGTAAAGTCAAATAATAGTAATAAAGGTGATACTGGTAATTTAGTTGCTGATCATATTAGTTGGGCAGGTAATCGCACACAAGAAGTTCATGGTGATGATTGCATGGCAATTGATAATGATAAATGCGAAACAATTTATGGTGATTATCATTTAGATGTTGTTGGTGATTGTCACATATCAGTTGGTGGAGGATTCTTCTTTAATGCACAAGGTGCTCCCAAGAGTGTTGATAAAAAAGGAAATAAGAAAAATACTAAGATACAGAAGCATACAATCAACTTTGGATCTGATGTTGATGTAAGTACTGCTGGTGCTAAATTTGAATTACAAGGTGCTGAATGCAATATAGCATCTGTTAAAACGTTAATAGAAAATACTGGAGATTTTAAAGTAAAATCTGGTGCTGTAACTATAAGTGGTGTTGATACTGTTATTAGTGCAGATAATGCTATTCATAATGTTGCTGCTCACATATACAATCAAGTAAATACACCACCAACTACACCTAAAGCAAAGACTGGTATATTAACTGTATGTGCTGGATCTATTGATACTGTTCTAACTCCTGGCGGATCTGCTACTGATGCTATACCTAGATATACTATAGTTAATCCATCTGGTCCTTTCTCTGGTACTTTTGGTGCTACAGGATATAACTGTAATGTTCTGACTGGTGCTTGGAATGTTAACGTTGCGGGTGGTCTAGCAGTAATGACCGCTAGTACCAATATAACCCTTGCTGCTGGTAAAGCTATGGCTTTAACTGCTGGTGCAACGATCAAAGCATTCTCTGCTACAATCCATTTGAACTAATTGCTTGACATTCTGATTGACCCATGCTATGATTAGTTTGCGAAACAAAGAGGTTCCTGACTAGTCTGACTTAGAAGCAGACACATGACTGTTGGGGTAATACACTTGATTCCTTCTTATGTTTCGCTCACCCATTTGAGGTTCCCATGTCTGACAGTGTACTTGAAGAAGTTTACATTAATTTTTCTAAGAGACAAGTAACTCTTATTTCAGATCTTGGTGAAGCAAAAGATATTAATTGGAAATGGGATGATGAGGGTAGAGAGGGATTTGCTGAAACTGTAGAATTAATACAGAAAGTAGTAGATTCTGAAGATATAACATACACTTTTTCAACCTATGACTGACGTTCAAGATATTACAGAAGAAGAAGCAGTTAGTAATTTAGCATTTCTTCTAAAAATGACAGATAGAAATCGTACTGTATGGAGAATTGCATGTGAAGATGGATCTGTTGCTTTATTATCACCAGTTATTCAATCTGGTCCTCCTATAGATAAGGATGTTTTAGATGCAGTAGAAGAATTTAGACAAGAAGTAATTGCTGATGAATCTGATGCATGATCTTAGTACATTTGCTCCAGACCATTCTATCTTTGAAATTAATAATCCATACCCTGAAAAGAAGGTATTAAATAAGGATTGTGATTATCTAGTATTTGATGATTTTCTTAAAAAACCTGATGAATACAAGGAAGTTCTACAACAATTTCCTGTATTTCCATCAGATTTTTTTTATGACACATCATCACCAGGATGGAGACAAATTATACCATTTGAGTTCTTTAGTAATATAGAGAATATGCTTGGTAATTGGACGGGATCAGATACTTGGGTACAACAGTCATTTACTAACATCTATAGGTCTGGTATGCCATGTAATTGTAAATCATGGTATCCTCATCAAGATAGTATGAATTATGCTCTTAATTTATGGTTATGTGATGGACCTGGAGGTACAGCATTTCATACTTGGAGAGGTAGGTATCATGGTTTAGGTTTACCAGAAGAAACGCAAGGACGTATATTTAATAAACAGGTTAAAGGTAATTTTGAATATGAGGAGTTTCGTGGTGATGATGAATGGGAAATGTATCACTTAGAACCAGTAAAATATAATCGTGCCATTTTTTATAATGGTAATAATTTTCATTCTGCTTTTATTCCAGAAGGATCGTATCAAAACAATAGTAATGACTTCTGGGATCAGAGTCATTGGAGATATTCTTTAGTTCTCATGGGAGGGGTTGACAAAACTAAATAACTACTCTATAATTTACAGGTAAGCGAGGCAGACCGATGTTCCTCAAAAGCCATGAAACTCCTCGGAAGATGGGACGTAACTTTAAATCAAAGTTAGCGTCTGCACGTTTGCGACAGTTAAAAAAACGCACCAAGATGTTTGTAAAAAAATTGAATAAGTCTTTATAATGTTACATACACCTTGGCCGCAGTCCTTTTATTCTAGAATCCTTGCTCCAAATAGGAAAGAATTAGTATCTTTTATTAAAGATGAAAATGCCTTTCTTCATCCAGATCAAGAATTTAGATGGGGGAATGACTGTCTCATGGAGAAAAAACAGAGGTTGGGTGATTATAATAAAATCATCGAACTTCTTTCTCCTAGTTTAAGAATTTTTTGGAATGAGATTAGACAAGTAACTAATGTAGATATAATAGAGAATCTTGATGTTCAAGTTAATGAAGCATGGAGAAACTATTATACTAAAGGTAATTTCCAAGAAGTACATGACCATCCAGGATGTCAGTTAGTATGTGTAATATTTGGTAATGAATGGGAAACTGATTTCTCTAGATTTTTTATAATGAATCGACATGGTTCTGAAGTAGATGTTTTTTGGAAGAGTATTATTCCTGTTGATCAAATATGGATGAAACCAAGAGAAGGAGATGTAGTTTTTATTCCACCTTGGATGTTACATGGTGTTAGTCCACATAAATCCGATAAAACTAGAATTACTGCATCTGTTAATTTAAATTTTAGATTTATAAACCAACCTAAGTTTCTAGGCAATAACCCATGAATATACAACCAATATTTCCCGTAGAACTTTTTTGGTGGAAATGGGATGGTGATATGGAAGATATTTTATATAAAGCAAAGAAGTTAAAACAAGGTAACTTTGGTCAATCTGTTCCTGACTTACACAATAATGAAGAATTTGAAGAGTTATTTAAATTTTTCCATAAATGTTTGGGTGAAGTTAAGAATTTTTATGATCTTCAATGTGATGAGTTGAGAATTGTTAGTGCATGGATGAACAAATATGTTACAAATACAGGACAAGATTTTCATCAACATCCTATGAGTGCTTTTAGTGGATGTTTTTATCTGAATGATGGTGCACCCATAACATTTAAAGATCCTATTTCTGTTAGACAGAATGAAACTACTATACCTATTGGTAGACAGAATGTTGATAGACGTGCTGATTTCCCTGCTGTTAAAGGCAATTTAATGATATTTCCACATTGGTTAGAACATGGTTTATGGAATGGTTTACCTGAAGATAGATGGTCTTTAGCATTCAATTCTTTACCTAATGGAAGGATAAATTGTGATTCTAATTGTGTATCTTCAGCAGCATGGGACTTGAGACACAGTTTCGTGTGATATATAATACAGATTGCATTACACATCATGAGAGACAAATTAATTAGAGCACTTTTAGCACATGCTAATGGAGATATCCAAAAACATGTAGCAAATGTAGAGGTTTATTTAACTAACCCTGCAGGTATTGGTGAGCATTCTGATATTACAGAAGCAATCGAAACAGAATTAAATATAATTGCTAAGTATCAAGACCAGATTGATGTTATAAATACCTACTTCAGAGGTAAAGAAAAAGTACAATCACTTAATGAAGGATCTTAAGGCAGCGAAGAAGTTAATAAAATTGGCTAAGAAACATCCCGATTGGTATTCCAAAAAGGATGTTTTTTATGCTAAAATGATAAAGAAACAACTCAAAAAGGAGAATCAAAGTGAATGATGCTAATGTAATAATCACACCTGAACAGGGCGAAGACGAATTGGTTTCCCAAATAGCATCACTTGCTTCTAGGTTAGGGGGAAAGATGGAACAAACGATAACACTTAATAGTGTAGGTAGATCATCTAAAAAAATTATTGTAGAATATGATGTACACCAAAAAGAAGTCTGAGCGTGTATAAATAGACTTGTAGCAAAACGTATGATTATTCGTGGCAACTAAGAAGATATCACAGTTAGAAACTATATCAGACTCCAACTTGTCAGGAGAAGCGATTCTTCCCGTTGTGGTATCTGATCCATTGATTCCTAACCGTAAAGCAAAAGTAAATCAATTATTCAGAGGTGTAAGTCAGGGAACTAAAGCATCACCAGGTGTAGCTTTTGACCTTGACCGAGATACTGGTTTCTACCAGAATGCTTATGATCAGATAGGTATTGCTTTTGGTGATGGTGGATTATATTGCACACGAATTGATAATGGTAACAGTAGTACATCTTTGTATATGACTGCTGTTGATGATATTGCTAATAATAGTGATATAGTTTTTGCTCCAAAGGGTACTGGATCTGTTAAAGTAACAGGTCAGTTTTTGATTAGTGATTCATCTTTTTTATTAGAGGATGCTCAAGGTCCAAAAGTAAGATTTGAAGTAGGTAATGTTGGTACTGGTACTACTACCAGAATCATGACACTTCCTGTTATTACTTCTGGTAGTGGAACTACTCTTGTTGGAGATGATACACAACAAACCCTTACTAATAAAACTATCCTTATAGATGAGGATAATTTTGTAATTACAGATAATACTGAAGAAGCAATTTTCCAGTTAAATTGGCCCACGACTTCAGGTGCTAGAAGATCATATCTTCTACCTGATGCTGGTACAGTAACAACTACTGCTGAACCTACTGCTACTTCATCTACCTTACTTGATACCAAAACAGAGCAAACTGCATTAAGCAAGACTTTCGTTAACATGAAACTTGCTGCTAACGCAGAAAGTGCTACGAGTTGGGCACAATGGAATACTTCTGCACTTACTGCAAATAGGACTATTACTGTTCCTGATTTAAGTTTGATTCTTGTTGGTACAGAGACAACTCAATCTCTTTCTAACAAAACTGTTGCTGGACTAATTCTTTCTGATACAAGTGATGTATCAAAGAGACTTACATTTGATTTATCGAATGTTAATACTTCTACTAACAATAGTATTAAATTCCCATCTACTGCAGTACTAAATAATACAGGCACGAGTGAGATTATCCTCGATAAGGCAACTCAGGTTCAAGAGAATAAGACTTTCGTACGTCCTGTTCTTAGAGAAACTACAGGTGGTACTTCTCAAACAGTAACACTTGATACTACAAATATTACGGGAAATAGAACTATTAAGTTCCCCAACTCTGATGCTACTTTACTTTCTACCGATAACGTAACTCTCGATGATGTTAACTTTGGTGCAGGTATTGGTGCAGCGAACCTCGCAGGTCGCACAAGATTACAACAATTTTTCTACGCAGGATTCTAATTTATTACCATGGCTAGATCAGGCATATTAGCACAACTAAAACCAGCATCAAATACCCTTTCGGTATTGTATAGTGCTCCAAGTGATTCATCGGCAAGTGCTGTATTAACAGTTGCTAATGATGGTACTGGATCAGCATATGATGTTGGTGTAAAAGATTTCGATCAAAAAGTTACCCTTGACGCAAGTACGTATAAGTTGCATAAGGGTGATATTATTACTTCTCATAGATTTACATTAGGATCTGCAATAGCAGCAACATCATCCTTAGTAGGTGGTGGTCTAATTACAAGTGATGATGGAGAAAAGACGGCAAAGTTCTCAACTTATTATATTCCATCTTATACAGATATACATGTTAAAGATGTATTGATGAAGAGACTTACAGTTGAGAGTGTAACTGGAACCTTTGCTGCTGGAGAAACACTTACAAAAGGAACTGGTGGTAACACTACAACTGCTTTAATATATGATGCATACTTAGATAACCAAATAAATTATATTCTTATTGGTCCAGAAACTTTAAATGGTTCAGGTAGTGCTTTTGCTGCTAGTGATTCAGTATCTAATGGTTCAGGTGCATCTGCAACAATTTCATCAGGTGGTGTAGGAACAGCAGCACAAGATTTTGTGTTCTCAGTTACAACTGCTGGTGGAGTTTATAGTGCATTTACAATTGGTTCTATTTCTTTGTTTACAGATAGAGCATATAGATTTAATGTAGGTGATACAAGTATGAGTGGTAGAGACTTTAAACTTTCTACTACAATTAATGGTGAGTGGGGTCCTGATGGAACTACTGGCAACTCTGATGATGGTACAGAATATACAACTGGTAAAACTACTAGTGGTACTGCTGGATCTGGTGGTACTGCCTATGTTCAGTATGATTTTTCTGCTAACACAACTCCTGCTCAAGCATATTACTATTATGATGGTGGTACTGGTACTGCTGGTAACTCAGGATATGGTGGAGCATCGCAAAACTTAGTAACATCTGTAGCATTTACATATAGTGAAATATATGTTTATGATTTAGTAGGTACTTGGGCAAATGGTAGTGATAGTTTCACAGTTGATGCTACTTCATTTACTGTTAGTGCTCAAACTTCTGGTAAGTGGGGATATATAAGATCCTTTGCTGGAACTACTTGTAAAATCGTTTTAGGATTAAACTCATCTGCTTGGGCAGGTTCTGATACATTCTTAGATCTTCCGAGATTAGGTTCAGCAACTAGAGCAACTGCTACTATTAGTAGTATCGATACTGATGTTGCTGCTCTTGATGCTGAGAATTATATAACTGTTGGTGTATCTAATGGTAATAACGAAATTGACAAAATTTCTTCTGTAGTGCTTGCACCTGGCGAAAGAATGTTAGTCAAGACTACAACAAATAATAATGCATTTACTCTAATGGGTTTTGAGGATACTTCAACTGAGTTTACTCTAAGAAACTACGAAGCAGGAAACTAGTAGTTCAATAAATAACCATATAGGAATAGCGTATAAGTAATGTCACTAACGAGATTAAAGAATATTATTACGTCCCGTACGGGACGTATTATCTACGTCAACCCTGATGACTTTGACGCTTCAGACTCTATTGACAATAGGGGTAACTCTGCGTTGCGTCCGTTTAAGACGTTACAACGTGCATTTCTAGAAGTAGCAAGATTTTCATATAGAGTTGGATTGAGTAATGACGAGTTTGATGCTTTTAGTATCATGCTCTATCCTGCTGAGTATGTTATCGATAACAGACCAGGTGATGTTTTATATACAAACGTTGCTCCTATTGATTCCAATTCAAACTTAGATTTAACATCTGCTAGTAACGTATTATATAAATTTAATTCAACTGAGGGTGGAGTTATTGTTCCCAGAGGTTGTTCTGTTGTTGGATTAGACTTAAGAAGAACTAAAATAATTCCAAAGTATGTTCCTTATCCTACAACATATCCTGCTAAAGGTATAAACACAGAAGCACAAGTTCCACCAAGAACATCAATCTTCAAAGTAACTGGTGGTACTTACTTCTGGCAATTCTCATTCTTTGATGGTGCTGAAGAAGGTGTATATTTCAAACCTGATAGTGTAGAGACATTAGCACCTAAGTTCTCACACCATA